>Ga0247814_10001168_pt1 | contig 16117 bp, 12 predicted proteins | sample UWRJL179409R1_FD_179947 | JGI IMG/M metagenome (GOLD analysis project Ga0247814, IMG submission 179947) | Plant litter microbial communities from Arlington Agricultural Research Station in Wisconsin, United States - UWRJ-L179-409R-1 | ecosystem: Environmental > Terrestrial > Plant litter >...
TCTTTTAATTCGTAAAAAGCAGGGCCAAAAATATCTTTATTGAAATAAACCACAATGGCTTTTGCCTTTAGTTTGTTATTGTGGTAGTAAATTTCGTCATTCAACCAAACGTGTGGAATATCGGAACCCAGAAATACCAAGTCGCCCGACTCGAAATTAGCAACAGAATTACCAATAATGCGTTTCCCAAAACTTTCTTTGACATAGACTAACTCTAACTCGGGATGAGAATGAAAAGGAGCCTGAAAGAAAGGTTCTTCTCTTGAGAGCACAGAAATGGCGCTATTAAGATAAGATGATATTTTTGTTTTTTCTAGTTTCATCAGTTTTCAAAGATAATTAATAATTAGATAAGGATAAAATCGAATTATTATATGGTTATATGGCATAGTACCTTTATTCTTTTGTATTTTGGTAAACCCGGAATACTAATCGTTTGATAATTAAAATAGTACTGGATTGAATGCCGTAAATAATTGAATTCTTTTTTTTGGGAAGACTTTAATAAATTAAGACTATTTTATCTCTTGAAAACGAAGCGTTTATTTATAAATTTGTCCTTTTAAACAAAATATCATTTTTAATAATTTAATACTACAATTTAAATGTTCTCATTAAAAGATAAAAAAGCAATTATAACTGGTGGTGGAAGCGGAATAGGAAAAGCCATTTCAGTTTTATTTGCTAAGCAAGGAGCTGAGGTTCATATCATAGAATTAACTGCCGAAAGTGCACAATCTACGGTTGACGAAATTGTTGCCGAAGGTGGAAAAGTTGTTGCTCATGCTTGTAACGTTGCAAAACACGATGAAGTAGTAGCAACATTCGAAAAAATTGGTAACATTCATATTTTAGTGAATAATGCCGGAATTGCTCATGTAGGGAAAGTAGATACGACTGCTGAAGCTGATTTTGACCGAATTATGGATGTAAATGTAAAAGGAGTGTACAACTGTTTACACGCTTCGATTCCACAATTCCGTAAATCGGGTGGAGGATCGATTGTTAATATGGCTTCGATTGCTTCATGGGTAGGAATTCCTGATCGTTTTGCTTATTCTACAGCTAAAGGAGCAGTTATGGCGATGTCATTATCTGTGGCTAAAGATTATATCAACGAGAATATCCGTTCGAATTCTATTTCTCCAGCGCGTGTACATACGCCATTTGTAGATGGATTTATTTCGAAAAATTATCCAGGAAATGAGGCTGAAATATTTGATAAATTATCAAAATCACAGCCTATTGGAAGAATGGGAAAACCAGAAGAAATTGCTACTTTAGCACTGTTTTTAGCAAGTGATGAAGCTGGTTTTATTACAGGATCAGATTATCCAATTGATGGAGGATTTATCAAATTAAATAATTAAAAAAGAGTTGCTAAGATTCTAAGCTGCTAAGTTTCTAAGATTGAAACTAAGAAAAGGCTAAGAATCTAAGCTATTAAGTAATAAGATTAAAAAAAACTTAGAAACTTAGAAACTCAGTAACTTAGTAACTTTTAAAAAAATATAAAGAAATGAAATTAATACGTTTTGGAGCAGAAGGCAGCGAAAAACCAGGAATTTTAGTTGGAGAAAAAAGATATGATGTTTCTTCAATTGTAACAGATTACAACGAATCTTTTTTTGAGAATAATGGCTTAGAAAAATTAAAAGCAGCAATCGAAAGCGGAACTTCTTTTCCTGAGGTTGCTGATGATATTCGTTTGGGTTCTCCGGTTGCACGACCTTCAAAAATTATTTGCATTGGTTTAAATTATGTAGATCACTGTCATGAAACTGGTGCTCCAATTCCAACAGAGCCTATTATTTTCTTTAAATCGACTACTTCTTTGTGTGGGCCAAATGACAATGTGATTATCCCTAAAGGAAGTGAAAAAACGGATTGGGAAGTTGAATTGGCTTTTGTAGTGGGTAAAAAAGCAAGTTATGTAGAAGAAGCTGAAGCTTTAGATTATGTTGCCGGATATGCTTTATTAAACGATTACAGTGAGAGAGCGTTCCAAATTGAAATGGGCGGACAATGGGCAAAAGGAAAAGGTTGTGATACTTTCGCACCTCTTGGACCAGTTTTAGCTACTCAGGATGAAATTGCTGATGTAAACAATTTGTCAATGTGGTTGTCTGTAAATGGTAAAAAATTCCAAAACAGTAATACTTCTAACTTAGTGTTTAAAATTCCATTTTTAGTACATTATTTAAGTCAGTTTATGACTTTGCTTCCGGGTGATATCATTAGTACAGGAACGCCTCCAGGTGTTGGTTTAGGAATTAAACCAGATCCTATTTACGTGAAAGCAGGTGATGTTATCGAATTAGGTATTGAAGGTTTAGGTTCAAGCAAACAAGTTGCTGTAGCTTATTCGAAATAAGAGATACTGAATATATTTTTTAAAAAAGAGCATTGGATTTTAGATTCAATGCTCTTTTTTTCGGTCTTTTTTTAAATTATTTCTCTGTTAAAAGGGCTTTATTCTGAAACCCAAATAAGTGTCATAAAGTGGAGGTTGATTGATTATCAATGTGTTTTCTGAAATAATTTATGGATTTTTTTATTAGAATAATAAAAAAATCCATGTATTAGCACAAATTATCCATATTCAAATTTCGTTTAGATTCTATTTTTGTATAGATACCTTTAGTATTATCTATTAACCAAAAATAAATCAAACCAACTCAATTATGAATGTATTACAACCCGCAGATTATATTGTTTTTCTAATCTACTTTGTTATTGTTACTGCCTACGGAATGTACATTTACCGAAGCAAGAAAAATGCAGTAACCAGTTCTAACGATTATTTTCTTGCCGAAGGTTCGCTTACGTGGTGGGCTATTGGAGCCTCATTAATTGCTTCAAATATTTCGGCAGAACATTTTATTGGGATGAGTGGTTCAGGGTTTGCTATAGGATTAGCAATTGCTTCATACGAATGGATGTCGGCTGCTACATTAATTGTTGTGGCTATGTTTATTTTACCGGTTTATCTTAAAAATAAAATCTTTACCATGCCTCAATTTTTGGCAAAAAGATACAACGGTACCGTAAGTACTATTATGGCAATAATCTGGTTGTTGATTTATGTATTTGTCAATCTGACTTCGATTATTTATTTGGGCGCTTTGGCTATTTCATCGATTGCACCTATTAGTTTTGAATATTGTGTTATCGGTTTGAGTTTGTTCTCTGTTATTGTGACTTTGGGCGGGATGAAAGTAATCGGATATACGGATATGTTTCAGGTAATTGTTTTGATTTTAGGAGGTTTGGTTACCACATATTTGGCTTTAACCTTATTGTCAGAACAGTTTGGATTTGGAAAAGACATCATAAAAGGTCTTGGAGTTATCGCTGATGAAGCACCGGGACATTTGCACATGATATTAGAAAAATCAAATCCACATTATTCTGAATTACCTGGAATGTCGGTAATTGTAGGTGGTATGTTGATTAATAATTTAGCGTATTGGGGTTGTAACCAATACATTGTTCAAAGAGCCTTAGGTGCCGATTTAAAAACAGCCCGAAAAGGAATTTTATTTGCAGCTTTTTTAAAATTATTAGTTCCAATTATTGCCGTTTTACCTGGAATTGCTATGTATGTGATGCATGAAAACGGAATGTTTCAAAAAGAAATGGTAGATGCTGCAGGAGTTTTAAAACCAGATCATGCCTATCCAACCTTAATGAATTTATTGCCTGCCGGATTAAAAGGTGTAGCATTAGCAGCTTTAACCGCAGCAATTGTGGCTTCTTTAGCGGGGAAAGCCAATAGTATTTCGACCATTTTTTCTCTAGATATTTATAAAAAGTATTTTAATAAAAATGCCTCAGAAAAAAAGCTGGTTCGTATTGGAAGATTAGCTGTTGTAATTGCTATGCTTATCGGTGCTGTTGTGGCTCCATCGTTAAAATCTTTAGATCAGGCGTATCAGTTTATACAGGAATATGTTGGTTTCTTTTCGCCGGGAGTTTTAGCAGTATTTTTATTGGGAATGTTTTGGAAAAAAACAACGGCTTCGGCAGGACTTGCAGGTGCATTGCTTACGGTGCCAATTGCAGCAGTTTTAAAGTTCCTGCCTGTATGGACAAACGGAGCTTTCCCGGATTTTCCTTTCCTGGACAGAATGACAATTGCATTCTTTATTATTGTATTCCTAATGGTTGCTATTAGTTTATTACGTCCGGAATCTAAAGAACAACACGAAACGCATACCATAGAAGTAGATACAGCAATGTTTAAAGTGTCTTCAGAATTTATTATTGGTTCCTTTATTATCTGCGGTGTCTTAGTCGCATTGTATACCGTTTTTTGGTAATTGTTAATTTGTTTTTAGTTTTTGAATCATGTTAAGAGAAAAAGGATTTTACTTTATTGCAGTAAAATCCTTTTCTTGTTTTGCGTTATGATGTAGTAGTTTGTTAATCCATTGCGGTGCAAATTTCAATCAAAAAACCATCAGGATCTCTTACATAAGCAACAGTTTGTCCCCAGGGTTTTGTTTTTGGATTTTCTACAATTTTTGCACCTGCATTTGCTGCTTTGGCAAGAGTTTCTTCAACATTATCTGTTGTAAAACCAATCTCAATTCCAAAAGGTTTCTCCGTTAATTGGCTTGCTGTAAAACCGTCCTTTAAATTAGATTGGGCTAAAGTGACAGAAGCAAACGAAAGTGTTGTTTCTCCCACTAAAAGCTCAGCATAATCATTGTCTGGTGCAATGAATTTTCGGCTAAAGCCAAATGCATTTTCGTAAAATTCAACAGCTTTAGTCACGTCCTGAACGTATAGAATGGTATAAGCAAATTTTATCATGGTTTCAATTTTTGTTTGAGATAATACTAATATAACTTATTCTGCATCCGAAGCTGGAATCGCTTTTAGTTTTTTCATAAAAGCGCCAAAAGCAGGAGCAAGTTCTTCAAACAAAGGATCTTTTCGGTTTTTGAGCATGACTTCGCTAAATAATTTTAAACCAATGGCAAATTCGGTGGCTTGTTGTTTGTCTCCAAATAAGTCCTTGTTTTTCTGTCTTTCGATAATAGAGAAAATATCGTCGTGGTTTTCAAAAATCAGTTCAACGGGTTCTGCCGAAATCGTTTCTCCTTTGGAATCCTTCAGGTATTCCAGTTTCAATTTATATTGATGGGCTCTCTTTTCCATAATTTCGATGTTGTTTTTATTGTTTTATAAAAGTAAAACATACTGACCAATTAATAAAGTTAAATCGGTGAATGAGATTAGGAAATCGATCGAAAAGACTTAAAAACAGACGAAATGTTTTCGGTTTCCTCAAAGGGAACCTTGGTTAGTCCAAATAAAAGTTTAACTTTATAGAACAGCATTTTTTATAATTTCTACTAATTAATTTTGTGATGACTAAAAATAAAAAGATAAAAGCAGTATCCTTTGGAGAAATGTTTCCCACACATAAAAAAATAGGCGGCGCGCCATTAAATGTAGCTTTACGAATGAGTGCCTTTGGAGCCAATGTCACGATGGTGAGTAAGGTAGGAGCGGATGAAGACGGAACAGCGATTGTTTCTTTTGTCAAAGAAAACGGCGTGAATACTGATTTTATCCAAGTAGCAGATGACTACAAAACGGGAGTGGTTCAGGTGATGATTAACGAAAAAGGAAATGCTTCTTACGATATTTTGTATCCATCGGCATGGGATAAAATCCAGGCACACGCATCGTTAACCAAACAAATTGCTGAAGCCGATGTATTTGTTTTTGGGAGTTTAAGCGCCCGTGATGAGGTTTCCCGCACTACTTTAAAGCATTTATTAGAAAATACCAGTACGTATAAAGTTTTTGATGTCAATTTAAGAGCGCCTTATTACACTTTTGAATTGGTAAACGAACTGATGCAAAAAGCCGATTTTATCAAACTAAACGATGAAGAACTGGTCGAAATCAGTCAAAAAATGAATTCACCTTATCATTCTTTTGAACAGAATATCAAATTCATTGCTGAGCAAACAAATACCAAGCAAGTATGTGTAACCAAAGGTCCTTTTGGGGCTGTTTTGTACTATAATGATAAATTCTATTATAACAGCGGTTATTTTATAAAAGTAGTCGATACGGTAGGAGCAGGAGATTCTTTTTTAGCCTCTTTACTGACTAAATTATTAAAAGGAAAATCACCTCAAAAAGCATTGAATTTTGCTTGTGCTGTAGGTGCTTTGGTTGCCGGAAGTGAAGGTGCTAATCCTCAACTAACAAAGGAAAAAATCAAAAAATACATGATGTTGTAGTGGTATTTCTCTCAACCAATAGTAGAAAATAACACTACCTTTAAACGGTATTTATCAATTATTTAAACCCCATTTTTAAAATTTTATACATTATGATTTCGATTACAGCTATTATAAAAAGCAAAGAAGAAACAACTGAAGTAGTAAAAGAAATGATTCACAGTCTGGTTACGAATACTCGAAAAGAAGCGGCATGTATTCGTTATGACTTACATTACTCCGAAAATGTTTTTATTATTTGGGAAGAATGGACCGATCAGCCAGGATTGGATATCCACAACAGCCAACGATATTTAATTGATTTTATTGCCAAAAGCGAAAGCTTATTAGCAGCTCCTATTCAGGTTTATAAAACGAGTGAGGTTTTTTGATTATTTATGTAAAAATAGATTGATAAAAAAAGAAATTAAATTAACCTTCCGGCGCTTTAAGAGGTTGAGAGTTTTGGAACTATTTATTCCCTATCAAAGAAAAATTTTTTTACGAAATTTAAACATGAATTTGCTAAAAAAATAGCAATCTCGACAAAAGCCTGTTAGGCGATGGTTCTCTTCTGTTCGATTAATTTCTTAGAAAATGGAATACCAGAATTCAACCTTTGAGATTCAGAAAGACAATTTCTACTTTCATTTGGTTGAGAGTATTTTTTTGGAAGTTTTCCTAATGTTTTATCTGAAAATTTCCAATCATACTTTCTTAAAGCTAAAAATAACTGTCTGTCAATAAAGAAGTCTAATTCTTCAGAGTATCTATTTAGATCTGTAAAAATAAATGCTGAAATCCAGCCATCTTGAAGATTGACATTTTTTTTTAAAAGGGTTAATATGGAATGCTTTATTTTTCCATTGCATATTTCTCTAATTCTAGATTTAATCCGTTCAAAATTTTCAATTGATGGATAGATTTCCTTTCCATTAAAAGTCACAGAAAGAAAAGTTAAAAGATCTTCTTCTATTTTTAAAATTTTTGTTTTTTTTCCTTCTTCTAAACTATGAATTTCTAACTTAAGAGATTTTAAGATTTCACAGCAATCAGCATATGCTTGTATGCAATCTTCCTTTGTTTTGCATAATATGACAAAATCATCAGCATATCTGACCAACTTATAATCTTTTTCAATTAAATAAGCGTCGAAAGGCGCTAGGTAAATATTTGAAAATAATGGAGATAGAGGATTGCCTTGAGGAATTCCTTTATCAATATTTTCAAAGTAAGATTTTTGTTCATCATCAAACTTTTCGATGCCACCTATTTTTTGATTCAATGCTCTTGTTAGTAGTTTGTTTATTGAATCATCAGGAAGGTTTGGAAGTATGAAATTATTTAAAAGCTCATCTTTGTTTACTGTTCCGAAAAAGTTGATTAAATCAGCTTCTAGAGAATAGATGTAGCCATTTTTATAATGCTCTGTTATTTGTAAGATGGCATCTTTAATTCCTAATTTTTGTTGGTATGCAAAACTGTAGCCATCGCTTTTGGATATGATAGGTTTAAAAATTTCTTCAAGTTCGATAGCTATTGACTTTAACACTAATCTATCTGATATTTCAGGAATTTGTAGGGGTCTAAAACCTCCATTAGTTTTCGGTATTAAAACGCCACGATTCTGGGATAAAAAATATGTGCCTTTAAGAAGGCTAGCGGAGATAGACGAAATTCGTTCATCTATATTCTTTGCGAAATCTTCAATTGTTTCTTTTGAGAGCCCGTGCGAAGATTTGTTGTGTTTGTCAAGATTTTTCCAAGCTGTGTGTAAGGATTCAGTGGAAGAAATCTTTTCTAATATTCTTTTTGACATTTTTATATATTTCTTGTGTTGTAAAACCTTAAGAATGACGACTTGTCAGTATGACAGACTCTACAAATATAGAAACACAGAACACTTTAATGAAATGAATAGCCAAACAACTAATGAAGTTCGAACTAACACTTTTGCAAGGTGTTCTTGGGCAATCCTGACTAAAGATTGAAGAGCCAATCTAAAGTCAAACGCAAACTCAAACCGAAATTTAAGCTGATACTCTTGGGCGTTAAAGACCGCATTTTTTTGGTTTGCTGGGGTTTGCCCAGGCTTGATTGTGAAAGTATATTCATCTTACGCAAATTTAAGGTTTTTTCTGACATGTGCAAATTTTTTTGATGTTTTGCATTTTTTTTGAAATTTCCCGCGCTTTGCCCGTCTTCTCTACTAAATAAATAGCTTGATACCAATGTTTCCATAGGTTCTTGTCTGTCATACACAGTGGCATCAAACGAGATAAACACAGAACACTTTAATGAAATGAATAGCCAAACAACTAATGAAGTTCGAACTAACACTTTTGCAAGGTGTTCTTGGGCAATCCTGACTAAAGATTGAAGAGCCAATCTAAAGTCAAACCAAATTAAATCAAAGAACTTGTTTTAAGGTTATCAAATTTAATGCCACTCTGTTTTTTTAGACATATTGTCGCACACAATCGCCTAACTATTGTATTCTCGCTATGAAGTAGCGATTATATAACTAAATATTAGGTAAATATATGCTACTTAACATTTTCTTCAAATGTATTTTTACTTAAATAAGTTTTATGAATTGAAGTAAAAAACAAAACCCCTAAACTCTTTTAAAAGTTTAGAGGTTTGTCAACAAATAATTAACTTAATTATAAAACCAATTCGCTTAAAGCTTCTTTACTAAATCCTACTAATTCTTCTGTTTTTCCCGCTTTTATTTTGGCAACCCAATTTGGGTCAGACAATAATGGTCTTCCTACGGCAACCAAATCAAAATCACCTCTGTCAAAACGTCTGTTTAATTCGTCTAATGAAGTGGGTTCTGAACTTTCGCCAGCAAAAGCTCCAAAGAAATCAGATGAAAGACCAACAGAACCTACAGTAATTGTAGGAGCACCCGTTAGTTTTTTAGCCCAGCCTGCAAAATTCAAATCAGAATTTTCAAATTCAGCTTCCCAAAAACGGCGTTGTGAACAATGTAAAATATCCACTCCGGCATCTACAAGAGGCGTCAGCCAGGAGTCTAATTCCTGAGGTGTTTTGGCTATTTTATAGTTGTAATCAGAAGGTTTGAACTGTGAGAAACGCATAATCACCGCAAACTCATTTCCTACCTGTCTTCTAATTTCTTTTACCACTTCAATGGCAAATTTATTACGTTCTTTTATTGTTTTTCCACCATAAATATCCGTGCGTAAATTGGTTTCCGGATTGAAGAACTGGTCAATCAAATACCCGTGTGCACCATGAATTTCGATAGTGTCAAAACCCAGTCTTTTAGCATCGGCAGCGGCTTTTCCAAAAGCAAGAATGGTATTTTCAATGTCTTTTTCAGTCATTGTATTTCCGTTATTGAAACCAGGACGGTTCAATCCCGATGGACCTTCAAAAGGAACTGGCGGAACCCAACCCGAATGGTGATTGTCCATAATGCCCATGTGCCAGATTTGTGGTCCCATTTGACCTCCGGCAGCGTGCACTTCATCAATTACTTTTTGCCATCCATTTAATGCCTGATCTCCATAAAAATGAGGAACATTGGCATCATTTGAAGAAGAAGGTCTGTCAATAACCGTTCCTTCAGATAATATTAAACCGACTTCGCCTTCCGCTCTTTTTTGATAGTAAGCAGCTACTTCGTTCGTTGGAATTCCGTTTGGAGAAAAAGAACGCGTCATCGGCGCCATTACAATTCTATTTTTAAGATTTAATGTCTTAAAATTAAAGGGTGTAAATAAATTAGTTGTACTCATATTATTTTTTAATTTATATTTTATTAAACGTTTTTAATTATGGTAAACGTCTGTTCTCGTGTTTTTTGTGTTGTAAACGGAACAAAAAAATAGATCTACCAATTTTCTTTTTTGCTTGATCAAAAAAGAAACAAAAAAATCAAGTCTTACGCTTTCTCGTCGGTCAAATTAGTTTTCGAATGCTAAAAGAAAAGAACTCGCTACGCTTAAACAGCTTTTCTTTTTACGCATTCTTCAAACATTTGACACTCGACTACGTAAGCTAAGGACAGTTGAGCGTGAAAATAACAACTGAAAAATATCTTTTCAAGAATGGCAATATCAATTAATTTGACCGTTTACTATTTCATTTTTACCATTAAGAGATTAAGAAAATTTAAGCTTAATCGATCTTAATTTCTTAATGGTTTATAAATAAAAACTACGTTTTTTTAAGAACAAACCTTCTTACTTCCAGCCACCACCTAAAGCACGATACAACTCGATATTAGCTGCTAATTGTTCTCTTTTCATATTGGCTAATTCCAGTTCGCTTTGCAATAAATTGGCTTGTGCCGTTAGCACTTCCAGGTATTCAGCCATTCCATTTTTGAACAACAAATTAGAATTTTTAATGGCTTGCTGCAAAGTTTTAACACGCTTTTGTAAAAACGATTCTTGTTGTTCTAATTTTTCTACTTTTACTAAAGCATCCGAAATTTCGTTTACCGCAACTAAAACAGTTTGTCTAAAACTCAACACCGATTTTTCTCTTTCGGCCAAAGCAATATTGTATTGCGTTCTTACTTTTTTATTGTTTAACAAAGGTTGAGTCAAACCTCCGGCAACAGTTCCAAATAAGGAAGCAGGAATGTTAAACCAGCTGCTGGTTTCGAATGAATTGACACCACCTTGCGCTGTAATTTTAAGTGAAGGATACAAATCAGCTTTTGTGATTCCCACATTGGCGTTAGCTACTTTCAGCGCTAATTCGGCACTTTTTACATCTGGTCTTCGGCTTACTAAAGAAGACGGAATTCCAACTGCCGTATTGTTTTTTAGTTCGATCGCACTTAAATGTGTATTTCTTGCTTTCGAATTTGGGAATGAACCCGTTAAAGTACTCAAAGCATTTTCCTGAATGGCAATATTTTGTTCCAATAACGGAATCAATTGTGCTGCGTTCAATTGTTGTGCTTCTGATTGTTGGATGGCTAATGAAGTTACTTGTCCCGAATCGTATTTTAACTGGATAATTTTGCTCGTGCTATCGTTTAATTTCAGGTTTTTTCTAGCAATGTCTAATTGTGCGTCCAACATTAAAAGATTATAATATCCTTTAGAAACATTGGCAACAACCGTAGTTTGCAATGCTTTTTTTACTTCTTCAGATTGCAGATAAGTTGCAAAAGCGCCTTTTTTCTGATTGCGGATTTTTCCCCAAATGTCAGCTTCCCACGAAAGTGAAACTCCGGCCGAATAATCATCAATATGTTTTTGACCCAAAGCCTGATTCAGGTTCATTCCAGTAAAACTATTGTCAGACGGATTGCTGGTACTGGCATTGACTAATAAATTGGCTTGCGGAACATTTCCCCATTTGGATTGCGTGAAACGAAATTGTGCAATTTCGATGTTCTTAGTCGCAATTTGCAAATCGTTATTTCGGGTTACAGCGCTGTCAATTAGCTGAATTAAATCCTTTTCGCTAAAGAATTTTTTCCATTCTAAATCGGCAATGCTCGTGCTGTCTTTTGAAACCGATGCATTCCTGAAATTCTCAGGAAATGCATCTTTTGGAGTTTCAATATCCTTCGAAATTTTACAGGATATCAAGGTGATGAAGACAAAAAGAATCATCACTATTTTGGTTATATATTTTTTCATTTTTATACTTCTTCTTTATTTTTCTGAACAGAAATCATCTTTTGTTTCGAGATCTTTCCATACTTTGTAGGATAAGAATCCAATGCTAACAATAACTGCCAGCAAGACTATTGTGATATAATTTTCCATTTTATTTTTCTTCGTTATGGATTACGGCAACTGGTTTTCCAGAAACCTTTTCTTGTAAATGTTGGAATATGATGAATAAAACCGGGATGATAAACAATCCTAGAATTACTCCTGAAATCATTCCTCCAGCGGCACCAATACTAATCGAATGGTTTCCTTGTGCCGAAGGTCCTTTGGCGCTCATCATCGGAACTAATCCTACTACAAAGGCCAGAGAGGTCATGATAATTGGTCGCAAACGTAATTTGGCTGCTTCAATCGAAGCTTTGATTAAATTCTGTCCTGATTTTCTTTTTTGGACGGCGAATTCGACAATCAAAATGGCATTCTTGGCGAGCAATCCTATAAGCATTACTAATGCAACCTGTACGTAAATGTTGTTTTCAATTCCTGTTAAACCAATGGCTACGAAAACTCCAAAGATTCCTGTTGGGATTGAAAATATTACAGCTAAAGGCAAAATGTAACTTTCGTATTGTGCTGCAAGTAGGAAATAAATGAATATCAAACACAGCAGGAATATCGTTGCCGATTGACCTCCAGAAGAAATTTCTTCTCTGGTTTGTCCTGAAAATTCGTAGCTGTAACCAGCAGGCAATTGTTGTGCCGCTACTTCTTCAATAGCTTTGATCGCATCTCCAGAACTAAATCCTGGTTTCGGAATGGCATTGATCGAAATAGAGTTAAATAAATTGTATCTCGATGCGGTTTCAGAACCATAAATACGACTCAGTTTAACCAAAGTATTAATAGGAACCATTTCGCCACGATTGCTTTTTACAAATACACGATCAATTGATGACGGATCAGCTCTGTCAGCAATATCAGCCTGAACAATAACGCGGTAGTATTTTCCAAATCGATTAAAATCAGAAGCTTGTGCACTACCAAAATACGCTTGCATGGTTTGCAGAATGTCTTTTACATTCACACCCAATTGATCGGCTTTTTCATCATCGATATCCAATTGCAATTGCGGATAATCGGCTTTAAACGAGGTAAAGGCAACCGCAATTTCAGGACGTTTCATTAATTCGCCAATAAAAGTTTGAGAAATTCCACTGAACTTATCCAGTTTTCCACCCGTTTTATCTTGTAATACTAAATCTAAAGCTTCCACATTACTAAATCCAGGAACGGTTGGGAAACTAAAGACAAAGAAACTTCCGCCAGAAATAGCGCCTAATTTGCCACGAACCTGATTCATGATTTCGTCAATATTTTTCACTTCGCCACGCTCTTCATTTGGTTTCAATAACACAAAAACTACTGCCGATGATGGACTGGTAGAATTAGTCAATAAGTTAAAACCTGAAATCGCAGTAACGTCTCTGGAAGCATCTAATTTGCTTAAAATATTTTCAGCTTCGGTCATTACTTTTTGAGTTCCGTCAAGAGAAGTTCCAGATGGAGTATTTACTGCAATGGCAATAAACCCTTGATCTTCTGTTGGAATAAATCCTGATGGCGTAGTATTTACCATTACAATTGTTGCCACAGTTATTAATGCTAATCCGCCTAAGCTCAACCATTTTCTGCGAATTAAAAACTGCAATCCACCCACATAACGATTCGTTAAGGAATTGAAACTGTTATTGAATCCGTCAAAGAATTTTTCTTTAAATCCTCTTTTTACATAAGGTGTATTTCCATCATGAGCAGCGTGATTGTCTTTTAAGAACAAAGCGGCAAGGGCAGGACTCAATGTCAATGCGTTTACAGCCGAAATTACAATTGCAATAGCCATAGTAAAGGCAAACTGACGGTAGAAAACTCCCGTTGAACCTTCCATGAAACCAACAGGCAAGAATACTGCTGCCATCACTAAAGTAATCGAAATAATCGCTCCGGTAATTTCGTGCATTGCCTCGTGTGTGGCTACTTTTGGCGACAAATGTTTGTGCTCCATTTTGGCATGCACGGCTTCGACCACCACAATCGCATCATCGACGACAATACCAATGGCAAGAATTAAAGCGAATAAAGTCAAAAGGTTAATCGAAAATCCGAATAACTGCATGAAAAAGAACGTACCCAAAATAGCTACAGGAACTGCAATGGCTGGAATTAAAGTTGATCTAAAATCTTGTAGGAACAGAAATACCACGATAAATACCAGAATAAAAGCTTCAATCAAAGTATGTTTTACCTGATCTATCGATTGGTCTAAGGATACTTTAGTACTGTAAAAGATATTTTTGTTGATGCCTTTAGGGAAATCTTTAGAAGCCTTTTCCATCAATTTATTAATGGCAACCTGAATGTCATTCGAATTAGAACCAGCCAACTGAATTACTCCAATTACGATTCCTTTTTTACCATTCAAACGCGTTAAACTGTTGTATGAATAGGCACCAAGTTCTACTCGGGCAACATCTTTTAATCGAAGGATCGAACCATCAGCATTTGAGCGAATAGCAATATTTTGATATTCTTCAGGCTTAGTTAGTTTTCCTTTGTATTTGATTACATATTCGAAAACTTCTTTACTGCGTTCTCCAAATTTTCCCGGAGCAGCTTCCAAACTTTTGTCCTGAATGGCTTTCATGACTTCGCTTGGCGTCACATTATAAGTTGACATTTGAGTTGGATTCAACCAAACACGCATCGAATAATCTTTAGTTCCTCCAAAAATCGCTGCCGAACCAACACCAGGAATACGTTTAATCTCAGGAATGATATTAATTTGGGCATAATTGGCAACAAAAGTCTGGTCGTATTTTGACTCGTCATCGGTATACATTCCGATGGCCATAATAAAACTGTTTTGTTGTTTGGCAGTGATAACTCCTTGTTGAACTACTTCTGCCGGCAACTGACTTGTAGCCTGTGCAACTCTGTTTTGAACGTTTACTGCGGCCTGATCGGCATCAGTTCCTAGTTTAAAGAAAACCGTAATGGCTAAAGTTCCGTCATTACTGGCTGTAGAACTCATGTAAGTCATGTTCTCTACACCATTTATCGATTCTTCTAGAGAGGGGGCAACCGAACGTAACACCGTTTCAGCATTCGCTCCAGGATAAACTGCTGTAACTAAAACCGATGGTGGTGCGATATCAGGAAATTGCTGTAAGGGCAATTTGGTAAGTCCGAGTACTCCTAAAATCACCAATAAAATGGAGATAACGGTGGCAAGTACTGGTCTTTGTATAAATATTTTGAACATTGGTATAAAAATTATTTTTTAATGATTTGAGCAATTGGTGCTTTTGATTTTTCAGGCTGAATGGCTTGCCCTTCCTGAAGTTTGTCGATACCGCTTAATACAATTTGGTCTCCTGATTTTACTCCGTCTGTGATTAAGTAATTGGTTCCGCTTTTTCCGCTAATGGTAATAGGCATTTTGTTGACTTTGTTTTCTTTGTTTACAGTGAAAACAAAAACTTTATCCTGCATTTCAATGGTTGCCGATTGTGGAATCAAAATAGCATTGTCATGTTGTACTCCTAAACGAATTTTTCCTGTATTTCCAGAACGTAAAGTCCCGTTTTTGTTAGGGAAAGTAGCTCTAACAGTAATGGCACCAGTATTTTTGTCAAACTGTCCGTCTACCATATCAATTTTTCCTAATTGCGGATAATCAGAATTATCAGCAAGGATTAAAGTTACAGGAGGTAATTTTTTGATTTTGTCGCCAAGTGTATTTCCAGCATAAGCTGATTTGAATTTGATAAAATCAGTTTCACCTAATGAGAAATAAGCGTATACTTCATGTACATCAGATAAGTTGGTTAATGGCTCAATATCTGTTGCTGATACTAAACTTCCTTGTTTTTTAGGCAATCTGCCAATGTAACCACTTACCGGAGCGGTAACATTAGTATATCCTAAATTAATTCTGGCTGAACCTACCATTGCTTTTGCCTGCTCAATATTAGCCACTGCAATTTTTTGCGAAGCTTTAGCTGTTTTTAACTGATAGTCTGAAACTACTTTGTTTTGAACTAAAGGAGTCAACTTGTCTACTTCTAACTGAGCGTTTAAATAGGCTGCTTCTGCTGCGTGAAGATTAGCCAAGGCATTGTTTAATTGCTCACGAAATGGACGCTCGTTGATTTTAAAAAGGGTTTGTCCTTTGCTTACATAAGCACCTTCGTCTACATATAT
>Ga0247814_10001170_pt1 | contig 16104 bp, 20 predicted proteins | sample UWRJL179409R1_FD_179947 | JGI IMG/M metagenome (GOLD analysis project Ga0247814, IMG submission 179947) | Plant litter microbial communities from Arlington Agricultural Research Station in Wisconsin, United States - UWRJ-L179-409R-1 | ecosystem: Environmental > Terrestrial > Plant litter >...
GAGCGCGTTGCGCGGGTCGCTGATCGCCGGCTGGCCGTCGGGCGTCGTGATGTCGCAGAACATGCGGGCGGTCGGGTCGATCTCGCCGCGCCACGGCAGAATCTGGAACGTCGCCGGGTCGGGGTGCGCGAGCATGTCGGCCTCGTAGGCGCGCGTGAAGCCCTCGATGGCCGAGCCGTCGAAGCCGAGTCCCTCTGCGAAGGCGCCCTCGACCTCTGCGGGCGCGATGGCGACGCTCTTGAGAGTGCCGACGACATCCGTGAACCACAGACGGATGAACTTGATACCTCGTTCTTCAATGGTGCGAAGTACGAAGTCTCTTTGCTTGTCCACCACGTGGGGCTCCCTCAGCGAGTCAATAAGTCGCTATTAGGCTACTGGCTATGCCCCGTCTCCGCTTGGCGCTCGCCCAGACCAATCCCACCGTCGGAGACCTTGCCGGCAACTCCGCCCAGATACTCGATGCGGCACGGCGCGCGCATGCCGCCGGGGCCGATCTGCTCGCCGCCGGAGAGATGGCGCTGACCGGGTATCCCATCGAAGATCTCGCCTCGCGTCCCTCGTTCCTCGCCTCCTCGCGGGCAGCGGTTGAGGCGCTCGCAACCGAGCTGCAGGATGCCGGACTCGGCGACCTTCCCGTCGTCGTCGGCCACCCCGACGGCCCCTTCGAGCCGCGCCTGCTCGGCACCTCGAACGCACCGACGGCGATCGCCCAGAACTGCGCGAGTGTTCTGCAGCACGGCAAGGTCGTGGCGCGCTACGCCAAGCACCACCTACCGAACTACTCGGTATTTGACGAGTACCGCGTCTTCATTCCCGGTGACGAGCTGCTCGTGCTGCGCATCAAGGGCGTGGATGTCGCCCTCATCATCTGCGAGGACCTCTGGCGCGACGGCGGCCCCGTCAGCCGCGTGCTCGACTCCGACGCCGGACTGCTGCTCGTCATCAACGCCTCGCCCTTTGAGCGCGACAAGGACGAGGTGCGCCTCCCGCTCGTTACGCGCCGCGCCACAGAGAACAACACGACCGTCGCCTACGTCAACATCGTCGGCGGCCAGGACGACCTCGTCTTCGATGGCGACAGCGTGATCGTTGACGGTCAGGGCCAGATTCTGGCGCGCGCGCCGCAGTTCGCAGAGCACCTGCTCATCACCGACCTCGAGCTGCCCGAGGCCGGCGCCCCCGATGTGGTCGACGACGTGGCGCACGTCACGCTCTCCGACCCCAGCTACGAGCAGCCGCCCCTCGGAACGGATGTCGCCGTTCTTCCCGACGACCGCGAGCAGCTCTGGAAGGCCCTCGTTCTCGGCACCCGCGATTACGTGCAGAAGAACGGCTTCGCATCCGTGATTCTCGGACTGTCGGGTGGAATCGACTCCGCTGTCTGCGCGGCCATCGCCGCCGACGCCATCGGTGCCGACCGGGTCTATGGCGTGTCGATGCCGAGCAAGTACAGCTCCGACGGCTCCGTTTCTGACGCGGACGACCTCGCCGACCGCATTGGCCTGCACTACTCCGTCGAGGCGATCGCTGACCTCGTCGACCCGGTCGAGACCCAGTTGTCGCTGACCGGCACGGCCGCGGAGAACCTGCAGGCCCGCATCCGCGCGATCATTCTCATGGGCCTGTCGAACATGCACGGCCACCTGGTGCTCACCACGGGCAACAAGACAGAGCTGAGCGTCGGCTACTCGACGATCTACGGCGACTCCGCCGGTGGCTTCGCCCCGATCAAGGACGTACCAAAACTGCTGGTTTGGGAGCTCGCCAAGTGGCGCAACGAGCAGCCGGGCACCCCGCCGATTCCCGAAAACTCGATCAGCAAGCCGCCGAGCGCCGAGCTTCGGCCCGATCAGACCGACCAGGACACCCTGCCGCCCTACGAGCTGCTCGACGCGATTCTCGAGGCCTACGTGACCCGCAAGCTCGGCCACGACGACATCATCGCGCTCGGCTTCGACGCGGCGACCGTCGACTTCGTCACCAAGCTCGTCGACCGCGCGGAGTGGAAGCGCCGTCAGGGCGCGATCGGCCCGAAGATCAGCGGCATGGCCTTCGGACGCGATCGGCGCCTGCCGATCACTTACCGTCCGACGAGCTAGCCTGTAGTCATGGCTGAGCCGCAAAAACGCGTTCGTACCCGTCACTTTCAGAATGCGAAAGAGAACGGCCTCAAGTTCACCGGTCTCACCAGCTATGACCAGCTGACGGCATCCATCTTCGACGCCGCGGGCATCGACTTTCTGCTGGTCGGCGACTCGGCTGGCAACAACGTCTTCGGCTACGACACGACGCTGCCGGTAAGCGTCGATGACCTCATTCCGCTGACGCGGGCCGTCGCCGGCGCGGTCAAGCGCGCCTTCGTCGTTGCCGACATGCCCTTCGGCTCGTACGAGACCAGCCCCGACGAGGCGCTGCACACGGCCTTCCGGTTCATGAAGGAGACGCACGCGCACGCCGTGAAGCTCGAGGGTGGGGTGCGCAGCGCAGAGCAGATTCGGCGCATCGTCTCGGCGGGCATCCCGGTGATGGCCCACATCGGCTTCACGCCGCAGAGTGAGCACGGGCTCGGCGGCCACATCATCCAGGGTCGTGGTGAGCAGGCGGAGTCGCTGCTCGCAGACGCCCTCGCGGTGCAGGAGGCGGGAGCCTTCGCTGTCGTGCTCGAGATGGTGCCCTCCGCGATCGCTAAACGCATCACTGAAGAGCTCACGATTCCCACCATCGGCGTCGGCGCCGGCCCACACGTTGACGGCCAGCTGCTGGTCTGGACCGACTGGGCTGGGCTCACGACAGGTCGCATCCCCAAGTTCGTTAAGAAGTACGCGAACCTCGCCGAGGTGCTGACGGAAGCCGTCACGGAATACCGCAAAGACGTCGAGCAGGGCAGTTACCCCGCCCCAGAGCACGAGTACGAGGACTAGGCGGTCAGCGCCACATCCGTCAGCACAACGCGGCGGTAGAGGCCGCGCTCCTCGACGACGATCGTCGCGATGTCTGTGCCGCCCTCTGGATTGAGGCGCACCGTCACCGAACCAGCGGACATTGCGGCGAGTAGGGGCAGCAGGGCGTCTTCGAGCCGGCCGACAACGCCCGCGGGCAGTGCAGTGCCACGGTCGTCGAGCAGTGTCACGCTGAGGCCGCGCACGCGGGCTTCACGCACCGCATCCGCGATTCGGCTTCCACTCGAGCCGACCGGTTGGGTACCACCGCGCAGGCTCGCTGAGAGCCCCTTGAACGCCTCGATGTCTTGGTAGGTGAACGCGTGTGGGGCAAGGATGCGCTCGAGGGCCGGGCGGGCGTCCTGCTCGAGACGGGCATCCTGTGCCTCGCGCTCGCGGCTCGCCGCAGCGGCGGCAGCTTCGACCGCGGCGCGCGAAACCTCGCGGGAATGAATCGCCGCGATGGTTTGAGTTGCGCGGCGAAGCACGATAGCGAACAGTGTGCCGATGACGAGGGTGGCCGACTGCCGCAGCACGTCGTTGATGACACCCACGATGTTCAGCTGGGCGACGACCGCGACGACGACCGACACGATAGCCAGGGCGAGGAATCCGATCCACGCCAGTGCTTTGCGGCCCTTGAGCGCCAAGATGAACAGCAGGAACGTCATGGCGCCGAGTGGCCACGTGGCATAGCCCGGGTGTGCAGGGTCAGCGATGTTCCACGCGCTGAGCGCCATGGTCACGACGACGACGACGATGACGCCGATCGACCAACCGAGGCCAAGGGGCTCGCCGCGGCCAAGGCCGAGCAGCGCTAGACCGAGTGCAAAGAGGCCGATGGCGACGATGCCGAGCGCCGGGTAGATGTGGCCGCTGAGGTTGAGCACCGCGACGATCGCCGTGCCGAGACCGTAGACGATGAGCAGCAGGCGGCCCGCCCAGCCATTGAGGTGAAGGATCGAACCGATCTCGTTTTTCACGCTGCGCTCCCATTCCACTGCAGGGTGACGGTGGTGCCACGGCCGCGCACGCTGTCAACGGTGGCGGAGGCCCCCGGCTGCGAGTTGACCCGGTCGAGAATGTTGAGCCGCACGCCGAGGCGGTCGACGCCGATGCGCCGCACGTTGAATCCTGGCCCGTCATCCTTGACGATGATTTCGACCCCGTAGGGCAGTCGGGCTGCGCGAACGGATCGCTTGGTGCCGCGGCTCCCCCGGTTCTCACCGTGGCGGATGCTGTTCTCCATCGCCTCCGTCGCCGCCTGCACGAGGGCGTCGCTGATTTCGATCGGCACCTCGAGTGCAGCGTCGTCGGCACTCTGTGAGAAGGCGTACGAGATGCCCGCGGCCACGGCAGCGGTGCGCAGTTGCACGTCGAGCTCGGCAATCGGGATCGTCATGGCGATCGGCGCGAGAGCCTGCCCGGCGGCGAGCTTGCGCAGCGTGATCGTCGCACTCTCTGCGGCAGCCTGCCGCGAGTCCTGGGTGTTGAATGACGCCAGCTCGAGCGCTGTGACGACCTCGTCACGGGTGGCCTCGTTATAGCGCGAACGGCGGCGCTCGATAGCAGCCTGCTTACCGCCTGCGGCCGCCGCGGCGCGTTCAAGGGACGCCGCGTTGTCTTGCTCCCGCCCGGCAAGGCGAGTGAGCTGGATCAGGGTAGTAAGGAATCCGCTGAGCAGGAACAACATGATCGAGTCCTGAATCGCCTGGCTGGGGTCCGCCACCCCAAAGGTGAGATAGCGCACTGTGCCACTCACAAGCGTGAGAATCAGCAGGAACCCCCACGCGACAGGAAACGGGAGCGCGACGGCAGCGATGCAGACCGCCACAGCGATCGTGTTGATCAGCCAAGGCACATCACCGTTGTTTAGAGCGTCGGGCACAGTCATCGCGGGTACCCAGAGCGCGAGCAGCACGAGGGCGCTCAGCGCGTAGGCGGTGGCGATCACCCGCAGCACCCGAACAGGAGCCCGGAAGGCCACGAGGGCCATCAGTGGCGGCACACCGCAGAAAACGGCGACGAGCACGATCACGTAGGTCGGATCGAGAATGGCGCGTTGTCCGAGGATTCCCGCGAGGCCGAGAACAGTGAACAGAACGCTGCCAATTCCGATCGACAGCACGAGAATACGAACAACTCTGTCTGAAGCGCTTTCGATGACCACTGGGCGATACGCGTCCTTCCGCTTGGATTCACTCAGAGTGGCATAAAAGTGACCCGGCAGTGCGCCCCAATTCGAGTCATTCGACTCACGCGTTCATAGATGCAATCTGGATGAGGTTGCCGCAGGTGTCGTCAAGAATCGCGGTGGTCACCGGCCCCTGCGAGGTCGGCTCCTGCACAAAGACCACGCCGAGCTGCTTGAGCCGCGCAGTTTCGGCGACAGCATCGTCTACCCCGAAGCTCGTGAAGGGGATTCCGTCTTCGGCTAGTGCCGCTTTGAACACCTTCGACGCGGGGTGCTCATCAGGCTCGAGCAGCAGTTCGACGCCGTTCGGAAAAGTCGGCGAGACCACGGTGAGCCACGAGTGCTCGCCCATCGGAATGTCGTTCTTGGTTTCGAAGCCGAGCACGCGCGTATAGAAGTCGAGCGCCTTGCGCTGGTCGTCAACGAAAACGGATGCGGTGGTGATGATCACGGTTGTTCCTCCTCAACTAGTGCAGACAGCCACCCCGCCGCGCGACGCACCGCGTCGCGGTTGAGGGTGTGCACGGTCGTGCGGCCCACGGAGCTGACATCGATCAGTCCGGCATCCCGCATGACTGCGAGATGCTTCGCGATGGCCTGCCTCGACATGCTCAGCCCGCGGCCGCTGATGAGGCGCGTGCAGAGTTCGAAGAGTGACTGGCTGTCGCGATGGGCGAGCTCTTCGACGATGGCGACCCTGGTTGGGTCGCCGAGAGCGTTGAAGAGGCTGTCCACGAGGAACAGTTTAGGCAACCTTTTGGTTGCCAGTCAATCGTTCTGAGCTTCTTCCGCCGCCCACGCGCGGCTGCGCTCCTTGGCAATCTCTGGAGCTCTGGCCGCGTCTTCACGGCTCGAGTACGGGCCGTCCCGGTCGCCGCCGAGCGACTGCGGCCCCTCTTCGACCGCACCGGTCTTGTTGTTGTACCACCACTCAGTCATGCGCGCCTCCTAGCGAAACTAGCCTCCCACTAAAACTAGGCTGAAGCCTATGCCTCGCGATGCCAACGGCCACCTGACCCCCGGCCGAATCTCAGCCATGCGCTCCGTGCCGAAAGACATCGAGCGACCCGAGTACGTCGGCAAAAAGTCGCCGGCGAGATTCACGGGATCCGACGTCTATAGCGACGAGGGCATCGCCCGCATCCGAGAGTCGGGCACAATCGCGGCGCAGGCGATCCAGGCGGTCGGCGCCGCCGTGCGTCCCGGTATCACGACGGACGAGCTCGACGCCATCGGCCACGACTTCGTCGTATCTCACGGCGCCTACCCCTCGACCCTCGGCTACCGGGGCTTTCCGAAGTCGAGCTGCACGTCGCTCAACGAGGTGATCTGCCACGGGATTCCGGATGACACGGTGCTCGAAGAGGGCGACATCATCAACATCGACATCACTGCCTTCAAGAACGGGGTGCACGGTGACAGCAACGTGACCTTTCTCGTCGGCGAGGTCGCCCCAGAGGTCGCGGCCCTGGTCGAGGGCACGCGCGAGGCTCTGGCGCGCGGAATGAAGGCCGTTGCCCCGGGGCGGCAGGTGAATGTGATTGGCCGCGCTATCCAGTCGTATGCAACGCGCGTCGGGTACGACACGGTGCGCGACTTCACCGGCCACGGGGTCGGCGAGGCCTTCCACTCTGGCCTGATCATTCCGCACTACGACTCTGCGCCGAAGTTCGACGACGAGATCGTCGAGGGCATGGTCTTCACTATCGAGCCGATGCTCACCCTCGGCTCACAAGACTGGGAGATGTGGGGCGACGACTGGACAGTCGTCACCCGCGACCGCAGCTGGTCGGCGCAGTTCGAGCACACGATGGTCGTGCGCGAGCGCGGCGTCGAGGTGCTGACGCTGCCCTAGCGTCTCGCGCAGGGCTAGAAGAAGCGCCCCAGCGGCCCCAGGAGGCGCGCAGAGGCCTTCTGCACACCGTTCGCGTACTTGGTTGACAGCGGCGACAGCAACGCCCATACGACCGCCCCGAGCACGACGGCGATCGCAAACAGGATGACGCCGGCAGGGCCACCATCCTCGGTGCCAAGCGTGATGTGGTTGAGGTTCTCGAAGGCACCCGTCACCAACACGAGCGAGACGTGCGCGATGGTGAACACGATGAACCAGCCGAGCACGATGACGTGCACCGACCGCACGATCTCTGCGTTGAAGAACCGGGAGTTCGCAGTGCGCTTAGCGATGCGCGGCGCGTGCATGACACCGGTGAGTACCGCTAGCGGGGCCGCGATGAAGACCGTGATGAAGTAGGTAAGCAACTGCAGGCCGTTGTAGGCCACCCACGAGTCCTGGGTTGGAAAATCGAGAGAGCCGTACTGGATCGCGGCGCTGAGCGCATGAGGGAAGACATCCCCGCTGGTCGGCACGATGCGCATCCACTGCCCGGTTGCGAAGATCAGAACGTAGAACAGCACACCGTTCGCGACCCAGAGCAGGGTAATACCGAGGTGCCAGGCGCGGGCGACGCCCTGCGTGCGCTTCGGGCCGGGAAGCCCCACCTGCGGATGCAGCGCGACGGAGTCATCGCGCACCGACCAGCCGCCCTCGGCAGGCATGGCGCGCTGAATGCGCAGCCAATCCTGCCCTGGAGCGCCCGACGCGTGCCAGTAGAGGCGTGGCCGACCGGCCCAGATCTGCAGTCCGGCGCGCACGATCGGCACGAGAAAGATCGCGTTGAGCAGGTGCTGCCAGCGCAGCCACCACGGGAATCCCTGCGGGGCGTCGTTCGGCACACTGCCCGGGTATTCGCGGATGAAGCCATCGACGGCCGGCACAGTGCGCAGCCAGATCGACAGCCCGATGATGACGGCAAAAGCCACCGCGACCACGGGAAGCATCCACAAAAGGTTGAGCCAGCGACGCCCTACCTTGACCGCCGGAAAGACGGCCGTGGCGCTCGGGCCACCACCTGCTGAACTCACGCTAAGAGCCTACCGGGCGGCTACTCGGCCTCCGTCGTCACACGCACCACAAAGCTGTAGCTGTCATCCGAGGTCTGTGTGGTGCTCATGCCGAGGGCCTTCACGCCGTCGAGAAACTCGAGGGCGTCGCCCATGCCACTGCCGCCAAGTTCGTCAACAAGGTCAACGATCTGCTGCACGTCGAGATAGAAGACCGAGTTGGCCTTGTCAGCGGCAGGCAATGCACGACGGAAGGCATCCACCTGACCGAGGCGCTCGTCGGGATCGAGCACAGTCTCGAGGTAGTCGCCGGCACTGACGACGACGCGGTGGCCGTCCTGCTCGATCTCGAAATCAAGCTTCTCGCCGGAGCTATCTTCCGCCCTCTCGATGACGTCCTCCCAGGCGCTGACTGTGGCATCCGCGTCGTCGCTGATGATCACGAGAGCCGCGCCGGATCCGACGGAGTCGCCGATGCCAGACGGGCCCTGCTCGAGCTCGTCGAGATCCAGCTCGCCGTCAACGACCAGCTCGGTCTTCGTGCCGAACAGGTCGCTGAGGTCGTCGGGAAAGTCGAGGCCGAGTGACTCGTCGAACCAATCCTCAACGTCTTCGCGGGTCGGAGCGCTCGAGCTGGCGTAGGGCTGCAGCGTGCTGTAGCCGTTGGCGTAGAGCGCGAGGTTCTCGTCGGTCAGCGACACGTCGAGCGACTCCGCAATACCAGAGACCGACAGCAGGCCGATCGTGGATGCGGGCAGCTCGCCCTCCTCACCGCCGCCAGCCTTCACCGAGACGAGGTCTTGAACACCGCTGATCTGGCCGCTCAGCTCGAACGAGCCGTCGGTGAACCGCGCGACGACGAAGGCCGTGGTGCCCTCAAGCTTCTCGACGAGCTTCTGCTGCTGCTCGGCCAGTTGCTCGTACTCTTCGACCTTGTCCTCGGCGAGGTCGCGGGCGTTGTCTTCTACCCACGCTTCGGCGAAGTCGTCGTAGTACTCGTAGTACTCACCGTCGTACTCGTAGTAGTAGTTGCAGTTGTAGTCCTCGTAGTCCTCGTCGCCGACGTTCTCCGGTGAGTCGTAGGCGCTGCAGTCCTCGTAGTCCTCGTAGGCGCTGTCATCGACATAGCTGTAGTAGTTGTCGGTGATCTGCTGTTCCCAGTAGTCGACGTCGCCGTAGTCGCCTGACGTCGCCTCGTTGGCTAGCGCATAGACAGCACCGAGGTCGACGTAGAAACTGGCTACTCCCCACTCGCCGGCGCGTGAGGCAGCCGTGGTGAAGCCTTCGGCTTGGGCGAGTGTGCCGTCGTCGTAAACGTCGTCAAGGTCAACGTCTCCGACCCCGATAACGACATATCCGTCGCGGGCCTGAACGTCGGTATCGACGTCGACGTCGAGGTCGTCGATGAATTCCTCGATGGTGTCGATTCCCGCATCGGTGTTCTTTGCCTCGATGGCAACGATGAAGGGCGGTGTGCCGCTCTCGAGGTCGTCGGTCGGCAAGAATCCGATCGAGATGCGGCTGCCGAGCCACGGCTGAATGTCTTTCTCGTAGTCGACACCGGTGTCGATCGTCGAGGTGTCGCTGTCGGTGATGAACTCCCAGACCGCGTACTTGAGGTCGGTGTTCGAGGTCGGGTCGTCGAGGTCGACCTCGAGGTCGCTGTCTTCGATCGCATCCTTGATCGCATCGAGCTCGTTGATGAAGGTGAAGGCCTCGATCTTCTGGCCGTTCGATGGCTCGATGGCCGCCTCTGCCCAGTAGAGGGTGCTCTTCGGAAAAGCGACGGCCGAGGCGGTCGCCGACTGGCCGCCGCCAAGGAAGGTCTGCACCAGTGCGAAGACGCCAGCGACGACGACGAGCAGCACCACAACGCCGCCCGCGATGATCGCGATGAGCGGTCCACGCCCCAGCTTCTTCTTCGCAGCGGGCGCGGGTGCTGGTGCGGGGGGAACGACAGGAATCGTCACGAGGTCTCCTCTGGCTGAACTGGCACCAGCTTAGGGCGCGAAGATCGCTCACTTATGCATTGCAGGTCACGAATCTCTAACGCGTACGGAAAGATGGAGCCATGACAGTCGCACTAGGCATCGACATCGGCGGTACCGGAATCAAGGGCGCGCTCGTCGACGTCGAGTCCGGCGAGCTGGTGAGTGAGCGCATCAAGCTCGCGACACCCGAGGGCGGGGAGCCAGAGGCGATCGCGGCGACGGTTGTCGAGCTGATCACCGCGCTTGGCCCCGAGGCCGCGGGCGTGACGGTCGGTGTCTGCTTTCCGGCGGTTGTTCGGCATGGCACGACGATGTCCGCTGCGAATGTCTCTCAGAAATGGATCGGCCTCGAAGCCGAGAGCTTCTTCGAGAAGCATCTGGGCCGCGACATCGTGTTCGTCAACGATGCGGATGCCGCCGGCGTCGCCGAGGCACGGTACGGCGCGGCCAAAGGCCGCGACGGCCTCATCATTCTTGCCACCCTGGGCACCGGCATCGGCACGGCACTGATCTACAACGGGGTGCTCGTTCCCAACTCGGAGCTCGGACACCTCGAGATGAACGGCAAGGACGCAGAGAAGCAGGCATCCTTCGCAGCCAAGGAGCGCAAGAACCTCAGCTGGGAGCGATGGGCCAAGCGCCTGCAGCAGTACTTCGGCATGGTTGAGCTGCTCTTCTCCCCCGACCTCATCATCGTGGGTGGCGGCGTCTCGAAGAGCCACGAGGAGTTTCTGCCGCTGCTGAAGTTGCAGGCGCCGATCATTCCCGCGCTGCTTCGCAACAACGCCGGTATCGTCGGCGCAGCAGCCCTCGCGGTGCTGCCGAAGGTGAAGCACGTCACCGAGACGATCAGCTGACCGATGACCGTCACCCTAGAAACCATGCCCGATGATCGCGTCACCGAGTGGATCGCGCAAAGCTTCACCACCTATCTCGCCGAGCGCATCGAATCCGGGGAGGCCCCCGACGTCGCCGAGGCGAAGGTCAAGCGCTCCCACAGCGAGAATTTTCCTAACGAGCGCCCCTTGCCCACCCATCGCGTCTTCGACGTGCTCGCCGATGGCGAGGCAGTCGGGTGGCTCTGGATCGGGCCGCAGCTCGAGGGCAGCGACACGTGGTGGGTGTTTGACATTGAGATCCTCGAGCCGTTTCGACGCCGCGGGTACGCGCGGGCGGCCCTCGAACTCGGCCATCAGGCGGCCAAGCAGCTGGGCGCTACCGCCATCGGTCTCAACGTCTTCGGCTTTAACACCGGCGCGCGCGATCTCTACGAGAAGCTCGGCTACGCGGTTACCGCCACGCAGATGAAGCTGGCGCTCTAGAGCCGTCGCTCGACGAAGACCACGTCGCGCCACCGGCCCGCGTACGGCCCGTAGGGCATCTGGGCGATGCGCTCACGACGACCGACCTCGCGGAACCCGTGCGCGCGGTGCAGGGCGAGGCTCGCCTCGTTCTCTGGAAATATTCCGGACTGAATGGTCCAGACCCCGGCCGCCTCACACGACTCGATGAGGGCCTCGAGCAGCGCCGCTCCGATTCCGCGACCGCGGGCCGACGCCGAGACGTAGACCGAGTTCTCAACCACTCCGCGGTAAGCGGGCCGAGACGACGTCGGCGAGACGACCGCCCAGCCGCGCACCTCGCCATCGTCGAAGACGAGGCGTGGCGCGGCCAGCTTGCCCGCGTCGAAACTCTGCCAGGTCGGCGTCTGCTGCTCGAAGGTCGCGTTGCCGGTGGCGATGCCCTCGGCGAAGATCGCCTCGACGGCCGGCCAGTCGGCCTCGACCATCGCGCGAATCATGAGCAACAGCTCGCGGTGTCAGTCGAGCACACTCCCGTAGCCGGAAGCGTCAGCTGCACGAGGCGCGCGGCGTCATGGTTGCCCGCGAGCTCGTCAGCGATAGAGCGCACCTGCTCGTAGCCGGTGGCGAGCAGGAAGGTGGGGGCTCGTCCATAGCTCTTCATGCCAGCGATGTAGAAGTCGGGCTCTGGCTGACTGAGCTCGGCCACCCCGTGGGGCTCCACGGTGCCGCAGCTGTGCAGGTTGGGGTCGATGAGCGGCGCGAGCCGCACCGGTGCCTCGACCACGTCATCCAAACTCAGACGGATCTCGCGCAGCATCGCGAGGTCGGGGCGAAAGCCGGTCGCGGCGACGATGACATCGGGATGGATGCTGAAGTTCTGCCCCGCGCGACGCCCGTGCACGACGGAATCCCCGTCAACCGCATCGATCTCGAAACTGTCAACCAGGGTGATGCGTCCGCTCTCGACCAGGTGCTGCACTCGTGCGCCAAGGGAGGCGCGGCCCGCGAGCTCGTCGTCGCCGGTGAAGACGCGCACGGGTGAGGCGTTGCGAATAGCCCAGGTGATCGTCGTGTCGTCCAGCGCGGCGAGCCCGAGCAGCGTGTTCGCCGCCGAGTGCCCTGCGCCGACGACCAGGGTGTGCTTTCCGGCGAACTGCGCGCGGTCGTGTCCAAGTACGTCGGGCAGCGCGTGCACGATCGCGGGCGAGGTCACGTCGAGTCCGGCGACGAGGCCGTTGGCCGTGCCGTAGGTGCCACTCGCGTCGATGACCGCTCTGGCGAGCACATCCGTGCCGTCCGTGCGCAGCAGGAAGGGCGTCTCTGCACGACCCGTCGAGCGCGTGCGATCCATGCCCTGCCGGGTGATCGCGCTGACGCGAGTGCCGTAGTGCACTCGGTCGCCCAGGGCTGCCGCCAGCGGCTCGAGGTAGAGCTCGACCAGCTCGCGGCCGTTCGGAGTGCCGGTGGGTACCGTCCAGCCGGTGCTCTGCAGCAGGCGAACGGATGCCGGATCTACCAGGTACTCCCACCCGCTGAACAGCCGGGTGTGCCCCCACTGCCGAATCGCGGAGCCCGGCCCATCTCCCTGCTCGAAGACGACGACCTCGATGCCGCGCTCCAGCAGCTGGGCAGCGGCGGCGAGACCCACTGGACCCGCACCGACGATGGCGACGGGCAGCCCCGCGCGGCGATCCGTCGGGCGCACGGTGGGGGTCTCGAGCAGGGTCACGGCAGAAGCTCCTTCAGCAGTACCTCGATGCGAGCCTTGATGTCGTCGCGAATGGGGCGTACCTCGTCGATGCCCTTGCCTGCCGGGTCGACGAGCTCCCAGTCCTCGTAGCGCTTGCCGGGAAAAATCGGGCAGACGTCGCCGCAGCCCATGGTGATGACGACATCCGACTCCTTGACGGCCTCGGTGGTCATCAGCTGGGGCACGGCCTGCGAGATGTCGATGCCCTCTTCGGCCATGGCAGCGACGGCAGTCGGGTTGATCTGATTGCCAGGCTCGGAGCCACCGGAACGCACCTCGACTCGCCCGCCGGAGAGCTCGCGCATGTAGCCGGCGGCCATCTGCGAGCGGCCCGCGTTGTGCACGCAGACGAAGAGAACGACGGGCTTGTCCATGCGAATCCTTTGATCGATTGCCATCAATGTATGGCTATACATCGATGATTGTCAATGTATACAATCAGCCTATGACCATCGAACTCCTGCCACTCGCCGATGTATCGGCGTGCTGCGCACCGCTCACGCGGGAGCCGATTTCGGCGGCCGAAGCCGGTGACCTCGCGACGCAGCTCAAGGCGATCGCCGACCCAGCCCGCCTGCGGCTCATCTCGATGGTGGCGGCCCACGATGATCAAGAGGCCTGCGTCTGCGACCTCACGGAGCCGCTCGGCCTCTCACAGGGCACGGTGTCGCATCACCTCAAGGTGCTCGTCGAGGCGGGCATCTTCACGCGCGACAAGCGCGGCACCTGGGCGTACTACCGCCTCGTGCCCGGCGCCCTCGATTCCATCGCCTCGGTTCTGCTGAGCGCCTAAAGCCCACCCGCAACGCGGATGTTCGCGCCCGTCGTGTACGACGCGTCATCCGACAGCAGCCACGCCACCGCTCCGGCGATCTCCTCCGGCTGACCGGAACGCCCGAGCGGAACGGTCGGGCCGACCTGATCGGCACGGTCTGGCTCGGCGTGAAAGTCCGTGTAGATCGTGCCCGGTGAGACGGCGTTGACGCGCACGCCATCCGCGGCGACCTCTTTGGAGAGCCCGATGGTCATGCCATCGACCGCTGCCTTCGAGGCGGCGTAGTGCACATAGCGGTTCGCGCCGCCGAGAGTCGCAGCGCCCGACGAGATGTTGACGATAGCCCCCGCGCCGTTGAACGCCCGAAGCGCGCCACGGGCAACCAGCAGGTAGCCGAGCACATTGACCTCGAGCGCGTCACGCATGCCGTCCGCGTCGGCGTCAACGAGGCGGGAATTGCCGCCGCTGATGCCTGCGTTGTTCACAAGACCGGTCAGCTGACCGTCGATAGCCGCGAACATCGTGTTCACGGACTGCTCTGAGGCTGTGTCGACCTGGATGGTCTGCGCAGTGCGACCGAGGGCGCGCACGGCGGTGGCTACCTGCTCGGCGGCCGCGGCATCCGTTCGATAGGCGACGATGACGTCGTGTCCCTCCGCGGCGAGACGCACGCAGATCGCGGCGCCGATACCGCGGCCGCCACCTGTGACGAGTGTGAGGGGCATGGTCTAGATTCTCCCCCATGGGCACGTCACAGCACATCAGTCAGCGCATCGACCGCAACCCCGTCGAGGTGTACATCTTCGCGGCGAACATCGAGAACCTGCCGAGGTGGGCGAGCGGGGTCGGCCCCGACATGGAGATTCGCTTCGCCAAACAGAACTACTTCGGCATACTCGACCACTGGGTCACCGTCGGCGGCCAGACCTTCTACAACCCGATGCGGGTCATCGAAGACGGCAAGGGCAGCGAGGTCGTCTTCACCCTGCGCGACGGCAGCGACGAAGATGCGGCGACGATCGCCGCCGACCTCGCGACGCTGAAACGCATTCTCGAAGAGGGCGCGGGCTAACGACGTGCACGCCGATGAGCCCCACAACCAGGGCATTGCCGCAAAGCTCAACTGGTTGCGTGCGGGTGTGCTCGGCGCGAATGACGGCATCGTCTCTGTCGCGGCCATCGTCGTCGGTGTGGCTGGGGCGACATCCGCCATCGCTCCGATAGTCACCGCGGGCGTTGCCGGCGCCGTGGGCGGGGCCATTTCAATGGCACTCGGCGAGTACGTCTCCGTCAGCAGTCAGAGCGACAGCCAACGCGCGCTCATCGCCAAGGAACGGCACGAGTTGGCCACCATGCCAGAGCAGGAGCTCGCGGAACTCACGGCTCTCTACGAGGCCAAGGGGCTCAGCAGCGAGACCGCCGCGGCTGTGGCGCATGAGCTCACCGCGCGGGACGCGCTCGCTGCCCACCTAGAAGCCGAGCTGCACATCACCGAGAGCGAGGTGGCGAGCCCGTGGGCTGCCGCGGGTGCGTCTGCGGTCGCTTTCACGATCGGTGCGATTCTGCCGTTTGCGGCAATCGTGTTTCTGCCCGAGGCGGTGCGCATTCCGCTGACCTTCGCGGTCGTACTGCTCGCCCTCGCGGCGACCGGGGCCACGAGTGCGCTCATCGGCGGCAGTCCATGGCTGCGGCCGACCATTCGCGTGGTGATCGGCGGAGCACTGGCCCTTGGTGCAACGTTCCTCATCGGAACGCTGTTGGGCACCAGCGGAATCGTCTAGGCGGCGAGCTCGTCGACCGAGGGGAGCTTGGAGCGATTGCACTGCAGCCCAACCAGCACGCCGTCCTCGACCTTGAGGTAGAGGTCGTCAAGCTTCGGCGCATTCGCCAGGTCGGCTGCCGCGCGAGGCGCGTTCTCGTCGACGAATACAGAGAACGAGGCTCCCGACTCCGACTGAGCATGCTTGGCAGATGCCAGCTGCTCTCTCAGTGCGGCAGCACCATCCCACTCGCCTTGGAGCATGAATTCGAGCACCTCGCGCTCGTGGCTGGACAGGTCACGGATATCGCTCATGCTTTGTGCAACCTCACGTCGTGAATCTGCATTCCCAGAGGGAACGAATGGGCCGGCTATTACGCCGGGTTCTGTCCCGGTGCTTGCGCACCATCGACGGCCATCTATCTACGACGTACATTGCTGCACGCCTCTAGCGGTCTACCCGAATGCTGGACGAGCAGCCCGTA
>Ga0247814_10001171_pt1 | contig 16102 bp, 12 predicted proteins | sample UWRJL179409R1_FD_179947 | JGI IMG/M metagenome (GOLD analysis project Ga0247814, IMG submission 179947) | Plant litter microbial communities from Arlington Agricultural Research Station in Wisconsin, United States - UWRJ-L179-409R-1 | ecosystem: Environmental > Terrestrial > Plant litter >...
CGCGGCGCAGGATGCTCACCCGGTTGGCGATCGCGACCACCTCGTGCAGCTTGTGTGAGATGAAGATGACGCCCATCCCGTCGGCGGTGAGGCGGCGGATGGACTCGAAGAGTACAGCGACGTCTTGCGGGACCAGTACCGCGGTGGGCTCGTCGAGGATCAGCAGGCGGCAATTGTGGAAGAGCGCTTTGACGATCTCGACCCGCTGGCGTTCGCCCACCGACAGGTTTTCGACGATCGCGTCGGGGTCGATGGTGACACCGATGCGTGCGGCGGCCTCGAGTACCCGTTCGCGGGCCTCAGCACGGTGGATGCGGCCGAGTCCAACCCCGGCGAGCATCAGGTTTTCGGTGACGGTCATGGTGCCAACCAGGGAGAACTCCTGGGTGACCATTCCGATGCCGGCGGCCATCGCGTCGGCCGGCGACGACATTCGGGTGGGTACGCCGTTGATGCGGATCTCGCCGCGGTCGGCCTGGCTCAGCCCGTAGAGGATGCGGGTGAGGGTGCTTTTGCCTGCCCCGTTCTCGCCGAGCAGCGCCAGCACTTCGCCGGGCTGCACCGTGAGGTCGATCGAATCGTTGGCGACGAGGGCGCCAAAGGTTTTGGTGATGCCGACCAGCTCGGCGAGCGGGACACCAGGAGTGGAGTCGGCACCAGAACCAGAACCAGAACCAGAACTGGAGCCGGGCCGGCCGGAGGTGGACGGGGCGGCACCCTGCGATGCCGCCCCGGAGTACTCGGTGGTCATTACTCTCCGACGGTGGTGGACCCTGCCGGAGCGTCCTCGTTGATGGGCGTCTCGAACGACCCGTCGAGGATCTCGGCCTGCTTGGCTTCCACCGCAGCGATGAGGTCTTCGGGGATGCCGAAGTTGGTCTCGGGGTTGATCGGTGCGAGCGAGCTGCCGCCGTTGACCATAAACGAGTACTCCGCGAGGTTGGTCGCCTCGTAGGTGCCGGCCACAACGTCTTCAACGATGGCCTCAACCGTGGGCTTCATGTTCCAGAGCAGGGACGTTACTACCGACTTGGGCGCCTGCTCCTGCTGGTCGACCATCATGCCGAAGACGGGCAGGCCGTTTTCGTCGGCCGCAGCAATGACCCCGTCGCGTTCGGCGAAGAGCACGTCGGCGCCGCCGGCGATGGCAGCTTCTGCGGCCTGCTTGGCGGTGGCCGGGTCGAAGAACGAGTTGATAAACGACACCGTGACGGTGGCAGAGGGGTTGGTCTCCTGGGCACCGGCGATAAACGCGTTGACGATGCGGTTGACCTCGGGGATCGGCATGGCACCGACAACACCGATGTTGCCGCTCTCGCTGAGCCCGCCCGCGTACATTCCCGCGAGGTAGGCCGGGTCTTGCATCCAGTTGTCGAACACACTCAGGTTCGGGGCCTGCTCTTCTCCGCCGGAGCCGAACGCGAAGGCGGTGTCGGGAAAGTCCGCGGCTACGGCACGCACGGCGTCTTCAGCCGAGAATGCGTCACCGATGATGATGTCGGGGTCGCTGCTGCCAATGATGTCGCGGAGGGCGCGTTCCATCTCGTCGGACGTGTGCAGGTTGTCCACGTGCTCGTACCGGATGAGTCCGTCGGCTTCGGCGCTTTCTAGCGCGGCGTGGATGGCGCCGTCCCAGGGCTCTTCGAGCGGGGTCGCGAAGGCGCCGAAGACGAGGGGCAGGTCGCTGTCTGCGGATCCGGATGCTTCGGGCTCAGCGCCCGTGGTGCCGCCACATCCGGCGAGAAACAGGGCCGCAGCGGCAGCGATGCCAGCGGCAGTGAGTCCGCGGGAAAAAGCGGAGCGGGAGTGGGGCGAGCGGGAGGAGCCGGGGGTGCTGATGCCTCGGAACATGGGGTGTGCCTCTTTCGAGTGAAGGTGCGCAGGGGTGAGGGGATTCTTTGAGACTAGGGGGTCAGCGCAAACGCGCCCCAGGGACACAATGCCATTTCTGGGGCGTAAACACTGGACACTCTGTACGGTCGATTCGGTACCGTAATCACATGCCCTTCTCCGTTGCAGACTTGCTCGAGCTTCCGGCGCTTGTTCGTGCCCGCCCCGAGGTGGCCTGCGGCGAGCGCCTCGGTGAGCGCGAGGTGCGTTGGGTGCACTCGAGCGAGATCTTCGACATCGCGCCACTGCTGCGCGGGGGTGAAGTGCTGTTGACCACCGGACTCGGGCTCGTCGCCCTCTCCCCCGAAGCACGGCGCAGCTATATCGCCACCATCGCTCGCGTCGGAGTCGCCGCCCTGGTGCTGGAGCTCGGGCGCACCTTTGTCACCGCTCCCCCAGAACTCATTGACGAAGCGCACCGCACCGGCCTGCCGGTGATCCTCCTCCACGAGGTGGTGCCGTTTATCGAAGTGACCGAGGCGGCCCATCTCGAGATCCTCGGTGGGGAACTCGCCCAGCTCCGGTCGGCCACAATCATCCGGGACGCGCTGCTCGCCTCGCTGTCGGCGACCCGGGGGCTGGTGGCGTTCACCGGCGCGATTGGGGAGCTGGCGGGATGCGCGGCCGCGCTCTACTCCCGCGATGGGGAGTTGGTGGCGGGCACGGCGCCGGAGGACGGCACACTGGATGGCGACACTGGTCCAGTCGACGGCGCTGTCCCAGCTGACGGCACAGTCCCCGACGAAGTTGCAGTCACCGGCGAAGTCGCGGCCGCCAGCGAGGTCACCGTCACTGGTGAGGTCACGGTATCCGGCGAGGTCTGGGGGCACCTGGTGCTCGCCGCTCCCCCGACTCCCTACCTGCGCACCGTGCTCGCTGCTGCCCTTCCGCTGCTCGCCCTCGAGGTGGGGCGCTCGGGAGCCACCCCCGTCAGCCGCAACCAAGCCGGCGCCGATCTGCTGCGCGACATGGTGACCGGACGCTATGTCTCCACCGCCGAGCTTGCCTCCCGGGCACTCGGCGTGGGTCTGCTGGTGCGTCCCGGCCAACGTGCGCTCGCGATCTGTGTACGGTCCCGGTCGGCAAGTGCCGCTCCCGGCAGTGTTCTCATCGCCGCCCGGGAGGTTGCCAGCCGGGTGTACGGCGCCTCCCTCGTCGCCGAGCACAACGGTGAGGTGCTGCTCGGTGTACTGACCCGCCCGCGCGAACTCCGGTCCACCCTCGAACGGTTCGCGGACGAGCTCGGTCGCGAACTGCGCTCCACCATCGGTGGTGGAGTGATGGTCAGTGCGGGGCCTGCGGTCGCGGACGTTCCCGCGCTGGTCAGTTCGTTTCCCAGCGCCCGAGACACCGCACGACTGGCCATGCGTTTGGCGCCCACGGCGACCGTGGTGCTCTCCGCCGACTTCGCCCTCTACCAATTGCTCATTTCGCTCGTCGACGATGAGGCGCTCGAGGCCTTTGTCACGGACCAGCTTGGTCCGCTGCTCGCCCACGACGCCCGCACCGGGGCGGGTTTGGTGATGACGCTCGACGCGTACCTTGCGGCGGGGATGTCGAAGACCCGCACTGCTGATGCCCTGGGCATCCGGCGCCAAACGCTCTATGGACGACTCGAGCGGATCGGCACCTTGCTCGGCGATCTCGACCTCGACAATCGGGAGCGGCGCACGGCCCTCGACCTGGCATTGGTGAGTTGGCGGCTGCGGCTGTCGGCGGCCCGCGGGCGCTAGCTGTACTACCGACCGGAGGTTACCCGAGAGGGCGCGCACTGCCTCGCGTAACTGGCGTGACACCATCTGACAGATCAACTGAGCGTAAACCCCGACCTCGGGGTGGCCGGAAACGATGATGGTGCCGAACTATGGGTTCCGAAGGGCCTGCGTCGATTCCCGCCTGACAACCGTGAGGCCTACCTGCGCCGCAGGGGGATGTCGGTGGCCCTGGTTACCCTCGTGGCGGAGGACATGTATGCCGGAGAACGTGGAGCAGTGGTGGTCGAGGCGCCAACGGTCGAAAGCCACCGCGATGCCCTACTCGGTGGGGCAGTTTCGCTCCGATTGGGAACGCTACCCGGTGCTTATTCGGCAATACCATCCGGAGTTCAACCACGGGATTACTCTCACCCAGGTGCCTCCAGCCGCTGACGTGTATTTGCTGTGGCAGTGCGACGTCGGGCACAAGTTTGTCGCAACACCGGAAGAACAGCGGAGCCGCCCGGGCGGAACCCGTCGACGGTCAACCTGGTGCCCCGAGTGCGCCGCGAGTGCCGTACGCCGTCCGGCACCGGTCGGTGCCTACGCGGGAGCGGTTGCGGCTGTCGTTGTGCCCGAACTCGCCTCAGCACGCGCCCCACAAATGGCCTCCGCGCCGAAGGCTCCTCGCGTACTCGATCCTTACGCATGCGGTCACGCGAGGGATCCGAACCGGGTCGAAAGGGATCCGAACGACGATCGCTGCTATTTGTGCCGCCGGCTGGACTCCACGCAATTGACGAGAGAGCAACTGCACACCATGGTTGTGTCGCGGTCACGCTCCGACCTATCGAACGAAACGGCGACATCCCGCAAGTACAGCTGGGAATGCCCTCAGGGACACGGCGTATACGCGGCCACGGTCGAGCGCATTCTCGACGGCAAACGCTGCCCAGTGTGTGCGCACGCGCGGGTTTCCGCCGATCATTACGCGGTTGGGGAGTCGTTTATCAGCCCGTGGGCTCCGAAACCTGCATCGGCCGCCGAAGCGGACCTCCGGCAGCGACTTCGCGCGGCTATCGCCATAGACCTCGACCACAATGCGGTGCGGGTGGCTCGGCCGTTCTTCACTCACGTCGAGGTGTGGCCCGACTTTGTGATGCCCGAGTTCCGCGTCGCAATCGAGTACGACACCACGGGACGGGACGGACTCGAGCACGTCGGACGGCGCGAAGATGTCGATCGGCGCAAAGACCGACTCCTTCGCGCAGCCGGGTGGGAAGTCATTCGTATCCGCTGCGGCAAACTGCAGCCCATCGGGCCACATGATCTGCTCGCGTCGGGAGTAACTCACTCCCTCATCGGGCGCATCGTTGACGAGCTGGCTGAGATTCGAGGAGACCTGATCGTGCGGTCCTACCTCACCTAACCTTCGGCTACCTCACCGCTTCAGCCTGGCTTCAGCACCAACCGGGCAGAATGAGTCGACGGAAAGCGGGACACATGCGCGTGCTGGTGGTTGAAGACGAACGGCGCCTTGCCGACGGCGTACGCCGGGGACTCGAGGCAGAGGGATTTGCGGTCGATGTGGCCGCGACCGGCACCGACGGACTCTGGATGGCCCAGGAGAACAGCTACTCGATCATCCTGCTCGACATTATGCTTCCCGGCATCAGCGGTTACCGTATCTGCGAGACGCTGCGTGCGGAGGGCAACTGGACCCCGATTTTGATGCTCACCGCCAAAGACGGCGAGTGGGACCAGGTCGAAGCGCTCGACACCGGCGCCGACGACTATCTCAGCAAACCGTTCTCATTCGCGATCCTTCTTGCTCGCATTCGTGCGCTGCTGCGGCGGGGCGCTGCGGAGCGTCCCGCGGTGCTGGAGGCCGGCGATATCCGTCTCGACCCCGCCACCCGCCGCGTCTCTCGTGGCGACACCGTGATCGACGTGACCGCCCGCGAGTTCGCTGTGCTCGAGTACCTGCTGCGCCACCGTGGACAGGTGGTGTCCAAGCGCGAAGTGCTCGACGGCGTCTGGGACACCGACTTCGAGGGTGACCCGAACATTGTTGAGGTGTACATCGGTCACCTCCGTAACAAACTCGACCGCCCGTTCGACCGGGCGTCCATTGAGACGCTGCGTGGCGCGGGCTATCGTCTGGCAGGTAACGGTGGGTAACGCGCGCGGTCGTTCGCTGCGCGGTCGTTCGGTGCGGGCCCGCATCACCCTCGTTGCAACCCTGGTCGTCGGCGTCACCCTGATTGTGGGTGCGGTGGCCTTTGTTGGTGTACTACGCGGGTCGCTGCTCGATGCCCTCGCCACTTCGATCGAGGCCGACGCGTCCGAGATTGCCGCCCGTGCCGAATCCGGGTTCGACGTGGTGGGCGATACCGACGACGACGATCAATTTTTTCAGGTGACGGATGCTTCGGGCCGCACCCTCGCCTCGAGCGACAGCCTCGATGGGGCTATTGTGTCGCTCCCCTCCTCCGACGACGCCCAGGTGATCACCCTTCCGGGTGACGACACCGAGTACCTCGCGCTGGTCGACGAGGACGACGGGTTGACGGTCATCGCGGCACGCAGCACCGAGGATGTAGCCGAGACCGTGGGCACCATCATTCGGCTGCTCGCCGTGGCGGTTCCCCTTGTGGTGCTGTTGCTCGGGGTGACGATCTGGATTGTGGTCGGTCGTGCCCTGCGTCCCGTCGAGCGGATGCGCCGGGAGGTCGACGCGGTCAGCGCCACCAACCTTGACCGTCGTCTTGACGAGAGCGGGTCAGGCGACGAGATCGATCGCCTCGCGCACACCATGAACCGGATGCTCGACCGGCTCGACGAGTCGCAGCGCGCCCAGGGCCGGTTTATCTCCGACGCCTCCCACGAACTCAAATCACCCCTGGCATCCCTCCGGCAGTTCGCCGAGGTCGCCCGCGACTACCCCGACCGTGTCAGCGCTGCCGACCTGTCGGACGCGATCCTCGATGAGGGCGCCCGGCTGGAGAGACTGGTGCAGAACATGCTGGTTCTCGCCCACACCGACGAGTCGTCGACCCCCGTGCCACGCCGACCCATTGACCTCGACGATCTGCTGCTGGCCGAGGCCGCGCGACTGCGGGCGTCTGGGACGGTGGTGGTCGACACATCGCACGTGGGTGCGGGCCGAGTTCTCGGGGATGCCGCATTGCTCGCCCAGGTGGTGCGCAACCTGGTGGACAACGCCGCCCGTCACGCCCGCGGCCAGATCACCCTCGGGCTCACTGACTCCGGATCCCAGGTGACGCTGACCGTGGACGACGACGGCCCCGGTGTGCCCGTCGGCGAGCGCGAGCGCGTCTTCGACCGGTTTGTGCGGCTCGACGAGGCCCGCGCCCGCGACTCCGGAGGTAGCGGGTTGGGGCTCGCGATTGTGCGCGCCACGGTGGTCGCCCACGGCGGCACCGTGCGGATGCTCGACACCGAGTTGGGTGGGGCACGGATCGAAGTGCTGTTGCCCACGGCATCCGACCCGCTCACCTAACGGCGACAGCCGGCACGTGGCGCAGCGAGCCCCCATTTGGCGGAAGGCGCCGGCTTCCTGAAGACGCCTTCAGCGGGCTTCAGGATCACTTCAGCGCCACCCGGGCACAGTGGTCTTACGCACCCCCCCAAGGAGAGAATCACCATGAAGAAAAAGACCATCTGGATCAGCGCCGCCGCCGCCGTAGTTGTACTCGGAGCAGCGGGCATCACCGTCGCCGTCGCCGACCCCTTCGACGGGGACGACCGCCTCAGCGGACAGACACTGGAACAGGCCAGCGACGCGGCACTCGCCGAGGTGGGCGAAGGAACCGTGTCGGACGCCTCCACCAGTGACGACCTCGACCACGCCTACAGTGTCGAGGTTCGCCTCACGGACGGCAGCGAAGTTGATGTCGCACTCGACGAGAACTTCGACGTGGTCTGGACTGACCGCGACAACCGCGACAACGATCGCGACGACAACTCAAACGGCGCAACGAACGGCAGCGGTAGCGGAACCACCTCGAACGCCACCACCGCACCCCAGGGTTCGGTTGACTCCGACGATGTGCCCCTCACGGACGCCGAGCGCACCGGTGCTGAGCAGGCCGCACTGGCCGAGGTGGGCGACGGTACCGTCACCGACCTCGACCGCAGCGACGACGCCGACCACGCCTTCGAGGTTGAGGTCACCTTCGCCGACGGACGCGACGTGGACGTCGAGCTGACCGCGGACTTCCAGGTGGTGCGTGTGGATGACGACTCGCAGCCCGCAACGAACTAAGCGCAGCAGGTCGGATCTGCGCAGCGCAGACCTGAACGCAGCAGACCTCAACGTCGCAGCGAGATATCGCGGCGTAGGTGCGGAAAAGCCCCGGGATCCTCTGGATCACCGGGGCTTTTCCGCGTTCTGGATGCGCCGTGAACAAGCGACTTCGACGTGTCACTTCCGCCAGCGACCCCTACGCGTCACCTCGATCAGCAACGCCGTCAGAGTTACTCGAAACCGCGCTGGCCGAAACGGTTGTCGGGGTCGAGACGGCCGAGCAGCTTCGCCATCACTCGGTCGAGGTCAGCGATGTCGGTGTCGTCCAGCGCATCAACCACATTCTCGCGCACCGTGGCGACGTGTCCGGGAGCCGTCGCGACAACCTTCTTCCACCCCTCCTCAGTGAGGGACGCGTTGGTCGCCCGTCGGTCTTCGGGGCAGGGTGTGCGCTCGAGAAAGCCGCGTGTTTCGAGACGGGATGCCACGTGGGACAGTCGCGGCAATGTTGAATTCGTCGCCGCTGCCAGCTGGGTCATCCGCAGGGTGCGATTCGGGGCCTCCGACAGCATGGCGAGGGTGAAGTACTCGAAGTGGGTCAGACCGGCATCCCGTTGCAGCTGTCCATCGAGCGCGCCGGGGAGCAGCTCGACGACAGCGACGAACTTGACCCAGGCCTGCAATTGCTCAGCGCTCAACCAGCGCACGTCATTCATACTCACCATTCTACAGATACTTGACGCTACAACTAAAGAGGTCTATACATAGTTGTACCAACAACTAAATCCAGGAGGCCATCATGGCAAACATCACCATCATCGGAGCAGGCAACATGGGCGGCGCCATTTCCGCCATCGCTACCGCCGGCGGCAACAGCGTTCAGCTGCTCGCCCGCGACGCCGAGAAGATCGCCGCGGTCAACCCCGCTGCCACCACCGGTGTTGTCGGAGACCCGATCACGGGCGACATCGTTGTGCTCGCCCTCCCCTACGGTGTTGTCGCCGAGGTCCTTTCGACCTACTCCGGCCAGCTCGCCGGCAAGGTCATCGTTGACCTCACCAACCCCGTCGACTTCTCCACGTTTGACTCACTGGTTGTCCCCGCCGACGGTTCTGCCGCCCAGGAGATCGCCAAGCTTGTCCCCGAGGCAGCTGTGCTCAAGGCGTTCAACACCAACTTCGCCACCACTCTCGCCACCGGCACCGTCGGTGCAGAGAAGACCACCGTTCTCATCGCCGGCGACGACGCCGATGCCAAGGCAGCGCTGTCCGCAGTGCTTTCCGCCGGCAACGTCAAGATCGTCGACGCCGGTGCGCTGAAGCGTGCGCGTGAGCTCGAAGCACTCGGTTTCCTGCAGCTCACCCTCGCTGCCGGCGAGAAGACCTCCTGGACCAGTGGATTCGCGCTCGCTGACTAACGCTCGCTAACTGACGGATTCGGAGCAAAAGTCTCCGACCACCACTCGCCGGCGCACTCCTCGGGGAGCTCCGTCCTACCTGTCCGCTGTGTGTACCGGTCCGCCGTGTGTATATGCCACAGCGGACCGGAACGGACTCGGCCGGGCGGTGCGAAGGGTAACGGGCGGGACGACCTGGCCCGGGCGGGACGGACTGGCCCGAGCGGGACGACCTCGTCCAGCCGGGACAGAGCCGCCTAGAGTACGACGCAGACTGTATCGAAATCCAGCCCTTGTCGCCGAAGGGGCAACGTCGTTCCCTGTAAGGACGACATTCGCCGTCGCGGAGGCACCACGCCGCCATCGACGCGGTGTGGGGAGGCAGATCTATGTCCAAGGTCACTACATCGCCCGTCGTTCGAATGGCGGGCGCCGCACGACCCGTGCACCTCACGATTGTGTCGACATCTCCTCCCCAGCGCTGCGGGATCGCGTCGTACACGACCGACATCGTTCACGCGCTGGCCGAGGTCGCTCCGACATGGAAAGTTGATGTCTGCGCCCTCGACAGCGATGGCGTCCACTACAGCGATCCGGTCTCGGTGGTGGTGACGGAGGATGACCGCAGCGACTACGCACGCGCCGCCGACGAGCTCACGGCCCGGGGCACCGAACTGGTGCTGGTGCAGCACGAGTACGGGATCTTCGGCGGTGACGACGGCGAGTACCTCGTTGACTTCACCGATCGGCTGACACAGCGCGGGCTGCCGTATGTGATCACCCTGCACACCGTTCTCAGCCATCCCAGTGTCAACCAGACCAGGGTGCTCCGCGCGCTGTGTGCCAACGCCGCACTCGTGACGGTATTCACCGAGACCGCCCGCCGGGTCATCATCGATGAAGACATCGTTGATCCCGAGCACATTGTGGTGGCAGAACACGGTGCACCCGCGGTGCTCCGTGCCCACGTCGATCAGCTGACCGTCGGCGCATCCGTCGCCGACACCCTCGCACAGCTGCGGGACTCCACAGTGCTCTGCACCTTCGGCCTCCTGGGACCGAGTAAGGGGCTTGAAGTCGCCATCACCGCGCTGCCCGCCGTGGTGGAGCATCATCCTGACGTGGTTTACCTCATCGCCGGGGCCACCCACCCGGGTGTCACCAAACACGAGGGCGAGCACTACCGCGAGTCCCTCGTCGCCCTCGCCGAGACGTTGGGCGTTTCGGCGCACGTGCGGTTTCTCGACGCCTTTTTCACCGATGACGAGGTCGCCGCGATCCTCGCGGCCAGCACCGTATACCTGACGCCCTATCTGGGCACCGAACAGTCCAGCTCGGGCACCCTGACCTTCGCCCTGACCGCGGGCATCCCCGTGGTCTCCTCCCGGTATCGGTATGCGGTTGACCTGCTGGCGGCGCAACCCGGTGGGGTGCCCAGCGGAATTCTTGTGGAGCCGGGGCATCCCGCCGAGCTTGCCGACGCAATCGGGCACCTACTCGACGATCCGCAGGAGTACAGGGCCACCAGAGACGCCGCCGACGCCCGTGGCGCCACCTTGACCTGGCCCGCGGTGGCGGGAACGCTCGTGCAGACGCTGCTGCCGATCGCCCGGTCGCGCCGTGCTGTGCGAGCCCGTGCATCCCGGCTCAACCTCGACCACCTCGCCCGTCTGGTGGAGCAGAACGGCATCACCCAGTTTGCCCGGCTCGGTGAGCCCGCGCGGCACTCCGGGTACTGTGTCGATGATGTCGCTCGGCTCGGCATTGTGGCGGCATCGGTGTGCCGGCGCGGAGGTAGGGACGGCATCCTCGCCCGCGACTGGCTTGTGCTGACGGAGCGGTTCCTCACCGAGTCGCGCGACCCGAATGCACCGACGGACGGGCTCCGCAACATGCGCGACCGACGGGGCCACTGGCTCGACGAACCCCACCAGGGGGACCACGTGGGTCGATCGATTTGGGCGCTGGGCGCGATGAGTGCCGCGCACGTGCCCGCCCCGCTCCGCAGCCGAGCGCAAAATATGCTGCACAACTTCCTGCCGCTCGCGAACGACTCCCGCGATCTGCGATCAGCGTCGTTTGCGATCCTGGGACTCTCACGCACAGTCTCCCCGGAGGCACGGCACACACTTGCCCACCTCGCGGAGCGTCTCGATGGTGCGCTGCAGAATGGCACCCCAGAGTGGCCATGGTTCGAAGACACCCTGACCTACGACAACGCGCGCCTGCCGCATGCGCTCCTGACGGCGGGCATCGCCCTCGACGATCCGGCGATGGTCGACCGTGCCTTGCGCAGCCTCGACTGGTACCTGGGCGAGGTGGGTCTGGCTGGCGAGCATCCGCAGCTTCGCCTTGTTGGTAACAACTGGCTCTCCGCTGTGGGCACAAAGCCAAGCATCGGCACAAGCGCAGGCGACGGCATCGGCACCGCCTCAGGCACCGGAGATGAACAACCCCTCGACGCCGCCGCCGTTGTGGAGGCCCTTGTGGCCGCCTGGCGGCACACCAAAAGTCCGCGTTATGCGGCGCTGGCCCGCCGCGCATTCGGCTGGTTCACCGGGGACAATCGCGCGGGCGTGCCGCTCTATGATCCGCATACCGGTGGATGCCGCGATGGGCTCCACACCTCGCGCGCCAACGCCAACATGGGCGCCGAATCCACACTCGCCTACTACCAGGCGCTGTTCGCCCTCGTCGAAGCTGGGCTCCTCGCGCTGCCCGAAGCGCCGGGCCAGCACGTCCACCACCGCGCCCGAGCGCAGTCGGCGCGCCCGCACCGGGTGACGGGAACGTGAGGCTAGCCCTCCTCGGGCCGATTGCCTGGCGCACTCCCCCGCACGCCTACGGACCCTGGGAGCAGGTCGTCGCCCTCCTCGCCGACGGGCTGGTGGCGCGCGGTGTTGATGTCACCCTATTCGCGACCCTCGACTCAGACACCGCCGCCACCCTCGACGGGGTGTGTCCGCGTCCGTATAACGAAGACCCGTCCCTGGACGGCCGCATCTGGGAGGCCCTCCATGTGGGGCACTGCCTCAGCCGCAGCGGGGAGTTCGACCTCGTACACAATCACCTCGACTGGTTGCCGCTCGCGCTCGCCGCATCCTGGTCGGCACCGCTGCTCACCACCGTCCACGGCTTTTCCGGCGCGCGCATCCTCCCCGCCTACCAGCACGCGGCCCGGCAGGGTGCCCGGTTCGTCTCCATCTCCGACGCCGACCGCAATGCCGCCCTGCCCTATGTCGCGACCGTGCACCACGGCATCGAAGTCGACTGCTTTCCCTACCGCGACTCCCCCGACGACTACCTGCTCGCGTTCGGACGCATCCATCCCGACAAGGGCACCGCCGATGCCATCGAGATTGCCCGCGAGGCCGGACTGCGGCTCATCATCTGCGGACCCGTGCACGACGTCGACTATTACGAGCAGGTGGTTGCGCCGCGCGTCGACGGGCATTCCGTGCAGTACCTCGGCAATGTGGGCCCCGCCGACCGCGCCGCCCTGCTCGGAGGTGCCGTTGCGCTTGTGCATCCCATCGGCTTCGCCGAACCGTTTGGCCTGGCCGTTGTCGAGGCGATGATGTGTGGCACTCCGGTCGTGGCCTACCCGCGCGGTGCCCTGCCTGAGATTGTGAATGTGGGGGTCACCGGGTATTTGGCTGAGGGGGTGGATGCCGCGGTGCGAGCAGTTCCCCGCGCGGCCAACCTCAATCGGCGCCACGTTGCCGCCGTGGCAGCGTCTCGGTTCTCAGCGGACCGGATGGTGGACGCCTACCTCGATGTCTACACCCGGGTGTTGGAGCGCGCGAGTGCGGTGACGGGGTGAGTGCGTCTTCCGAGCATCCCGACGCAGCACCGTCGTCTGTTACAGCGTGAAGCTCGGCACGGCGACAAACACCATCTGCAACCCGGCCCACCAGAGCCCACCCGACACCACAATCGCGAGTGTCGGAATCCACCAGGCGCGGCGCCGCCGAACCAGTCGCACCACGGTCACCGCGATGGTGATGGCGACGATGAGCGGTGGGGCGAGGAGCGCGAGCAGCCATCCGGCGGTGAACAGGTCGTAGTTGCAGAGGTTCTCCGCACAGCTGTCGCTGGCCACCACCAAAAACAGCGCGACGTAACAGAGTGATGCGGCGAGCGCGATGCTCATCACCAGAAGGACGATGGATGCCAGAGCATCCACCACCGACCGCCGGGGCGCAGGCGCGGCTGAATCCGGGACAGATGATGGGGTGATGGGAGCTCCTCGTAACGACTGACGCCAGCGTAGGGCGCGCGTCTTGGAACGAGCTGGCGGCGCGCCTCAGGTCGCGAAGACGTCGAGAATGTCGCGACCGCTCCACCCCTCACCCACCATGGCGCCTTCCCGCCAGGTGGCCTCTCCCGTTTCGAAGCCCGTGTGCCGCCACTCCCAGAGCTCCCCCGCGGTGTGAGAGCCCGGGCCGCGGCGTCCGTAGATGTATCCGGAGCCCGTGGCAAGGAGGCGATCGAATCCACCCCAGCCGGTGCCGATTTTGCGGGGCCCGAGCCAGATGGGGAACCCGTGGTCGAACCCCAGATGGCGGTACCAGAACAGGGCGCCGTCGGCCCGCACCCCGTAGAGGGTGCCATCGGGTCCGCCCGCGATCCGCACAAAACCGTCCCAGCCGCCACCGAGGGCGACCGGACCCTCCCAGTCGTTGCTGCCGTCGCGGTGACCGTGGTGCCGGTGCCAGTGGAGGGTGCCGTCGGATTTCAGCCCGTAAAGCACCCCGCCGTCGCCAGCGACGATGTCGATGTAGTCACTCCAGCCGGTGCCCACCGGGTGTGGGCCGGTCCAGTCGAAGTTGCCCTGGCTGCGCCCCCGGTGCAGGAACCACTGGAGGCTGCCGTCGTGACCCAGCGTGTAGATCACGCCGTCGCGGCCGCCGATCACCCGGGCGAAGGTGTTCCAGCCGGTGCCGACCTTCCGGGGTTCTTCCCAGACGAAGTTGAGGGCGTCACGTCCGGTGTGCTGGTGCCAGACGAGGCTGCCGTCCGTGCGGATGAGGTACAGGCACGCCGCCAGCCTCCCCGAGACGGGCCAGAGTTGGCGGTCCCACTCGGTGGTTCCCGCCAGTACCGCCCGCTCCCGGGTGTGGACGAGCAGGTCGAACCGCTGGTCGGGGTTGTCCGAGCCGAACTGCACGTGGGCTTCCACCCGGTGTGAGTCTGTCTCGGGGTCGATCCAGGCGGTGCGGAGAATCCCGTCATCGGCCTGCCGGTACCAGGAGTCCGGACCGATGCGCAGGCTGCCCCGCCAGCCGTCGTGGTTGGTCTCCCAGGTGCCCGATGCGGCACCGCGGTCGGAGATCCCGGTGCCGGAACCGGTGACCACGCCGCGGGAGAGGACAACACCGAGGGGCGTGCCGTTCCACCAGCAGCGACCAGAGGCGAAGTAGGGATCACTGCCGTGGAGAAAAAGCTCGAACTTCTGGTCGCCGATGAAGCAGACGAGCCCGCGCCCTCCATCCACAAACCAGCCGACCACGGGCAGGCGGTGGCCATCGTCGCTGTACCAGGTGCCGAGGCCGATGGGCGTCTCCGGGGTGGGGAGGCAGCCGTCGCCGGTGACGTCGATAAAGGTGCGCACAACGAGGCGTCCCCGCCAGCCATCGTGGTCGATCGCCCAGCGACCTACCCATGCGGCCGCGAGTTGTGGGGCCACCGGTCGCACGGAGCGGATGTAGTACGACTCGCCCTCGCGCAGACGAAACGTCGGGTCGTCGGTGTAGCGCATGGTGCCGAATCCGGGCAGGGACTGGGATGACTTGATGAGGAACGTTTGCGTGGCGTCGTTGTACCCGTAGATGAGCACCACGTGGCCGCCGGCATTCACCAGGTCCTCCACGTCGACGACCACCTCGTACCCGCGCTCGAGCACACGTTTGATGTTGTCGACGGAGGTTTCTACGCTGCCGTAGGCGGCGACCCGGTAACTGGCAGACCAGCATCCGGCCAGCGGAATATGACGAAGGTCGAATTCAAACCAATCGGCTTGCTCGATGGTGCCGCTGCCGGGGTTCGCAGTGAGTTCACCTCCGGTCTGCGGGATGCTCGCGGCGAGCTCTTCGAGAGGCACCTGATCCACGTAGGGCACATAGCGTGACTCGGGCACGGAGAAGTATGCGAGGTGGTGCACCACGTCGGCGGTTCCCGGCACTCCCACCAGGGAGTGGACCCCGCCGCCACGGCGTTGGCTCGACCATGCCGTGCTGAGGTGGAACAGGTACTGCTCCGACAGTTTCACCCGTACGTCGGTGCGGGCATACGCGGCTTCGAGTGCCGCGATGCCTGCGAACGCCCACGACGAGGCGCGGGCACCCTGTGAGGTGGAGAAGTCGCTCTGCCACCGGCGCCGGTCGACGTGTCCGGTGATGGGGGTGTGCGACAGGTCGGCGTACTCGGCGAACGCCCCGCCCCGGGGGGAAGCGGGGGGTTCACCGAGGTCCGAGACCGTGGGGTGCACGGCATCCACCACCGTCCGATCGATCCCCGGATGGGAGAACAGGGGCAGACCGGGATGGACCTCCGCATCCAGAGGGAGCAGTGGGCGAAGCATTGTGTCGGCCATGATGGCTCCCTCGGGATCGAACGGGTAGGTGGGTTCCAGAACGGTAGGGGGCGGGCGCCCGCGGCGACCATACGTAGTCCCGCAGCCGGTGTGCGGGTGCTGCGTAGTCCCGCACTAAAACACCAGCGTTGACAGAACGGTTGTTCCGGGTGACCATCGTTGTCACCGGTGCAGTCGCCTGCGCCCACATCTGTTCCCTGCGTACACCGAGGACGGAGGTGTTCCATGACGACGTTGCCGCATCCACCGCTCATCGG
>Ga0247814_10001172_pt1 | contig 16098 bp, 12 predicted proteins | sample UWRJL179409R1_FD_179947 | JGI IMG/M metagenome (GOLD analysis project Ga0247814, IMG submission 179947) | Plant litter microbial communities from Arlington Agricultural Research Station in Wisconsin, United States - UWRJ-L179-409R-1 | ecosystem: Environmental > Terrestrial > Plant litter >...
ATCGTGCGATCTCATCGATACAAATGAGGTCGTGGAAGCCATCCCAGTCCTCTGGCTTGATTCCAGCTGGAAGTTTCACATCACCCATGTATTTCGATACGGCAGCTGGGTTAATCGTTACAGCTGTATAACCTTGTTTAGAGTGTTCTGCAAAAACCTAAGGACGACAAAGAATAAGCCACATGCTAATCCTTTAAGTCCATTTGATCACATACCTCTTTGGGTACAAATCCTTGCTCTTCCCACTGACCACAATTAGGTGTTATATTCTCCTCGACATACGCCCGAACTGCATCACGAAGTCGTTCGTGGGACTCGTTATAGTGTGAGTTATTCCCGCGTGTATACCAAACAGGTTCTGCAAATGGTACAACCGCAGACTTTTTTAATAGTTTTGACATAGTGAATTTAAATTGATTTTCTTACTAGTCGTTTAATTCTGTATTTCAGCAGTATGTGGTTTAGTGAGCATAATAACACTAGATGCTCTGGTGCGGGAGCGGACTTGGCTAAAAGACCTACCGTTCTGGAAGCTGGAGCCGTGTTCAGGGTCCGTGAGCCGCCTAGAGACACGGTCCGGACGGAAACTCTTCTGACAACCAACTCCCTGTTCTGTGTCAAGCTTTCGGGCTCAAATTGAAACGAAATGCTCTAATTAAAATTATCAAGGAAGCAGTAAAGAATTGCAGACTGTTTTCAGCAAATTAATCCAGAGGCGACTATACATAGGCTGACTTTGTATATTTTGCATCACCGGACCACTAGCTGGTTAGAAGTATCACAAAAATAAGGGTATGAAGTTGTAGTACATATATATATATTAGATAACTGTTTAATATTACAATTTGTGCAATTTAGGTAGTACAAGTGTGTCCCAATCCACTCCTCTTTTGCCCTGTCGAAATAGCATCAAAGCATGTTGTGACTCTGAACCATTCGCCATCATCTTATCAAAAGATCCTTCAATTACCCTGTTCTGAGTCTCACCACCCGCATTTTCCCATGCAACCTTCACCAACTCTTTACAAAAACCTGAAGCACGAGGAGCACATAGCTTCAGATCACCCAGAAGGGTGTTGATCTTCGCCTCCAGTGTCTCATTGTCCTTTACAACGGCATAAATTAAATGGAGAGCAGCCAGCTCTGAGGGTGACACTTCCCTCGCAGTGAGCATTGCAGCTCGTGCAAAATTGAACCCCCATTCACGGATTAAGTATTTCGAGATTACAGCAGGGCAAAGACCCAATTGAACCTCGCTGAGTTTCACAGTTGCCTTGGAGGTAAATATTCGTAAGTCGCAAACGAACGCAAGCCCAACTCCACCACCAAAGCATGGACCATTGACCGCTGCTATGGTGGTTTGTGGGCAGTTATCAACTGCTTCAAAGAGACATCTCAGATCCGTAAATTGCTCATGTGGTGTTCCAGAATCATTGGTCAGGTCCATACCCGTGCAGAAGAACTTTCCCTCTCCTGTCAACACGATTCGGAATATGCCTTTGTCAAGGGAAAGCTGTTGGAATAAGGCGGTGAGATCCCTAATCATCGAAGCTGTCAGGGCATTTCCATTTTTCGGTCGCGCTAAGCACACTTTGACATTTGGACCGCTGCGATAAACTTGATACTCGTGCGTCGAGTTCTGAAGCTTCCACTTTATCACTGGCGTGGATGCCTCCAATATGTCTGAAAAGGAAGCTTTGGCGGCCAATGCCGCTCCCGATCGACTCCCATTAGGTATACCTAGAGCCCGCGATATCCAAGTGCCGGTGACGACAAGTTTGCTCATGTCAACACCTGTTGATATACCCATATTATGCAGCGTATATACCAAATCTTCCGTAGATAAATTACCTGTTGCGCCTTTGGCGAAAGGGCACCCTCCTAGCCCAGAAATACTGCTATCGAACGTTCTGATTCCCATGCGGTAACTTTCCAATACATTCGCAATTGCCTGGCCATATGTATCGTGGAAGTGACCGGCAAGTTTGCACACCGGAACCACCATGAGTAGTTCTTGGAGCAGCTCCTTCACGTTTGCTGCAGTTCCAATGCCTAGGGTGTCTCCCAAGCTAACTTCGTAGCAACCGATATCCAACAAATATTTTGTAACTTTCGTAACTTGACATGGTCGTGTAGGCCCATCGTATGGGTCGGCGAAAATGCATGAAACATATCTTTTATAGTAATTAGTAGCATTAGAACAAAAGAGAATACTTACTTACCCCCGAACTCGTATTCCTAGCTTTTTTGCAGCTTGTGCGACAGCGCTCGCTCTTTCCAGGGATTCAACAACACTACAATTGATATTCTTTTGACTAAATCCCTCTGTTGCCGATACGAATACAGCCACCTCCTTCACTCCACACTGTCTTGCAGTTTCGAGACCATGTAAATTTGGAACTAACACTGGTAGTTGCAAATCGTAAGCCATCAACGGACGAATGCCCTCTAAAACTTCTCTAGCATCGGCCATTTGAGGAATCTTTTTGGGGGACACAAACGAAGTTGCTTCTATGATAGATAGCCCGGCGTCTGCAAGACGATTAATCAGCTCTACTTTTAATTTAGTAGAGACTTGTTGAGAAATGTTTTGAAGACCATCTCGTGGGCCAACCTCTACAATCCGTACGGAAGGCATGCTTTGGGCTGAAAATTATCAAAAACTGCAATTGTTGGTGAATTATTTAGTGGAGGATTTTGTTTTAACACTAAGTTCCTGTGAACCTTAAATTGATCATCATTAATTTCCCAAGCTGTTATTTTACTCCGGATTGAAAGATTGGAAGCCTTTTTCAGTCGGACCGCCACCCGGACCGTGGTGGGCGGCTCTCCTCCTTGCTCCAGACTCGGTCAACGGAGCCAACGCGGGGTGCAGCTTCAGTGATCCGCATGTTGTTTATCTAAAGGGTGTTATCCTTGGTCATTTTTGCTTCTCAGTTCAACTCTCTTTACACGGCAACATAGAAAATGACGCAAACCTTCCCAAAAGTAAATGTTCATTCACAAGTGACGGTTCCCGTCCAGAAACTTCCACAAAGAATATTTGCTCAGCTGCATGATTTGTCAGGACAGCCCGTAATAAAACGGCTAATGATTGCAAATCGAGGAGAAATAGCTTGCAGAGTCATATCAACATGTCGCAAATTAAACATCACTTCTATTGCAGTATACACTGCCCCGTAAGGCCACCTTTTAGGAAGAATTTTACTAGAGGTTGATATGTTATTTAGTGACGCTCAATCACTACACGTGAAGCAAGCGGATGAATCCATCCCACTTGGTGCAATAGATATACCTGAAGGCAATCCACATCAGAACATCAAGTTATTGGTTGAAACGGCCATTGCTCACAACATCGATGCAATACATCCGGGTTATGGATATCTAAGCGAAAATCCAGAATTCTCTGAACGAGTTCGGGATGCCGGGATTATATTCTTGGGTCCATCACCAAATAGTATGGCTGTCTTAGGGGACAAACGATCCGCAAAACAGTATCTGCTCAAAAATGCTCCCAATATTCCTCTAATACCCGGATACAATGGATCTGAGCAGTCTGTAGATCGATTGCTGGTAGAGGCTGATATAATCGGCTTTCCAATCTTGATTAAAGCCTCAGCTGGCGGGGGTGGAAAGGGTATGAGAATTGTTCGTGAGAGGGAGCAGTTGCGGGATGAGCTTGAAAGAGCACAATCTGAGGCCCAAAGGTCATTTGGTTCATCGGACTGTATTCTTGAGAGGTACATCCAACAAAGTAAGCACGTCGAGATCCAAATACTTGGGGATCAACATGGGACTGTAGTATCTTTGATGGACAGGGAGTGCTCTATTCAGCGACGTCATCAAAAAGTAATCGAGGAAGCCCCATCACCTTGGCTGAAACCCCATCTCCGTCAGAAGATGAGCGCAACGGCTATTGAGATTGGAAAACTCATTGGATACGAAAGCGCTGGGACTGTCGAATTCATAGTCGATGTCCAAACAGAGGAGTTTTTCTTCCTAGAGGTCAATACTCGAATTCAAGTTGAGCATCCAATAACAGAAGAAACTACGGGCCACGATATTGTAGGGCTGCAGATTTTTGTAGCCAGTAGTGGTCGTATCGATGACTTGGATTGTTTCCCTGACGGAAACTCCCCTCAGGTTGGGCACGCAATCGAATGTAGGCTATGCGCCGAAGATCCTTCTCGAGAATTCATGCCTGATCTAGGCTTCATAAGACAATGGATACCAGCATCAAAAGTGTTGCCATTCTGGCAAACCCAAGACGTCCGATTCGAGACTGGAATCAAAACGGGCTCACAGGTATCAATCTACTTCGATTCGCTTATCGCAAAGATCGTAGTATGGGCACCAACTCGCTCGCTCGCGATTGAAAAAATGGTCATGATGCTAGCCAACACAATATGTATAGGAGTCAGGAACAACCAGTCCTTTCTCCAAAGCTGTCTACTTCATCCGAGTTTCAAGGATCCAGAATACTCAACAAACTTCATACCTGATCTTCTACCGACTTTGCTCAAGAATCCATATGTTGAAAATATGGCCCAAATTCAAGAAAAATTGGCATTTCTCCCTTCCATGGTTCGGAGAGAAGCCAGATCCCCAAGTACTCGGAGTCGAAAGCCATTCAAAAGCCTCCCTCAAAATTTCCGGAACCAGAGAGGCGATCCTGCAAATGCTTCGCTAGACATTATTCAAACTCCAACACAACCTGACAAAACATTCCTTGTGGAGTGGCCTTATTCACGTGTTGATAGCAGTGGTTTAAAACTCGTGAATATACTTGCCATTAGCCAAATCGATCCCCAGAGAAATGGAGACAAAATTTCGGAAGAAGTAGTCAAGCCTGGCGTCCAGCTCGCCCGGAAATTTAATGAAATCAGTTCACATGTTCACCAGCTCCATAAGACTTACAATAGCACCCCGGGTAATTATAAAGTATCATTAGATATTAGAACAACCGATGTTTTCAAGGAATCAGCAACACGAACGTGGGATTTGTATGAGCTATTCGCTTTCATTGGCTCCCAAAAATATAGAATTTTTGCTGTTAACGAATGCTCGCAAGGGAGTACCGATGCCGGGTCTCATCAAAAGTTCTTCGCACATTTACCTGCTCTTGGAACAAGCCTCGAATACAACATGTTTTCTCTTTTGACTTACGGCGAGTCATTGCGCCAATCTGTCGGTGCTGGGACTGCAGAATCGGAGAGTAGTCCCAAGGCGCCCATGCCATGTAAGGTTCTGACTGTCGTGAAAAGCGATGGTGACAAGGTCAAGGCTGGAGAAATAGGTATTGTGGTTGAGAGCATGAAGATGGAAATGAATGTTATAGTGGCTATGGATGGGATATTCAAGACACATGTGACAAAGGGTCAAGCGGTGGAGGAAGGTGTGGCTTTATTCACCATATCCTAACTGTGTCATGTCATACGATCAGAAAACACACCGAGCGAAGTGCAAGAAATGGGTAGAGGCTATAAGTCAGTTTTGTTGACTTGGACACATTTTGGGTCCTATTTGGTAATGATATGATACTACATCTAGTGATCTAACTGGCTACCATCATCAACAATTCGTTTGTGTTGTGCCGAAAAAGGAATTTATGGATGACATATCTCCAAATGATACAGAATTATTTTGGCCATGGCTATTAGAGATTGAGTGAGCGGTAGAGAGAAAATTGATCGGATCAAAATTGTTTACGTCTGTAGATGGCGTCAAGTTAATACCGTGCATGCCATATATTGAGCTCCATGTCGGATAAGATGGGCTACTAATAGTGGACGCGATGAGCTCGGTGTTCTGAGACATGCAGCTATAATCTAGAGCTGCCCACATATTTTCAATCTCTTGGGGATCAACCTCATCGAGGCTTGTGGAGTTGCCAATTAAAGCACCACATAAAGTAGCTTGATTAGAAGCTACTTGTAGTATCGCCAGCTAAGAAGTTCAGTATTGTCCAAATGTACAAGATGAGGTGCATACCATAGTTTTTCCATTCTTCCAATAATTGGAAAATTCCTCCAAGAATGACATGCCGGACTGGAAGGAGTTTATGGCCTTTCGACGAAGAGTGGCATCCTCGTCACGTAAATAGAGCATGTGAATACCCGTGGCAACAACAGCACAATATCCCATGAACGAGAAATACACAGGGTAGCCAGCATTATTTGTGTCATCAATCAATACCGAAAGCGAAATTGCATTTTCTCGACAAGTCTGAAATGCCCTAGCTAGAAAACTCAATGGAGCTTTGACAGCCCTAGCCTTTAATTGATTGTGTAAAAGGAAGGGATGATGTAGAAGACATTGAGCTGTATGGAACAGCGCGTGAGAAAACACAAATGGTCCAGCCACTTGCATATCGATAACCTCGTTTCGCAGGCAGTCCTCGGTAAAAATGGTTTTTATACTACTGCCCATCTCAAATTGAGTCTCCAGCTGTAGAAGTAAGGAGTAGATGGCTGCAAATTCGGATTTAGAATCCCACGGTGGTAATCGATCTTGCTCTCTGCTTTGTTCATGAATACTATGTTGCGCACATCGTCCAAGAATAGATGCCGTTAAAACTACCAAAGCAAGTGGCCCAACATTAGCAGCGAGGGTTTTCCCAGCTCCCAAAGCTTGCTCGAGTGTAAGTGTCTCTTCCCACTCCCCATTTCTAAAGTTTTCTTCACCACAGGGAAGCTGAACACGACAATGCGCTTCAAGTATAGACGCCGGTCTATTTCTGCCACAAGAACACAGCTTATCCAAAATGTAGATAGACCAAAACGTCCGTCGGCGTTCTTCCTGCTCCCTGAAACATAACCCGGGATCTGGTTCGACCATCAGACGAAGATCTTGCGCAATTCGAATTGAAAGTCCAATTTTTAGCCAGGCCGGGTGTTTCCTGCCTGTTGTATAATCAAATATCGAGAGTAGTGTGATAGCTTGACAGATGTGTATATTAGGATCACACTCTGGAGCAAACCACGTGGAGACAAGATGTTTCCACGACTCACGAGCATAGCCCGTGGCTGCTTCATGTCGCTCATTATCAAAATAAGGATCATTTGAGAATCGCAAGGCTGACACAAGAACGGCGAACAGCAAATAATCCGGAAGAAGATTTTCAGCCAACTTCCTCCGGAAAATATCTTCGTTGAAGAATGAGTATGGTTGATTGTGGACCCGGAAGAAAAAGCAATCTATAAGAGATTGTAGCACCCCAGGAGGAGGCAATGTATCGAAGGAACTTAAACAGTTCAGTCAGGTATTAAGGTTCAATGGTTTAAGAAGTGACAGATACTCACTGCTTTTCTGTATTAACGGTTCTAATGGTGTCGTCACCTGAATGCCGTCGATTCACTGGTGATGGGGTAGACTTTTCTTGTTCTTTCGTCCGATCAAGAAGGGTGGGTAAAGAGCTATAGGAAAGTAAGCATAAATTATCACAGCTTCAGAGTATCAAGCATGACCTACGTATTGAGCGTGTCAATGAGCCGGTCTAGTTTAGATTCCATCGTTGCCATCCTTTTTGATAAGCCTTCCGGTGACTACAATATTTTAGCAGCGGTCTCTGGAACGAGGTTGCATACTGCTGCCCCCTCATGCAGCTCACATTAATGGATGATATAGATTGGCGATCGAACAGCGGTTCGACTTCAGGCTCATCTTGAGAGCCGTTGGAAGTAGTTTTTGACTTTGCCCAGTACTGACAATCTTGCCCTAAGCGTTTGCATGCTTCGCAGTTGGGTCGTTCGCCCGAGCATTTCGCCTTTTTCCTTCTAATTTATGATTATCTTGATCAGAATATTGTTACCTAGCAGCCTTTTGCGCCAAGGGAAAATACATACCGACAGTTTACGCAAGCTTGCTGAATACGCTTGATGCCACGAAATTCAGGGTTGACAGTGCCACCTCCAATTTCTGCGTCCCGAGCTAGGTCCATAATTGTGGCGCTATGTTGTCTGTTTACTTTGCTTTACTTTAGATAATACGGAGCGGTGAATTGCATGATGCATCCTGTTGTTAAGATCGTGATTGGGGACCATTGATGTGTCGGATGGAATTGTTTACAGCTATGCGTTTCGTTAACTCGATAGTGTCATGGTGAATTCATGACTCGCGTGGTTCGAACTATATGAGTTTCAGTCCTGACTATAACCCTCGGCTGTGGGGTTAAGCCCCGCGGCCACCCGCCTAGACCGTCACCCCGCACTTCACGAGTGGGATCACTTGGACTATCACAGTGACAGACGGACGTATTGCCGTGGTGTTAATGATCACTCTTAAGAAAGCCACATCCGGATCAACAGCAGCCCGTAGGACGGTCCGGGCTTGCCGTCCTTAGATCCGTGTGAGTTTGGCCGGTTTCTGTTTGCCTGATGAGACATCAAATGAGATGAGATTAGCATCCATTATCTGCACACTTCGTCGCAAGTTGCTTCCTATTATCAATCAGAATAGTATTTCAGTGGTGCGGTCTCTACTCTAGATAGCTACCCTGAGTCCTAAAGATACCTTCTTCTTCAGGTCACGATTAGATTTGCAAGAATCAATGCATAGGAAGAAAGCACTCATCTGTTCCTCTCCTCACCAATGAACTGACCATTACCTTTCGTTTCTTTCCACAGATTATGCGTAGAGCCTATTGCGTAGAGCATCATATGGGACCATGTTCTTGGCATCATCCTATATACACTGCCAAACTGCTAACATATTCTACTCCTCACGAGTACCGCAATTGCAGTCGCTAAGATACTTAACTTCTGTTCTTCTCCCTATCCCGTAATATACCCTATCAAAGCTTAGTCTAAGTTAAACTATTTTGAAAGTTAGTTGTTAACTGGTAGGGGCTTGGAACTCTTGGTATCGTTTTCCCGTTCTCCGGTCCGGGTTGCTTTTGAAGCCCAGTAGCAGCAATGGTTAGTCTAGTCTTCTTTTGTATCCATGGTTGATATCCACATAAGCTATGTTCAGAAAACTATATAACCCGGTATGTATTATCTTTACCCCAGATTTTAGAACCCCATTCACTGTTGACTTCCCCGCAACCCCACTTCGTCCATAAATCAAATACAAATTGTTCACAATTACTCAAGAAATCATGGACGCCGAGAAGTCAGCCACGCTTGAGTTTGAAAACTCAACACCGTCACCCCCGAGTGATGTTGCCGATGCTCCCTTCTTTAACCCAACGGAAACCAAACGACTACTTAGAAAGATAGATATCCGTCTTGTTCCATTTCTGGCTTTGTTGTATCTGTATGTCCAGCAAATCGTTTCCATTGAGGTGAGCCTCAGCACTAACACTAACACTAACACTTCTCTTAGGTTGAGTTTTCTAGACCGGACGAATATCGGAAATGCACGTCTATTTGGAATCGAAAAAGAGTTGGGCATGGAAGGGCTTGACTACAACATTGCTCTCGCTGTATTCTTTCCGACGTACGTCTTAGCGGAGATCCCCAGCAACATGATGTTAAAGCGATTCGGTGCTAAATTCTGGCTTACCACGATTATGGTTATATGGTCTATTGTTGTCATTGCCATGGGATTTGTTACAAATTTTGCTGGACTTGTGGCACTAAGAGCGCTGCTTGGCCTTGCTGAAGGAGGTTTGTTCCCAGGAGTGAGCTACTATATCACTACTTGGTATCAGAGGCACGAGTGTGGACTTCGGCTTGCTTTATTTTTCTCTGCAGCTACAGCAGCAGGTGCCTTCGGAGGTTTACTGGCTAGAGGTATCGGCGAAATGAAAGGAACAGCAGGTTATGCTGGCTGGTCCTGGATTTTCATCATCGAAGGTCTTCTCACAATAGTCGTGGCTGCCTTTGCTTATTGGGTTATTGTCGACACTCCAGCTAAGTATGTCCTGATATCACAATAGCAAGAAATACAGAATCACGACCCAGTCCTAATTTAATTCAGGGCCAAGTTTCTGACCACCGAAGAAAAAGCGGAGGTTGAAAGGAGATTGAAATTTGATCGGCGAAATCTCGCGGACGAATTCGATATGAAATATGTATGGGACGCTCTTAAAGATTGGAAGATCTACGTACACATGTTGATTACCATTGGTATTTACACACCGCTGTACTCAATTTCGTTATTTCTTCCTACCATTGTTCGAAATATGGGCTATTCGTAAGTACTATCTCAGTCAAATTTGCGGCTTTCATTTACAACTCTCATAATCACTGGCTGGTTTCGCACACTTGAGCCTATGATACTTCTTCTTTCAATCATTTCTATAAGAGAATTCACTAACCATCTCAAAGCAACGAGCAATCACAACTGATGACTGTACCACCATATGTAAGCCTTTACCAAATTGTGACTGTCATACAGTAACCATACTGATTTCGGACTCCTCAAGGTCTCAGCGTGCATTGTGACTATATTCGTCGGCTATTTAGCAGATAAGATGAAAAGCCGCGGAATGTTCATGCTAGTATTCTCTGCTTTTGGAACGGTAGGATGGATCATGCTTGTTGCCTCAGGGCGGTCTGGAGTGCAGTATGCGGGTGTATTTCTCGCCACTGCTGGAATATTCTCATGTGTCCCAATCGGAGTTGCCTGGAATGGGAACAACATTGGTGGTACTTTAAAAAGGGGAGTTGGCATTGCAATGCATGTTGGCTGTGGTAACCTTGGAGGAACTATTTCTGCCTTCATTTACCTTCCAAAGGATTCGCCCAGGTACCTACCCTACTATTGTTACTATGAAATTATCTTCAACTTCAATTGCGCTAACTACCTTGCTAGATTCATATCGGGCCATTGCGCGCTGATAGGCTTGATTCAAATGTCCTTTTTATTGTCCCTATTCATGACGATTTACTTGCGACGGGAGAATCGTCGTCGGGATCAGTGGGCTATTGATAATAACATGATGCCAGATTCATATACGCAGGAACAGGAGAATATGGAAAGGCACAAAGGCGATAATGCAACCTTTTTCCGATATACGGTTTAGTGCAAAGTATTAAATATAATTAGGCGCAAGTTCATCAATTACACAATTATATGTTTAATCTTGCCGGTAGATCTTTGGGCTTTCCCGGAACCATTTGTCACATGATTAATTCGTATAGTAACTATGTATAATTCAGACAGCGTTTCCCCAAAATAGTAGCTGTATATAGGATATAATTTCGCTAAATTACATTTCCAAGAATAATATGGTTATCTATTAATAAGTTTGGTAGATATTTTGACGTCATTGGGTAGGTCATATAGTGACACGAACCCACTTGGTACAAGTCACGGGTTGGCACGAATTATTAGTTACCACAATTATATTAATAGTATAATCAGGTAATTAATACTATTAAGGCATTAATAGTATTAGTTTAAAATTACTAGTTAGATTATAATATAAGAAGGCCAGTGACATCTGCAGATGTTCCCACTTGTTCTTATATTAAAATAATAATCTACGTATAAGTAAAAGATCACGTGATAGACCCCAGGACCTCAAGGACATTGACTTAATATAAAGGAATATATATATATATAAGTAAATAGTTTTATTAAATAGGAACTTTATACTAAACTAATTGATTAATAATTTATTTAATAAATTAATTAGGTAGATTAATAGTTTAGTTGGAAGCAGGAGCTATTCCTAATAGAGGGGTTATAATAATTAATCCTTACACAGTGTAGAGATAATAGCTTCAAGGGGTAAGCGAGCTGGCGGCACAGCTGCCGGAATAATCACTAACGCCAGGACTTTGCATATGTGCTTACAGGACTCAAATTTCTGATGTTCTAGGCCATAGTGGATAATATAATAGGAATTAGCGATTTAAAACAAGAGTATTTAAAGTTCCCATGCAGTATCATGTGAAAATATATACGCTGAGTGCTGGGAATTGTTATATTTAACCTTATCTCCCTCCATAAACAAAATACCTACGACTATAAATTTCATGGTTTTTATCCGATAAGATCCCTTCTTCTCGCTTATCCCAATAATATATATTTTTAAACATGGCACCGCCCATCCGCGTAGCTTTTATCGGTTTATCAGATCACTCCTGGGCAGCCCACTCTCACTTCCCAGCTCTAGCAGCCTCGCCGGATTTTGAGATCATCGGGCTCTGTAATAGCTCGATTGCCAGATCTCAAGCTGCAATAGAGGCGTTCAGGCTGCCGGAATCAATCAAATGCTACGCAAGTCCTGAAGGTAACACCCCACCCCCCTCTTTCTCTCACACATATCTCCACCCAAAAGCTTCTAAACTATATACGTTTTTCTCTTCACTAAGCTTATCCATGTATCCTTTTTAGAGGTCGCCAACGACGCCGATGTCGATCTTGTCGTATGCTCTACCCGCGTAGACAGGCACCTCCCTACGATCGGGCCATCGCTAAAAGCCGGAAAGAACGTCTACGTCGAGTGGCCGCTGGGCAAGGACACTGCTGAAGCACGGGAGCTTGCCCGGCTCAAGAATGAAGGTGGGGTCAAGATTGCCACGGTAGGATTACAGGCTCGTCAGGCTCCCATCATTAAAAAGCTGAAGGAGTTGGTGGATGGTGGTCGGATTGGCAAGGTGCTAAGCAGCACGTACACCGCGCAGGGTAGCCAGGTCGGTGAGGGTGTTATTGAAGGTTCAGAGTATCTGGGATTCACCGAGTCGGGTGGGAATTTGATAACTATTCGATTTGGTCATCAGATTGATTTTGTTCAACAAGGTATATATCCCACACTTATCAAGTTCTAAATAAAAATCAGTTAATAAAAAAATACATGCTTGCTAACCATGCAATTACTATTTATTAGTCCTGGGCTACGGATTCTCCTCACAGCACGCGGTGCTAGCCAACCGCCGTCCGGAAGTCGGTCGACGAGACCAGTCAGGAAAGCTGATCTCGGAATTCACCAAAACAGCCGACGACATTATTAACCTTGTTGGAACGCTCAAGAACGGCATTCCTTTCTCCTTCAGCCTGAACGGCGCCGGAAAATCATTCAAGGGTGTTCCGGGCCTGGAATGGCGCATTTACGGCGAGAAGGGCGAGCTCCGTGTCACGGCTGCCAGCCCCTTTCTCTCTGCCTGTGATGACGAGATGAAGATTGAGCTGTACGACTTCGCGGCGGACACTGTTGAGAGCGTGGGTATACCGAAGGATGAGGTGGACGCGTCGTCGTTTCACTGGGCTACGCGGAATGTGGCGAGGGTGTATCAAGCGTTGGCTAAGGGGGAGGTGAACTGTAGCTTTGAAGATGCTGTGGAGAGACATGAGTTCTTAGCTGAGTTATTCAGGGAGAATGGGTACTTTGAGTATTGAGTATTAAAATAGTAACAGTTTTATAATCTTTGGATCGTAGGGATAAGAATAGGCCGGTCATATATTCATGAATTGTACTTATTTAACTGCTCCAGGCTATCTTCAGCCAACTTTTATACCTTGAAAGAGAATTCAGGGTCTAAAACCAGGTACCAAGGGATTTTACTACGCGCGGTGTGGGTTAGTTTCTATTATTGTTAAGGGAATATCCTATATTTAACACGCATGGCACTATTGGTCGCAGTTTGGAGAAAATAAGAACCTGTATAGAGATATGATATAAAGTAACGATATACAACCATCGATATTAGGAGATAGCCGTCTCTAATTAAATATATCTAAAGCAGGTTTGTATGCTATGTTCTTCAGATGCTCGCTTATAACTAAGATATCATAATTAGAGGCAAAAACCAAGAATGCTGCTATCTCGTATTTTTTTATAATCATACCTGGCTTTATAGTTATTCCTATATAATACCCAGAAATCCATCCATATATAATATAGCTGATCTCTTTATAACTTCGACCGCTCCTCACCTTCTTTTATAACAAACGGACCTTTCTTCTCCGTTTCAGCTTTTAAGTCCTTTTTTAGAATTTTCCTGCTCACGCTTTCAGAATCTCATTTATAAACATCACGCCGCCTATAATCCGCTTATGAATAGCTAGTCTCTTAATGATAAGATTTTTCACTTTTTCCGCTGTGACACTTGTCCGGGGCTATCCAACGACGTAAACTCGTAAGAACTCTGTGTTAAAGTTTAGCGGTAACGCCGATCATGTCACAGTCTACAATATCTAGGTAGTTAAGCAAGACAGTCTCTAGCTCGGGCGAAGCTACTTAAAAGCCGCGGACTTTAATCTATTAGTAAATTCATCTTAATACTAGAAATATTAGAATAATGTAGTTACTCGTTTTATATTAAACTCTAGTTTTACATCAAACTCTAACATATAAGTTGTTAGAGGTAAATTACTAGGAGGCGAACAGCAATTGATAAAGATTTTAAATTATTATTATTAGATTATTATTATATTAGATTATCTATTATTTACCCTAAGATACTAGCCGATCTCCTAAAATTAATAGTCCTTAGCCTAGTAATAGTATCGTGTCTTATAATCGTATTAAAGTGTCACAGTATGTGATATGTACAGTACGCATACGAGGTATGACTGTACAGGGAAGGCGGTGTAGCCAGCCAGGCAGAATTCTTACTTCTTGACCTTCTGTAATTACACCTTCACCTCCTTACCTTAGTATTCACGTATTAGCCTACCCAATACAGCACGTTATACGTCAGGGTCTTCCGGTTGTGACATAAAGGTCTTCTTATACCTATCGCTTATATCTTTAACAATATTATTAACAACCCCCTTTAGCCCATTAAAGTATAATATTAGATTTAGCTACCCGAGTATTAGTATTCATTTCTATAACTACATTGTCACGAACTAACTTGGTACAAGTCACGAGTTAACCCGAATTATTAGTTACTACTATTATATTAATAGTAGAATTAATTAAGTAATATTATTAAGGTATTGATACTAATAATTTAGAATTACTAGTTAAATAATAATATAAGTAGACTAGTAGCACTTACAGGTGTTCCTACCTGTGAAATGGTATTGATACATTGCGTCTGGTATATTTTTTATAATCAGCTCTGCGTTGATGTACACCGTTCCCTTCGACACACACATAGCAAACATATATGGATATACCATTTTACTCCCTCTCGGTGCCACGACTTCGCAAGTCGGATATGCGCTAGTCCCTATGCTGGCTGAAGCCAATCGTGTTCACGAGGCGATCCAATCCATAAATACGGCCCAGGGCCAAGAGTTGTTGCACGGTCTCGCAATTTCAAGTAGCATTTTCCAGAACCGATCATTTGAGAGCCTCCGCCCCATCTTTTCACTACAAGGCTACTCAGATGTGGAAATAAGAGGCGCGATCGCAGGTGCGAGGAGTAGACTTTTCGCCGACGCTACGCTAGAAATTAAGAGGGAGGTACTGGATGTTATTGTTCATGCGATAGACGATGTTTACTTGATGATCACTGCGGCTGGTACGTTGTATGTACTTTGTAGCTGATTGTTACGTATAAAGAAATGATTCTTTATATTAGCTAGAGTGAGATAGATATATTAACGTGATGATGTGTTCAATGAACTCTTTTGTGCCTTGTATTTGAACATAAGCCGTATATTTCTTTTACATGAAAGCTGTTGCAGCATGGATTCAACTTCTTGTATATAGGTAACATACTGCTCGTTGTTATAACCGTTGGCAAAATTGATTCAAAAAAGAGGGATACGAGTAAGATATGTAGAAGGTTTGTGCCAGAATACAAGTTTGGGGCTAATACATAGAACCTAATTTATTATACGCAACCCTACAGTTGACTAATTTTCGCACAAGCAACGAAAACTTTTAAGCTTGCTCACAGCTGAATACATTAAGGTTTATTGAGAACTCCCTTCCTTGAGGTTATTAGTTGGTTAAATATCTGTTTTCACTCTGCCAATCTTTCCTTCTCTGGAACGACCAACACCCCACGATATCTCATGTTTCCCTCCTCCAGCGTGGCAAATGCCTGTTGGATACCCTCGCGGCTCATTGCGAATGTCTGCACAATCGGCTTGATAGAATGTCGAGCTGCGAACTCTAACATCCGCTCATGTACGTTTCTTGGTGATACAACACTGCCTTGGATGGTGATGCCGTTGAGAAGCAACGGCATAGACGGGAGGGATAAGAGTCCCGGGCCGATGGTGAGTGGAAAGATGGTGGCCTTTGAG
>Ga0247814_10001173_pt1 | contig 16096 bp, 4 predicted proteins | sample UWRJL179409R1_FD_179947 | JGI IMG/M metagenome (GOLD analysis project Ga0247814, IMG submission 179947) | Plant litter microbial communities from Arlington Agricultural Research Station in Wisconsin, United States - UWRJ-L179-409R-1 | ecosystem: Environmental > Terrestrial > Plant litter >...
TTCAGATGTTGTTACATTAAAAAGTTCATCCCACTGCTCACCGCCAAACTGGTTCTCGCTTTCGCTGCCGGCATTGGCATGGTTGTACACATACGCATCTCTTGTAATGGTAGCATAACTCCCTGCATTAGTTTCATTTTTCTTTCTCCAGAAATATAATGCTGCACCTGCATCAAGTACACCACTGTTTGCCTCATAAAAATCCTGAATGTTTATAGGCGATGCATAAGGGTTCCCTACAGCTGTGTAACGTTCGCCCACTGTTGTAAGCTCCCTTGTAATAACACCGTTGTTTGCAGTACCTGTAAATGCCCCTTCAAAAGTTGTTGCAGCAGTACCGGCATTGTATCCGGGAGTGTTATCTACATTCGGCATGCGTACCAGGTAAGCTTTAGCTGCACCAAAATTAGTTGTAGCTGCATTTACATTAAAATACTGGCCTGAAACTATGCCTGTGTTAGCCTCTAATGCATACTGATATTCGTAAAAACGGTTTGTAGCTGTCTCCGGAGAAAAAGCCAACAGGTTCTGGCCACTTACCGGTGAAGACCATAAAGTATAATCTAACCTGTAAAGCGATGAGCTGTTTCTTTTTACCGTAATGTTACCGGTATTAACTGCAGTATCTTCTATTTGTACAAGGCTTGCGTTGTTATCTATGGTAAGTTTAGAAATGTTGTTTACCCTTATCTCGTTTTTTACTGTAAGCGTAGTGCCATCGGTAAAAATTACCTGTGCACCGTTGCTAACGGTAAGGCTGCAGGCAGAAACATTTGCTGTAGCAGTATAATTACCGGTAATTACAGCTTTAACATTTACATTAGGCACGCCGTTGCTCCATGAATTTCCATTCCAGGTAGTCTCTGTAGGGCACTGTGCGTTTACTGTGCTGCAAAATACTACAATAACAAAAAATGCTATAACAGTTTTAATATTTGTAAGAGTGTAAAAAGTATTCATCTTGAAGGGTATTATTACCTGCTTGTTCTTTAATTCTGAAGCAAAGTAACAACCGGTAGGCGCCCTTTATGACCAACTTTCGATGAATGGTGCTGTTTGTGCAGTCGAAGTGTCTTAAAATATTGTTAAACAAAAATTGTAAAAAGTTAAATTTTAGACGATTGGATTTAGTTAATTTACAAAGAGTGAGTGTTTTCTAGTTTAAGTTTGATAGCCGAATTTATTAGTTCTTAATTCACCGTCAATTAATCATAAAAATTATTAATACAAACACGTCGCTGCGTCATTTCGCTGTTAATTTGGATATATGTTTATAAATATATGTTAATGATACACAAGAAGATATTGATATTATAATATATAAGGAAATTACTTGATATTGATTAAATAACATTTCTATATAAAAGGATAAACCATCCATAAAGATCCACTTAAAAAATGGTGCTTTAAAACCTAACCGATACCAACGATTAAATAAGTATAAAAGAAAACCGGCTAAGAACATACTTGTAAGATATAGATAGCATTTAGAAAAAATATTCTTTTTAGCGATATATAAATATTGATACAATAATATATGAAAGAATGTCATACAGCTAAAGATTAATATGTAGTATACATAGAAATGAGTAAAAGCAAAGTAAAAATATTCAAAAGGTGCTTTTCTATGAGAAAAATAAGGAATAAAAGTATCTGTATCGTGATACTTTATAGGAAACCAAATGGTTTCAGCTAATACAATAAATAAAACAGAAGTAAGACATACTATGAGGCAAAATACCGATAGATAAATATTATTATTTTTCATGATCAAAGTAACATTCGGGTGCTGATTGTATTTTCAATTGAGTATTTAAAATATAATTCATTGTAAATTGGGTAGCGATAATCGATGTTTCGCGACTTTGTTTTAGGATTGCTTACTCCAAGGATATTTATGTAAATGTACCGAAATGTTTCAATCTAAATACCCATTGATCAGCATTATGTTCAGCAGAGGTTTGGAAGTACTGAAACAAGGATCTCCAATACAATTACGTTTTTGGATATTAGAAATAAGGTTTCATAGCATCTACAAAACACGAGTGAAGTAGCTAAAAAGAAATCCCCGCCACACAATGTGCAACGGGGACTTCAACATGGAGGGGTTTAAATATTTTTAGAAAATTATTTTTTTGCTTATTTTACCTTTTGCGGTATTAACTTCTATTATTAGCATTTGCTGAGAAGCCTGTAAGTTAGTAATCTGTGCAGATGAGGCATTAATACCACTTTTGCTGTATAAATTTCTGCCTCTAAGGTCATAAACAGTTACATCTGTTATTTCTGTAGTACCCGATGTAATGTTGATTGTGTTACCATCTTTATAAATAATAACGCTGTTTGCATTAAGTACCGGATTAACAGTGCCAAGTATTTCGGCAGTATACATTACTTCAAATCTGTCGTTAAATGTACCTGCATCTGTACTAAATGTGTATCCGTTAGTAGTAATATCGGTAATCTGGTTAGTAACCTTATCGTTTATGTAAATGTTTTGGTTATCTTCAAATAAACCGTCTTTTGCCCTTACATTTATGGTAAACTGGCCTGCAACAGCAGATGTGTATCCCATTGGTACAATATCGGCAGTGCTAAATTCCGGCCTTGCCTGTACTGCCAGGTTATGGCCTTCGGCTACGCTGTATAGCGATAATGAGCCACCACCGTTAAGTACTAAGCCTTCTCTTCCGGGATCCATACCTAATGTTGCTGTGTTACTATATACTAATGCAGCCTGGCTGTATAAGCTTTGATTGCCCATATCTATCCATAAGCGTGATATAACATCCGGATTTGCCGTCCTGAAAAACTGTGGATTGTGTATTGTACCTACCCTCATTGCATTATTAAACGAAACTACCGGGCTTGCAACACCAGATTTTGACCTTACGAAGAAGCCCTGCCCCGGATTAATAACCCATTCGTTTGTAGGTGTATTCCTAAAGAAGGTATCCCACTGTTCACCACCAAACATATCCTCGCCTGGGTTTCCTCCTGCAGCATGATTGTATACATAAGTATCTCTCGTTAGTGTAGCGTAAGAAGATGCCTGGGTGTTGTTTTTCTTTCTCCAGAAATATAGTGCTGCCGTAGGTTCTAAAATAGCCTCATTAGCAGTAAAGAACGCATGTACATTTATTGGCGACGGGTATGGGTTACCAATTGCTGTATAACGAAAGCCCTGGGTAGAAAGTGCTCTTGTTACCGGCCCGTTTACCGGTACACCCGTAAAGCTTCCTGCATAGTTAATAGGTGTGGTACCTGCATTATAGCCAGGAGTGCTGTCGCCGTTAGGCATACGTATAAGGTAACCTTTACCTGTTTCAAAATTAGTAGCATGGTCTATAATAAAATATTGTTCTACGTTTGCGCCCGCACCATTGTTAGCAGTTGCGTCATAAGCATATTTGTACTCATAAAAACGTCCTGCAGATGTGTTAGGCGAAAAAGCAAGCAATTGCTGGCCCACTACCGGAGACGACCATAATGTGTAATCCAGCCTGTACAAAGGAGAACTGTTTCTTTTTAGCGTAATGTTGCCTTCGTTTACCGCATTTGTAAGTTGTACAAGGTGAGCATTGTTTTGGAAAGTAACGCTGCTGCCGGTATTTACTTTTATATATTTATTTAAGGTAACCGTTCTTCCTGTAGGTATGCTCACAACGGCATTGTTAGATACTTCCAGTGTACAGCCATCTAAATTTGCATCAACGCTGTAGGCGCCTGTTATAAAAATTGTGGTGCCTATATCCGGTACGCCATTGCTCCATGCACTTCCATTCCAGGTAGTTGTTTTAACGGTTAATGCAACAGGATCTGTAGGTACATCTGCATAGCTATTATTCTGTACTATTGCCCGTATATACACTGTAGATGATACAGCGCCTATTGTGGTGCCTAATAAGGTTGTAGTAGTATTAGTGATATTTTGCGGACTTGCAAAATTCTCTGTAGCCGACCGTTGCCAACGTACAACGTTACCTACATTGCCCGTAAGGGTTAAGGTTGGAGCCGTATCGCCCGGGCATATAGTTGTTGCGCCGGTTATTGTACCGGGAATGGGTGGCTGTTCTATAATTACAGTAGCCGTACCGGTTTTTACTACACCATAAGTGTCGGTTACAGTTACGGTATAAACATAAGTTCCGGGAACATTTGTATTCGGCACGTTTAAAGTATTCCCGCTGCCAGATAATCCGTTGCCACTCCATGAATAGCTAAACGGACCGTTACAACCGGTTACAGTAGCGGTTAGTGTTGTTGCTACATTGCGACGGAAACTGCCACCGCCTGTAACGTTAACATCAAAGCTTCCTTTAGTTACCTCATAAAGCCTGATGCTGTTAGTAAGTGCGTTTAAGCCTACAAGCCCGTTAAGGCGTATGGTTATCCTGTCTATAACCTGTCCGGGGTGTATAGGTATAGATATTGGCTGCCCTGCATTTATAGCTGTATTTAAGTTTAACGATATAAAAGCACTGTCATCCAGCCTTGCGCTATACACAGGGGTACTATTGCCGCCGTTGTAAGCAAAAATTTGTACACCGTTTAAGATACCCAAAGACAGTAACGAACTGTTTATACCCATTTTAATGGTATATTGATCTGTGGCAGCGGGTGGTACACCTTCAAAGTAAACAGTTTGCTCTATGTATGGTCCTACATTTAGGGTACCTAAACTAATATTAGAATATGTAGTAGCATTTCCATCTATTGCGCCTTGTGGGTTGGTTACACCCTCGGGGTTTGCTACGCTTAAAGATACTATTCCATTTGCAGTATAAGAGGTGTAAGAGCCTAAAGCACAACCTGTATTACCATTAACGTAAAAAGCACCAAAAACATCTAACCAGCGTGAAGCTATCAGGCCATTCATCCTGTTGTCAATGCGTATACGGTTAAAAGCGGCATTTGGGGTTACTTTTATATAATAATTTCCCACACCATCCCTAACAATTCGCAGGCGTTCCTGGGCAAAATTGCTTGAGCTGGAAAAAACCGATGATCCTGCGGCGTTTCTTGCACTAACCTGAATGTATTGTTGCCCCAAAAGGTTGTTAAGCAGGCTTCCAAGTGCACCACCAATAAGTGCCTGTAGTGCATTAGCCTGTTGCATGTCTATCTTAACATACACAGTGGTATTAGCAGCAACGTTAGCATTTCCGGCTACAGCAGGAAATTGTAATTCAATATGGCTTGGCGATTCTACAGCAACATCTCCAAGGCCCAATACTGTTACTGTAGTCATTCTTGCAGCAGTAGCAAGATTATTACCGTTAGTTCCATCTACCGCGTTTGAACTTGGCCTGGAAGAATCGCCTGTTCCAATTGTGGTTTGATAACTACTTACCGTAGTTGCATACTGTCTTTGCGCAAATGCCTGATTTGCAACAAACAAAAATCCTGTAATTAATAGTGCGTTAAAAGCACTAACGAGTCGTTTTGTATTCATAATTTCTCCATTTTATGATACAAAGTAACTTCGGGTTCAAAAGCTACAGGAGGTAATGATTTTTTTTATCGGTCAAAATGAGGCATTTATCGGTCAACTGCACTTCTTTAACATAAAAAAAATCCCCGATAATAAAAATTATCAGGGATTTTTTAGTAAAACATTAACTTTGTTTTAGTAAACCACTTTCTTGTTAATGGTGCCTTTTACAGTATTTATCTCTACTACAATAACTTCGTGAGCGGCCTGAAGGTCATTTATAGTAGTGCTTATGCTGTTAATATTAGTATTAGCATAAAGCTTCCTGCCACGAATATCATAAACTGTAACAGCCGTAATTTCGGCAGAAGCAGAATTTATGTTTAAAGTATTACCCTGTTTGTAAACAATTACGCTATTAGCATTAAGTAACGGAGCATCTGTACCCAAAGCCTGTGTAGTAAAAACCACTTCAAACCTTTGGTTAAAGGTACCCTCTGTGGTTGTAAATGTATACGCACCGTCAGACAGGTTGTATGTCAGGCCTGTAACACTGTCCTTAAGGTAAACCGTCTGTCCATTGCTAAATACACCATCGGTATGGTCCATTGCAAGGGTATATTCACCTGCATTTGCTACAGTAAAGCCCATTTGCACAACATCGGCTGCATTAAATTCCGGCCTTGCCTGTACCGCCAGGTTTATGTTTTCGCTAAGGGTGTATAGTAAAACATTGTTATTGTCTGCCAGCTGGCGGCCGTCATAACCATAGTCTATACCGGTAGTAGCATTTTCTAAATAAGCTACGGCTGCCTGGCTAAAGCCATTGTTGCTGTTAGTTAAGTTAATCCATAAACGCGACGGCTGCGATTGTGCCGATGTACGGAAGAAAGCCTGGTTGCCGCTCGCCGGGGCAGCTTTTCTCATACTGTTTGTAAATGTAATATTTGTACCTGTAGGCGCAGCTTTAGTTTTAACAATAAAGCCCTGGCCTTGCGAAATGATCCATTCACTTGATGGGCCGCTAAAATATCCTGCCTGGTCTGCAGGCTGCCCACCCGATGGGTTAGGGGTATACACTACAGGGCTGGTAGCAGCAGCAAGGGTTAACGTGCTGTATGATGCCGCTGCACCGTTTCTTTTTCTCCAGAAATAAATACCCGATGCTGTGTCTATAACATTGCTGTTTGCGGTAAAGAAATCTACCACATTTATAGGCGATGGGTAAGGGTTACCTACTGCCGTGTAGCGGTTACCCTGTATAGATGCAGGTATGTTTACCGTACCATTGTGCGGCTCGCCAATAAATTTACCCTCAAAAGTAATTGCGGCTGTACCGGCATTATAACCCGGTGCGCTGTTACCGTTAGGCATGCGTATAAGGTAGCCTTTTGCTGCTTCAAATGCAGTAGTGGGAGGTACTATAAAATATTGTTCAATGTTTCCGCCGGCGCCATTGTTAGCAGCGGCATCATGAGCGTATTTGTATTCATAAAAACGGCCCGTTGTAGTATTAGGCGAAAATGCGCCAAGGGTATTTAATGCGCCGCTTACAGGAGACGACCATAAGGTGTAATCAAGCCTGTATAATGGGTTGCTGTTTTTTATAACCTTTATAGCACCACTGTTTGCAGCAGTATTTGTTTGTACTAAAGCGCCATTATTCTCAATTTTAAAACCTTCTTCTGCTAACGTTGAATTGTTAGTAACGCCGTTAGCTACTGTGATTGTTTTGCCTGATGAAATATTTATAGATCCGGTAGGGGCAATGGTTAAATTTAACGCAGCAAAACCCGGGTGTTCGGCGGTGTCATAAGCAGATTTGATTATAGCTATCTTAGTATTATCCGGGGCAGCCGGAGACCATGCACTGTTTTCAAAAACGGTAGTGCCAATACAGCTAACGGCTACGTTATCTATCCTCCACGGGCTGGCTGTGCCAGACTGCTTTCTAAAACGCACCCAAACAGATGTAGATGCCTGTATAGCTTCGCTGAAAACAAGATTAATTGGGTTGTTGTTTGTCTGTACAGTATTATTATGATCATACGTAGCGATGGTAGTAAATCCAGTATTCTGGCTTGTAGTACTTACTTCAACATATAAAGTTTTAGCAGTGGCATTAGTAGTCCTTACAAGATCGAAAGATAAGGTCTTTGGATTTGTAAGCGCAGCAGTTGTAAGGTCTCCCAAACCGCTGGCAGCGGCGAACTCAGCAACAACACTGCCGTCTCTTGATATATAGGTAATATTATTTGATAGCCATCCTGTAGGTGTGGTAGTTGTAAAAGCTTCTGATAAACATGGACCTTCTGTTGTTGCACAATTAGTTTGCAACGGGTTAACAAGGTTATAGTTAATAACAACGCCGCTATTACTGTAAGACCATATCTTGATAAAATAATTTGTGTAAGCAGATAAGCCTGTTAAAAAGGCCGAAGTACCTGTAACATTAAGCACACCGCTCCCATTTACCTCAGCAACACCATCTACAGGTGGCGTAATAGCATCAAAGCTTGTTGCACTCCATTTTACTATATAACCATCGGCAGTTACAGGGCCTGCTGCTGCGGTAAAACTAACCGTAGTACTATTATGGGTAGCAGTACCACATGTGGTATTTGTTGGCTGGTTAGATGGTTCAGATTTAAGCTGTCTTATTTCTATACCATCAATGCCCCATGTTAAACCATTATCAGACTCTGCAACAAAAGCAATGTAAATAGTTTGCCCTGCATAAGATGATAAGTTTATTATTTTTTCATAGTACTCACCGGTAGATTCAAAAGTGCCGGCAGTATAAGTTTCTACATTTGTAAAAGTGTTATAAACGGTCTGACTGCCTGTAGAGATTTTAATGAAAAACTTAGAAGTGTTTAGATTGTCTGTACCACTTGGCCTGATATAAAATTTTAATGAAGAATTGTTTCCAGCAGGAATTGTTAACCCTGGGGTTACCAACCAGTCCTGCGCAACCAGTCCGTTAGTTACATTATCCGGCTGAACCGAAGCGGCGGCTATACCTGCATAAGGGCTGCCAGTAAACCTGTTCCATATCGTAGTTCCGGTTGTGGCACCAAGACCATTTTCACCATTAAATCTCGCCCAGCAGGTAGGAGGAAACGTAGTGCCCTCAAAACCTTCTAACAACGGTAATGCTAATGCGGCACAAGCTGTAGTGAAACTGCTTTGTGCGGTATAAGTACGTCCGGTTGAATTTTGTGCATATACTTTATAATAGTAGGTAGTAGCAGGGTTTAAAGAAGGTATGGTAACCGAAAAAGCTCCGCCATTTATTCCGCTACCTGTTACAGGATTACCAGTGCCATCTGCAAAACCAGAACTTGTACTGTACTCAACACCATAAACGTTTACAACACCACTACAATTTGTTATTGTTGTGGTTGCGTCTATAACTGCCTGACTGGCATTAACACTTGTTAGAGATGCTGTTACACCCGGAGCAGCAGCTGTAACACCGGTACCTGTTAATAAATTAGTAACAGAATTGCTTCCTGATGTAGTGCTTGCTATTGTTATAGTTCCTGATCTTGATCCTGTTGCAGAAGGCGTGAAAATAACCCTGTAAGTTGCTGTACCGCCATTTGCAGCAATAGATACGGGTGCATTGCTTACCACGAATTCACTGTTGTTTGAAGTTACCGTAACTCCCGAAGCTGCTACTGTACCATTATTAGTTATAGTGTACTGAACATAATTTGCAGCAGTATTTACGCAGGATGTGCCATGAGCAAGCGCGCCGCTAACTGTTAATGCAGGCGATGCTGATGCGGTAAAAGTACCTGTTACACTTACGTTATCAAGGCCAAGCCCCTGTGCGTTAGATGCCCCGGTTGTTAATTGCCATCTTAAATATATAACACCATCAGTAGCTATATTTAAGTTAGAAATTTCTACGGAAGTAGCTGACAAAGTAGAATAAGGAAAACCATAGGCACTGTTTGCAGAGCTTGAAACAGTAGTAAAAGTTAGGTCGCCCGCAGGAACAGCGGTCCAGGTAGTACCGTTTAAAGAGTAGAATAGTGAAGCTGAACCTACCGATACATTTATACGGTATCGCTCTACATCATAAGATACGGTAAGCTTGGTAAGTGGAGAAACATTAGTGTTTTTATACTGGGCCATTATACTGTTAGGCGAAGCATAACTTCCTGAAGTCATAAAGCCAATAGCCCTGTCGGCAGCATCTGTGCCAGAACCCCAATTGTATCTGCCGCCGGATCCGGCTGGTGTGGGTGTCGATGATGATAGTGTTTGTGTGGTAGCGGTAAAGTTGCCCGTAGCCGCCCATGTAGGAGATGCAACACCTGGTGGTGAGATTTTCCAGTTGGCAGGCAGGCTTGCTGTAGCGGTTGCGCCAATAGTGTTAAAGTTTTGAGATACCGGAGATGTTGTGGCAATTTCGATTTGCCCAAAAGCATTCATTCCAAACAGTAATGCTAAAAGCATCAACAGCTTAGGAAACTGTAGTTGTAATAGTTTTTGCATAATTTTAAATTTTGTATTTTATAGGGGAATAAAAACGAACGACAAAAGTATATATTTTACCGATAAACTGCACTACGTAAATAGTTAATTTTGAGTATCCTTAATATTTACTGCCAATGTTAAGTTAATGTTATGTTAAAATAAAAAACCCTTCATTTTTGCAAATGAAGGGAAGCCATAAAACCACACCTTACTTTAATTGAATGGCTTTTTTTATTTTAGGGGCAATGCGTATTGAGCTATATATACGTTAGGTTTTGTACTGTGGTTTTATTTTTATGTAATTTTTTTATAAATAAATTTTTTAAAAAAAAGATCCCCGCGCAAATGCGTGGGGATCTAATGATTAGCTTAAGTTAACTTTTAAGATTAGAAAATAATCCTTTTGCTTACTTTACCTTTATTGGTATTTATTTCTACAATAAGTACCTGCTGCTGTATTTGCATACCATCAATCACAGTTTGAGCTGCATTAATGTTAGTTTGCGTGTACAGCTTCCTGCCGCGGGTGTCATATAAAGTAACACCTGTAATTTGGGCAGTGCCGGCATTAATGTTTATACCATTACCTTCTTTATATACCAGTACGCTGTTCTCTGTAAATTCGTGAGAACCGGTAGTAAGTATGGCGTTGCTTTCCCAGGCACTAAATTCGCCTTCGCCGCATATACTGCGCACATAAAGGTAGTTGTTAACAGTATCGTTGTAAGCAACATCAAAAATGTATGTAGCATCTGTTACTGTTCCCGCTGTTGTAGGAGGTGTTGGCGATGAAGTAAGTATATATTCATAATTTTCCGGCGCCGATCCTAACATTGGTGTACTCCATGTAAGGTTAGCCAGGTTATCGCCCTGTGGTAAGATCTCTATACCATAAGGAGGGAAACACGTTGGTGTTGCCACAACATTTAAAATATAGTCTTCGGCCTCGCCATATTCAATAGCTCCACAAACAGGGATAGGTGTACCTAAACTTGCGTTCCTTATCCTCATCCTGTATGAGCCTACAGGGGTTCCCATAGGTACGGTATAATTACCAATTGCAGCCGGAGATGGTAGGAAAGGTGTGTTTATTACTCTTTCGCCCTCATCTGTAAAGTCGTAGTTGTTGTTCCAGTCTATCCATATTGTATATACATACGTACCAGACGGGTGTGTTGCTGCAAGGGTAAACGAACCACCTGCATAAGTAGATACTGATTGTGTTGTGTTATCAGTATAGCCATTCGTTCCAAAACCAGAGGTGTTAGATATGTTTGTATCTCCGCCGGTTGTGGTAATACCACCTATGTAATATGCAGTACTTGCAGTATTGCTGGCAGGGCAGTATCCGCTAAAGAACGGATAAGTAACCCAAAGGCTGTTGCCATCGGTATCGCCACAATTAGAGCGTACATGCAGGTAACTTGCCACGTTAGGCGTAACAGTAACACCTGTAGCGCTAAGGCCTGTAGTATACGTGCCGGCTCCTGTAGGAGGTGTTTCAGATGTTGTTATTACATACTCATAACCTGCAGGCGATCCTGTATTTGGTACTATCCAGCTAATATTTGCACTGGTAAGCGATGTAAGGTCTACATCAAGTTCCCTTGGCACGTCACAGGCAGCAGGGGGTGTAAGTGTCCAGCTTAATGTAAACGTACCCGATGCTGTACCAGATCCGTCCTGTATCCAGTATACCGTTTGTGTGCCTCCTGTTAAGTTTTCCCACTCGGTCTCATCAAGGTCGTTGTCAGTACATACTATAGATGTCTGGTCGTCTTCATCGCAGCTGCTGCCATAAAATACTGCATGAACAGCATTGTAGCCACTTGCGTCTAATCCTATATTAAGCGTATATCCGTTAGGTACTTCTATAGAGTAATATAAATCGGGAGCATTGCTGTTACCACATAGCGGAGTATAATCGTTACCTGCGCCTGCTGTGCTGTAACTGTATGGGCTTACTTGGGTACCAAGGTCTACAGCGCTCTCGCATGTGTCGCCCTGCAGGTACCTGAAAGGCCTTGAAATTACCCACTGGCTATAATCGCCGTTGCCACAGTTTGCCCTTACGTGAAGGTAATACCACGTATTATCTGTAATAGGGGTGTAGCCTGTAACAGATGTTTGGGTAGTAGGAGTACCAGACTCCGGAGAAGTTGTAGATGCAGATACAAAATATTCGTAACCTACAGGTGTAGTTCCCAGGGACTGTGCAGACCAGCTAAGGTTAGCAGTACCCGATGCAATTCCTACGCCGGCAACGTTTATAGGAGTGTAGCATGTAGGAGGGGCTGTAATATCCAGCCTGAAATCCTGAGCCGATCCATTATCGTAAGTGTTACAAGGGTTTGTTGTTATCCATGCAGAGCGTGTGCGTATCCTTATCCTGTAACTGCCTTGTGCGGCGGTGCCCGGTATGGCAATGCTTCCGGTAATGTTACCAATACCAAAATTATTGTTTACGCCGGTAGCTACCATTTCGCCTTCATCACTAAAATCAAGGTCGTTGTTCCAGTCTATCCACATATTCATAGTAGTATACGACTCTACACTAATACTATAGTTAAAGCTGCCGCCCGGTTCCTGGCTAACATTTGTTGTGTCATAAAAGTTAGTGTAGCCTGTGTTTTCGGTTGTACTGCTGGTAATGTTTGTAAAACCATTAGTAGTTTCAACACTTACAATCCTATAGTCATTATATATATAGTTTATTGCAGGTATACAGTGGCCGGAATAGTAGCCAAAAGTTATCCATTCGCTATAACCATCAGGACCACAGTTTGTGCGTACATGTATGTAGTTATAAGCGTTTGCCGCTGAGGTAACGTTTGTAAACGACAGTTGTGTAGTAGCTGTACCTGTAGCCGGTGGCGTTTCAGATGTTGTAAAAGCATACTCATATCCTATTGGCGACCCTGTAACCGGTACAGTCCAGCTAAAATCAGCAGTAGTAAGCGATGTCATTGTAGCAATAACATTTCTTGGTATGTTACATGCAGGAGGAGGTGTTAATGTCCACTGTAAGGTAAATTCACCATCAGATGCACTGTATCCATCCTGTACCCAGTATACCGTTTGGGTAGCACCGGTAGTGTTTTCCCATTCTACCTGAGATGACAGTTCGCCCCATTCATCGGCAGGGGTATCGGGGTCATCAGTACATTTTATAAGTGTTTGTGAGCCACAGCTTCCGTAAAACACAACGTGTACAGAGTCATAACCTTCTTGATTAGTTACCTGGCCTATGTTTAAAACGTAGCCATTAGGAACTTCTATTGAATAAAATAAATCTGGTGCACTTGTATTATTCGGGCATGTAGGTGTAAAATCGTTAGATGCACCTGTTGTATCAGACGTGATAGGGCTTATTAATGCGCCAAGGTCTATTGCAGTATCGCACCTGTCTCCGGGAGTGTACTTAAACGGAGGAGATGTAAACCACTCGCTGTATCCTGCTGCGCCGCAATTTGTCCTTACATGTACATAGTAATATACGTTATCCTGTATACCTGTATAACCTGTAACGGTTATTGCAGTGGTAGCTGTACCGCTTGCAGGAGGTGTGGCCGATGTTGTAACGGCATACTCATAACCTGTAGGTGTTCCCCCAAGGGTTGGCGCTACCCAGCTAAGGTTAGCTAAGTTAGATGCTGTAGCAATACCCGTTGGCCCGGTAGGGGTAAAACATGCCGGCGGAGGGGTTACATTAATTGTGTAGTCCTCAAATACGCCTGTATAATCGTTGTAACATGGATTTATAGTATACCATGTTGCAACAGCTCCTATCCTTACACGGTGCTCACCAAGTGCAGCAGTTACAGGTACTGTAAAATTGCCTGTTAACACAGATGTTTCAATGGCAGTAATCGCACCGGAATAAACCTGTTCGCCTTCGTCATCAAAATCAAGGTCGTTATTCCAGTCTACCCATATTCTTACGTTGTGTGCCGTGTAGTCGTTATTAAACGTGATGCTAAACGGCTGTGTAACACTTTGCCCAACGTTTGCAGTCAGATCTGAATAATCGCCATAGCCATTTGGTTCAGCTTCTGTTATATTGTTTATACCACCAAAGGTAACATTTGTTATTCCGTCTCCGCTTGTAGATAGTGGTCTTGGTATACATACACCATGGTAAAAAGAAAGGGCTACCCATTCGCTGTAATCGCCATCTCCGCAGTTTGTGCGTACATATATATAATTAGTAGCATTAATGTTTAGGGTTACGCCTGTAACTGTAGTGCCTGTAACAGCTGTGCCGCTTGCAGGAATAGTGGTTGTAGTTGTAATGGCATACTCGTAGCCTACCGGTGTGCCTCCTAATGTAGGCGCGGCCCAGCTTATATTTCCTACACCTACTCCCGTGCTTTGAGCTACAGGCGTGCCTGGTGTAAAACATGAAGGAGGTAGGGTTACATTAATAGTGTAATCTTCAAAGCTACCCCATGAACCTGTCCAGCATGCTGTTGGGGGGCCAAAGTCTACACCGCCCACCCTTAGGCGGTGGTTGCCTAAAGCAGCTGTAACAGGAACTGTAAATGTACCTGCCAATACAGCTGGGGCGCCTTGTGCCGACATGCCCGAATATACTTCTTCTCCCGGATCGTCAAAGTTCATGTTGTCATTCCAGTCTATCCATATCTTAGTATCGTAGGTGGCAATAGTGCCAAAAGTAATACTGAAAGGCTGGGTAACACCCTGGCCCACGTTTACAATCTGGCTTGTAAAGTTGCCATAGTTGCCTTCTTCTATACCGGTAGTATTGTTAATGCTGCCAATGGTAACATTTGTAATACCCTGGTTATCTACAGATGTTGGTGCAGGTATACAAATACCCGAATAAAACCGGTACGTTACCCATGTGCTATAGCCGTCAGTTCCGCAATTAGTGCGTACGTGCAGGTAGCTGTAAGTATTAACTTGTACCGCTACACCTGTAATGCTGGTTGCAATTGTGGTTGTGCCTGTAGCAGGCGGTGTAGGAGATGTTGTAACGGCATACTCATAGCTTACAGCAGTACCTGTAAGAGGTGCTGTCCATGAAAGGTTTGCTGTAGTTGCAGATGTAAGTGCTGCCAGTACAGTCCTTGGAATGTTACATACCGGAGGCTCTCTTAAAGACCAGCGCAATGTAAAGCTGCCTTCGCTTTCGCCATAACCGTCCTGTACCCAATACACAGTTTGCGAACTGCCTGTGGCATTTTCCCATACTACTTCCCAACCCGGGTAGTCTTCCTCTGCATCAGGATCGTCTGTACATCGTATAAGTGTCTGGTTGGCGCAGGTTCCGTAAAATAGAACATGCGTTGAGTCGTAATCCTCATCATTGTATAATTGCCCTATAGTTATAGTATAACCATTAGGCACAACAATAGAGTAAAATAGGTCCGGGGCATCTGTCCAGCCCGGGCATGTAGGTGTAAAATCGTTATCGGCTCCCACGGTTGTACCGGTAAAGGGACTTGTTAACGTTGCTAAGCTAATAGCAGTTGCGCATGTTTCGCCATCCTGGGCTAATGTTTTTGTTGTAGAAAACATTAAAAGGAAAGCGGTTAAGAGCATGCAGCTCTTTAAAATTGGGAAACGATCAATAGCTTTGCTATTACTTCCCGGCGGACGTGACAGTTCTGCCCATCCTTTTGGCAATAAGTTGTAGTTTTTTTTCATAAGAACGTAATATTTGTGTTTTTAAATTTACAAATATTTACATCTAATGTTAATGTTTCGTAATGATTTAGTGAATACCTAATTCTGTAGCCCTTTTTTATAATTACATTGTAGAATGTAGGAAATAAGTGTTATTTAAATGCTATATTTTAATAATTCTTATGCAAATTGAAACTTTCAAGATTTGGATATTTTGTATTTTAAGATGCTAAAAATGCTTAAATTTTGCTTTTTTGTTTAAAACAATATGATTTTGCTGATAAATCTTTTAAAAAATAGTAAAATTTTATAACAATTCGTTATGTAGTGTGTTACGAATATAACAAAAAATAAAGAGCCGGCACATTGTGCCGGCCCTTTATATAAAATTAGATTTTTTACTTAAAAAACGATCCTTTTACTCACTTTACCTTTCGCAGTATTAACCTCTATAATTAACACCTGGCTGGCAACCTGTAAGTTATCTATACTTGCAGTTGCAGCCTCTATACCTGTTTTAGT
>Ga0247814_10001174_pt1 | contig 16087 bp, 13 predicted proteins | sample UWRJL179409R1_FD_179947 | JGI IMG/M metagenome (GOLD analysis project Ga0247814, IMG submission 179947) | Plant litter microbial communities from Arlington Agricultural Research Station in Wisconsin, United States - UWRJ-L179-409R-1 | ecosystem: Environmental > Terrestrial > Plant litter >...
GCCTCGTTAGGGTAATGCAGTGTAAGGTTATCTAAAATACCGTTTGGCTTAACAGTAATACTTTCTTTACCAAAGGCTTTTTTAAGGTTCTCCATCGTTTCGGGAGAAATGTCCTTATCTACATACACTATGGCATTGTTAAGGTCGCCGCCTTTTATAAGGCCGTTTTCAAGAAGCGCTTCAAGCTCATGTAAAAAACTAAACGTTCTTGATTCAGATATCTGCGTTTTAAAATCTTTAAGGCTTTTTAGGGTAGCATTTTGTGTGCCAAGTACCTTAGTACCAAAGTCTACCATGGCAGTAACCTGGTAATCGTCTGCAGGCATTACAATGATCTCGCTGCCTGTAGATTCGTCAGTATAAGAAATAACTTCTTTAACCACATAAACTTTACGCTCGGCATCCTGCTCTTCTATACCAACATTTTCTATAGCTTCTACAAAAAATTTAGAAGACCCGTCCATAATTGGCGGTTCAGATGCATCAAGCTCAATAATAACATTATCTACATCGCAGCCCACAAAGGCAGCAAGTACATGCTCTGATGTCTGAATTTTTACGCCTTTCTTTTCAAGGTTAGTACCTCTTTGGGTGTTTACTACATAATTGGCATCGGCTTCTATAACCGGCTGGCCTTCTAAATCTACCCTTACAAAAGTATATCCATTATTAACCGGTGCTGGTTTAAAAGTCATTGTAACTTCTTTACCTGTGTGGAGCCCAACCCCCTTTAACGATATTTCGCTTTTGATTGTGGTTTGTTTAACCATTATATGTCGTTTTTATTTACTTCCTTATTAAGTTTTTTTATATCATCTATATCGGCTACAATTTTAGGGAGGTTCCTAAAATGAACGTATGATTTATTAAAGTCAGAATATCCCAGTGCCGGGCTTCCCTGTATCGTTTCTCCTTCAGGAATGCTTTTACCCACACCGCTTTGCGCCTGTATGCGCACGCCGTTACCTATAGTAATATGGCCCACTATTCCTACCTGCCCGCCTATTATACAGTTCTTGCCTATTTTAGTAGAGCCTGCAACACCGGTTTGAGAGGCTATAACAGTGTTTTCGCCAATTACCACATTGTGTGCAATTTGTATTTGGTTATCAAGCTTAACACCTTTTTTAATAATGGTAGAACCCAGTGTAGCCCTGTCTATAGTAGTACACGAGCCTATATCTACATTATCTTCTATAATCACATTACCTATTTGCGGCACTTTATTATAAACACCTTCCTCGTTTGGCACATAGCCAAAACCGTCTGACCCAATAATAGCACCCGAATGTATGGTACACCCTGCCCCTATCTGGGTTTCAGAATAAATGCGCACACCGGCAAATAATATGGTATTATCGCCTATGGTAGTATTATCGCCCACAAAACTGTTAGGATAAATTTTTACGTTATTTCCTATTTTTACATTTTTGCCAATATAACAAAAACTGCCAAGGTAAAGGTTATCGCCATAAGTAGCCCCTTCGGATAGTACCGATGGCTGCTCTATGCCTGATTTCATTAATTTAACCTGGTTATAGTATTCCAGCAGCTTAGAGAACGATTTATATGCATCTTCCACCTTAATAAGTGTGGTTGCCACATCGCCCTCCGGCTCAAAGGTTTTATTTACAATGGTAATGCTTGCCTGCGTGGTATATATATAAGAATTATACTTTGGGTTAGCTAAAAAAGTAAGCGAACCAGCTGTTCCCTCTTCTATCTTAGCAAGAGTAGATACCTCCACATTGGGGTTGCCTACTACCTCACCTTCCAGTATTCCCGCTATTTGTTCTGCTGTAAATTTCATCCCGACAAAAATATAAAATTAAATTAAATAGCGGCTTTTTCCAAAAGCACTTTTGGAAAACACAGGTAATACTTAGTTACTTCCTTAGATAAAGCCTTTAAATTCAACTGGTCAGATGCATCAACTACATCTTCTATAGTGCGGTCTTTCATTAATATATGTATGGGTTCGCCCTGCTTATTGTAAGCCTGGTTTCTTATTTTGCCTCGAAACACAAAATATTCTGCTTCTTTTTCCGTTATACCATGCTTTTCCATGATAACCCGCTGTAGCGAATTTACCTCTTCCTTTGCTACCTTTTCACTCCTTAGCCTTATTTTAGGCAGGTCGCGGTTAATGATCATTTTGCTGAGTTCGCTCAACACAAAATCGTCGTTAAACTGCCATGTTTTTATAGCGCTTATAATATCAAAATCATCCAGGTAGGAAAATGTTTTAAGCACCTCCGGATTAAAATCACCCAACTCTATTTTATTTTTAAGGAAAAACTGCAACGGCTCGCTTGCCGGCAGTATTTTGTTATGGTGGGTAAGCTCTTTTGCGCGTTTTAATATCCTGGTAAGCACCAGTTCTGCAGCTACACTGGTTTTATGCAGGTACGCCTGCCAGTACATAAGCCTGCGTGCTACAAGAAATTTTTCTACAGAGTAGATTCCCTTCTCCTCTATAACCAGCATATCGTCCTGAACATTAAACATTTGTATTAAACGTTCGCTATTTATATTACCCTCTGCTACACCGCTGTAAAAACTGTCGCGCTTAAGGTAATCCATCCTGTCCATATCCAGCTGGCTCGATATAAGCTGAAGCATGAATTTGCGGTGGTAATTGCCTTTAAATATTTGGATGGCAAGGGTAAGCTTACCTTCAAACGTTTCGTTAAGGCTGTCCATAAACAGTATAGAAATATCTTCATGGCTAACATTTTCTACAATGCTGTGCTCCATAGCATGCGAAAAAGGCCCATGGCCAATATCGTGCAAAAGTATGGCAATGCAAAGTGCGTTTTCTTCATCATCGGAAATTTCCACACCTTTAAATTTTAGCACCTGTATGGTTTTTTGCATAATATGCATGCAGCCAAGTGCATGGTGAAAACGGGTATGGTGTGCCCCCGGATATACCAGGTAAGACAATCCCATTTGAGATATGCGCCTGAGCCTTTGAAAATAAGGATGCTGTATAAGGTCGTATACCAGCGGGTTTGTTATAGAGATAAACCCGTAAATAGGGTCGTTTAATATTTTAAGCTTGTTTATTTCGCTCACAGTACGGCAAATTTTTAACAAATATAGTAAAAGCTGTGGTTTTACAGGCTACTAAGCCCCGTATTTAATATAAGGTGTAAGTATTGTTAACGTAAATTAATAATAATCGTTAAACATAGGTTAATCCTGATTTACTGCACAATAGGTTACAGATAGATTGAGTAATTTTACAACAACAAAGTAAAGCTTACCATGAAAACATTCTTAACACTTAGCGCCTTTTTTGCGTTTACGGCATTTGCCGCAGCACAGCAGGTACAGGAACGACTGGATCAGCAACCCGTGCCCGTAACACAGCAACAGGTAGAGCGTGATGCTAAAGTGGCACAGCAGGAACGTGCAAAAGAAGAGGCAGATAAAAAAGCTAAACAGGAAGCTGAAGCTAAAAAGAAAGAAGAAGAGAAAAAGGCAGAGGCAGATAAAAGTAAAAAGACTTCAAAAACGCCGGGAAAACAATAATAACGTTATTTTTTGTTACTTAGGTTATTGAAGGAGAGGCTTGCAAATATTTTTTGCAGGCCTTTTTTGATTTTTATATGCATCCTATCCCCTATGGTTATAAATACAAAAAGTTACACTTATTAGGTATGTCTTGTATTTGCTGCCTAAATTTTACTATTTTTATAACCTATATCGTTTTAGCAGCATTAAAAAATCATTCAATTATTTTCATTTAAAATCATGTATTTATGCAAAAGGTTAGGTTAGCCGTTATTGGTTTCCTGTTGTTTTCTATAACAGCGGTAGCTCAAAAAAATCTGCCAAGGGAAATTAAAAAAAATGTTCCTTTAGATTCTATAGTACTTAGCGACCCTTTTATCCTGGCAGATAAAAAAAATAAAATGTATTACATGACCGGTACCGGCGGTAAGCTTTGGAAAAGTAAAGACCTTAAATTATGGGAAGGGCCTTATGACGTGGCAAAAACCGATGCCGCTTCATGGATGGGTCCCAAACCAATGATATGGGCTGCCGAAATTCATAATTACAAAAACAAATATTATTACTTTGGTACTTTTACCAACAGGGCTGTTTTTCTCGATTCGGTAAATGGGAATGCCATAGAGAGGCGTGCCTCCCACATACTGGTTAGTGATAAACCTGAAGGGCCGTACACCCCAATGAAAGATGAAACTTATTTGCCGGCCAATAAGCCAACGCTTGACGGTACTTTCTGGATTGATAAAGATGGTAAGCCTTACATGATTTACTGTTACGAATGGCTACAGGCCATAGACGGCACTATAGAAAAGATAGAACTAAAGCCGGATTTGAGCGGATCTTTAGGAAAAGGTAAATTGCTTTTTAAAGCCAGCGATTCGCCATGGAGCCGTGAAAAAGACGCAAAAGGTAACGACGTACCTAACAGGGTAACCGATGGGCCGTATCTTTTTACTACAGCTACAGGCCGCCTGGGCATGATATGGACGAGCTGGATATATGATGTGTACACACAAGGGGTTGCCTATTCTAAGAGCGGTACGCTCGATGGGCCGTGGATACAGGAGAAAACTCCAATTACCCCGCCCAATTTTGGTCACGGAATGTTATTTAAAACTCTCGATGGAAAACTTTTAATGGCATTGCACAGCCATAAATCCATAAACGGAAAATACCACCGTATACCTCATTTTTTTGAAGTAGATCTTACAGGTGATAAATTAGTTGTGGGTAAACCTTTTACACCTTAATAACAGTGTAACACTCTTACTTTGACGCTTAAAATTTTGATCCCTAAAAACTTTTGTAATCATAAAAAACACTTAAAAATAAAGCGTAAATTTCCGAACCAAAAAATAACACTTTAATTTTATTAACCAATTACAAAATCATGGGACTATTTAATGCCATAATGGGCAACGCATCTGAAGTAAATATTGAAAAGTTAGGTGAAGAATATGCATCTATACTTATTAATGGCGAAAAGATAGAGAAAGCCTTTAAGCTAATACGCGATATGTTCGTTTTTACAAACAAAAGGCTTATTCTGGTTGACAAGCAGGGTATTACAGGCAGCAAGGTTGAATACCTTTCTATACCTTACGGCAGCATAATAAAATTCAGCAAAGAAAGCGCAGGCCTTTTAGACCTTGACGCCGAACTTAAAATATGGGTGCGTGGCGAGGTTATGCCTATTAAAAAACAATTTGGCAAAGACAACAATATTAATGAGGTGTACCAAATTTTAGGGCAGCACATTTTGGGCTAAAAAACCAACAATTACCATTATAATTACTTAGCCAAAACACTTTGTTTTGGCTATTTTTTTTTAAACAATGCTTATGGATGAACACGGATACTTTGAAACAGAACATTACAATTACCTCTTGCTTATAGCGGGCATTATTGCCCTTATGGCAGCCATAGTGCCCGTAATGCTAAAGAAAAGATATGTATCGGCACCCATACTTTACCTCATAGTGGGAGCATTAGTATATGCCGTAGCACATAACTACACGTTGCACCCTCTGGACTATCTTGAAGAAATTAAGCACATTACAGAATTTGTAATACTTGTGGCCCTTGCTAATGCAGGCCTGCGTATAAAACAGCCCTTTAAATGGCATACCTGGAAAAATGCTTTCAGATTACTGGTTATTGCTATGCCTGTTACCATTATTGCGGCGGCATTCTTAGGCTGGTGGGTTATGGGTTTTGCCCCTGCCACAGCACTGCTATTCGGGGCGCTTATATCTCCAACAGACCCTGTACTGGCTTCCGAACTTCAAACATCTGAACCGGGAGAGGATGACACCTCGCAAACCAAACTGGGGCTAACAGCAGAAGCCGGTGTAAATGACGGGCTTGCCTTCCCGTTTACCTACCTCGCAATTTTTGCTGCAACCAAAGGTTTAAATTATAAAGAATGGATAGGTGAATGGCTGTTGCACGAATTTATTATTAAAATAGTATTAGGAGTTGGTATTGGGCTGTTATGTGGCTGGGCACTGTATAAAATTGTATTTAACATAAGCTCTGATGCAAGTACACTTTCAAGAATAAGCCGGGGCATACTTTCGCTTGCTCTTTTAACCCTGCCCTTTGCGATAACCGAGTTTATAGGAGGTTATGGTTTCCTCGCAGTATTTTGCGCTGCATGCATGTTTAGTAATTATGAAATACACAGCAGCTACATGAACAGCCTTCATGATTTTAACGAAGAACTGGAAAGTTTTGTAGTGGGCGTTATCTTTATAACCACCGGCTTTTTTATAGCCCTGCATTATAAGGTATTATTTAATGCGGCCATTATGGGAACGGCATTATTAATGGTACTCGTAGTGCGGCCGGCAGCAGGATATCTGTCACTGGTAAAAACAGGGCTTAATCCATTTCAAAAATTTGTACTTTCGTTTTACGGCATTCGTGGCATAGGTTCACTATACTACTTAGCGTATGCACTTGCAGCGGCACAATTTGAAGATTCAGAAAAATTAATTGCCCTAACCACCGCAACAATTTTTATATCGGTGCTTATACATGGCATATCGGCACGTACAATACAAAAACGCATTAAAAAATACGACTGTAATTAAATGGATAACAACACACTGGTAGTAATAGGCGGCGATGCTGCAGGTATGTCGGCCGCATCAAAAGTGCGCCGCGAACAACCCGGCCGAGAGATCATTGTTTTCGAGAAATCAAATTATACATCCTACTCTGCCTGCGGTATCCCGTATTTTATTTCGGGCACTGTAGCATCATCGGACGAACTTATACGCCGCAGCCCCGATGAATTCCGTACAAAATATAAAATAGATGTACGCACCATGCACCTTGTACTTGCTGTAGATACCGCTAACAAGCGCATTAAGGTATTGAACAAGGAAAAGAATGAAGAATTTTGGCAGCCTTATAACCAGTTGCTCATTGCTACAGGCGGTAAACCCTACTGCCCCGAACATATTTCGGGTTATAATGCCGAGAATGTATTTGGGGTAACTACCCTTAAAAGCGGTATTAATATAGAGAACTATATACGCGAAAATAAGCCGCAAAAAGCTGTAATTATTGGCGGCGGCTACATAGGCCTGGAAATGGCCGAAGCACTGCTTATACGCGGTTTAAAAGTTACACTGGTAAACCGCCAGGAACAGGTTATGAACACGCTGGACCCCGATATGGGTGCAATAGTATCTGATGCTATACGTAAACTTGGGGTAACGCTCTTACTAAAAGAAGAACTGAAAGGCTTTGCAGTAATAAATAATAAAGTTACTGCAGTTATAACCGACAAGCAAACTATTGAGGCTGATATGGTTGTTCTTGGTATGGGATCATCGCCTAATACTGCATTTTTAGAAGGTTCCGGTATTAACCTTGGTGTAAAAAATGCTATTAAAGTAAATGCAGAAATGCAGACTAATGTACCCAATGTTTGGGCAGCGGGCGATTGTACCGAAACCCTTAACCTTGTAAGCAAACAGCATGTATACATAGCTTTAGGTACTGTAGCAAATAAAACCGGGCTTGTGGCGGGCAGTAGTATTGCCGGAGATAAGGCCATGTTTCCCGGAGCGGTAGGTACGGCCGTTTGCAAAATATGCTCTTATGAAGTGGCTCGTACCGGCTTGCAGGAAAAAGAACTTAAAGCACTAAAAATAGGATACATAACTACCACTATTGAAAGTAAAACCCGAGCTAATTACTACCCGGGTGCTAAAGATATTACCGTGAAATTAATAGCCGAACAAAACAGCGGCAGGCTGCTCGGTGCACAAATTATAGGCGAAGAAGGCGCTGCAAAACGTATAGATGTTTTAGCTACCGCAGTAACCCACAACCTTACATTGCAAAACATTATAGACCTCGACCTGTCTTACGCGCCCCCCTTCTCGCCTGTTTGGGATCCTGTACAAACTGCGGCAAGAAGCCTTATTAAAAAGTTGTAAGACCGAAACACGAATTATGCACACATTAAATTAGCTTTTGCTAATACTATATGGTCACAAGGCTTAATCAATTAAGCCTTGTGACCCTTTACTGCTATTGAAAAAAGTACCTCTTCTTATTACGCTTGTGAATAACTTAGTGTAAATCTATGGTAATTGCTGAAATGAGAAGCATCTTGCACTTACTTTTTCCTTGCATAATAGTTACTCATAACTGTTACAAAACTTATAATTGTAACGGTGCTTAAAGGCATAATGATAGCGGCTACAAGAGGCTCCAGTTTTCCGGTAACGGCAAATGACAATCCTACCACGTTATACAGCAGCGACAGTGTAAAACTCATTTTAATGGTCCTGATGGTATTTTTAGAAAAATGAAGAAACCAGCCCAAATTTTTAAACTGCGAAGCATCCAGTATACCATCGCAGGCGGGAGAGAACACATTCACGTTTTCGGAAATTGAGATGCCAACATTGCTTTGTGCCAATGCCCCTGCATCATTAAGGCCATCACCTACCATCATAACATTGTGCCCCTGTTGCTGTAGCTGTTCTATAAAAGCCAGTTTTTGTTCGGGTTTTTGGTTAAAGATCAGTTCTGTACCTGCAGGAAGTATATTTTCAAGCATATCCCTCTCCCCTTCATTATCTCCGGAAAGTATTTTTATTCGGTAATTTTTGCTTAACGCTGTAAACAAGGCACTAAGCCCGTCGCGGTACTGGTTATCAAAAACATATCTGCCCATATAATTACGGTTTATAGAAACATGGACGTGGGTTTGCAACGAAGCTTCGGCATCATATCCTACAAAGGAAGCCGACCCAATTTTTATTATTGCGCCATCTATAACCCCCTGAATACCTTTGCCTGTAATTTCTTTAAAATCATCTACCTGAAATAAAGGCGTAACAGGTAAAAAGTCATACAACCTGCGGCTTAGCGGATGGTTTGAGCCCCGCAAAAGCGTTTTTATAAAGGCGCGTTCTTTGGCATCTATATACTCGCCTTCAAAAATTATAGTAGATTTTTTATCAGTAGTAATGGTGCCTGTTTTATCAAAAACTATGGTGTCTATCTTCGCCATTTGCTCTATGACAGTGGCGTTTTTTAGGTATAACTTACGGTTGCCCATAATGCGCAGCACATTACCTAATGTAAAAGGCGCACTTAAAGCCAGTGCACACGGGCAGGCTACAATAAGTACCGCAGTAAACACATTAAAGGCGGTAGTGGTATCTAAAAATATCCAGATGCCAAAGGATATAAACGCGATAGCTAATAACAGTGGCGTAAAATAACGGCTTATGGTATCGGTCAGGGTTTTATAATTGCGATGGCTTTTTTTGGCAAATACTTCATTGCTCCACAATTGCGTAAGGTAGCTTTGAGATACAGAACTAAGTACTTCCATCTCTATAACGCTGCCCATTTGCCTGCCGCCCGCATATATCTTATCGCCCGATTTTTTGGTTATGGGTTCGGCCTCCCCGGTTACAAAACTGTAATCTATTGCAGTACTTTCACTCATTAATATCCCGTCAACCGGAATTAACTCGCTGTTGCGGATAAGCAGCCTGTCGCCCGGTAAAACATCATAAACCGGAACAGAAAGCTCTGTATTTCCTAAAATTCGGGTAACGGCTATTGGAAAATACGATTTAAAATCCCTTTCGAATGACAGGAAATTATAGGTTTTTTGCTGGAATAGTTTACCTAACAACATAAAGAAAACCAACCCGGTAAGGCTGTCGAAAAAGCCCTGCCCATAACCAAAAATAATATCTACCGTACTGCGAACAAACATTACCACAATACCCAGCGCTATAGGGATATCTATATTGAGCAATCCGGCCCGCATGCTTTTAAATGCCGACACATAATACCCACTCGCCGAGTAAAAAAATGAAGGTAATGCCAGTGCAAATACCAGCCAACGGAAAAAGCCCCGATAATTATTAAGCCAGTAATCCTCCCCTTCAAAATATTCAGGGAACGACAGCAGCATTATATTGCCAAAACAAAAGAAGGCCACCCCTATTTTGTAAATAAGGTTGCGGTCTATGCTTTTTTTCTGGTTCTCATAATTATCCAGGCTTATATACGGCTCGTAACCAATGGAGTTAAGTAAAAAGACTATCTGCTTTAATGTAACTGCATTGGGGTTAAAAATAATGCGTGCTTTTTTCTCATGGAAGTTTACCTCAGAGCTGCTCACACCCTTACAAAGCCTGTTTAGGTTTTCCAGTATCCAGATGCAGCTGCTGCAATGGATGTGCGGAATGTATAGCGAAACAATATGCGTGCCCTCTTCCTTAAAATCGAGAAGGCGTGTTACAATATTTTGGTTGTCTAAAAAATCAAATTTACCGTTAGTGTCGGTTGGGGTTGCGCCGGGCGCTTTTTCAAAATTGTAATAATCGGTGAGGCCGTTAAGGCTAAATATCTCGTATACGGTTTTACAGCCGTTACAGCAGAATTGCTTTAAATCAAAAACGATCTCATCTTTTTTTACAATATCTAACCCGCAATGAAAACATGTTTGCGTGCTCATACTATACTCATTTTACCTAATGCAAAGTTGTGCTCATTGCAAAAAATAAACTATGATAATTATCATACAAATGCGTAAATTTGCAGTACCATTAAGGTATAGGTTATGAGCAAATGTGAACAATGCATAGTAAGGGAATTTAGTTCGCTAAAAGCGCTGAATAAAGAGGAACTGCTTAAGATAGCCGACTGTAAATCATCTTATACCATAAAAAAAGGTGAACCTATTTTTACCGAAGGCGAAAATGTAAACGGCATTTTTTGTATTAAAGATGGTGTTTGCAAACTTACCAAACTTAGCCCTAACGGTAACGACCAGATAGTAAAGCTTATTAGCAAAGGCGAACTGCTTGGCCAGCGATCTATGATTAGCGAAGAGCCTGTAAACCTTAGTGCTGTTGCGCTGGAAGATATGGAGGTTTGCTTTATACCAAAAACCGAAATTATGGGGTTCTTTAACCAGAATAACAAATTTTCGATGGATGTAATGAAAACCATTTGTGGCGACCTTAAAGAAGCCGACGACCACCTGGTTGCCATGGCACAAAAATCGGTTAGGCAGCGACTGGCAGAAACGCTTATTTACCTTAATGATACCTTTGGCATTAATACCGATAAAAGCCTTAAAATAAAACTTTCCCGCGAAGAACTTGCAGGGATGGTGGGTACGGCTACAGAGAGCTGCATCAGGTTACTATCTGAATTTAATAAACTGGGCGTAATCGAATTATCCGGTAAAAAGATAACGATTACCGATATGGGAAAATTGGGTAAGATTGTTAACTAAAAAGCCACAATTACAGTATCTATGCACAAACAGATACTATAATTGTGGCAGGTACTATACCGGTTGTTCTATACCAATATCATTTCCGGAATAGCTATATTCTCTAACTCTTTTCTATAATCTTCCAACTTATTTAAAATATCATTCTTTTCTTTTTTAAAGAAATCTTTCGAGTTTAAAAGGTTTAAATAGTAAGTAATGCACTCCAGTAAATTACCCTTAAAAGTGGTCCACTTTTTCATTTGCGCCTTGGTAACTTCATCTTCTGCGCTCCTTACGTCTTTCGCAAAATAATCAACATATAACTGCAGTTCTTTAATAAACAGGTTGGGCCTGTGGCCTTCTGCCAAAACCGATGCGCCTCCATAAATATGACGAACCATATCTTTTAGCGAAATCTCTCTATTAAAATATGCCAGGTTTGGCCCCGGGCAAATAACAACACCCTGAGCCTCCCCTTTTATGGGGATGTGATTTTCAAGATAGGCTGTGTTGGCAAGGCCTACGCACAAGCATGATTTTACAGTAATACTTTCCTGCTTTTCTTTAAAAGCCTCAGCCGTTAAAGTATCTTTTACCAGTTCTAATTCCTGTAATTTTATTTGCTGGTACTTACGCGATGCAGTACAAATACCCTGCTCATCATATTCACGGCTAAGTGCCAACAGCTTTTTAGGGCACGAACTCCCGGCTTTGTGCTGTGCAATGCGCATACTTTTTAAATGCTCGTTTGTAGTACCGCTTACGGTATTAAAAGGTATACCCAAAGGCGAAATATCACTACGGTAAAAATCGGTCTCATTAGCATTTGCCAACAGGCTGCGGGTTGCAGCATCGGTAGCGGTAGCTTCGGGGACCAGTAAAAATGGCGAACCCCAGCCCACGGCATCTGCGTTATAGTTTTGCAATAAAAATTCGTGTTCCTCGGCTGTACCTACGCCACCCTGTACAGTTATTTTAAGGCTTAAAGGCTGGTTAGGAACAGAGAGTTCTTTTAGCGCTAGTGCTTTAGCCATGAGCTGATGGGCCGTATCTATAAGTTCCTGCTTACGTTGCTTAAATTCTTCCATTATGGGGCCCAGCAATAATCCATCGGTAGCAAAGGCGTGGCCGCCACAGTTAAGCCCCGATTCTATACGGTACTCGCTTACCCAAATACCTTTCTTGGCAAGAAAGCTGCCCTGTATCATGGCCGACCTGAAGTCGCTTACCTTTAATATTACTTTCTTTTTAAGATGACCGTAGGCATCGGGTAAAAAATCGTTAAACTCGGCAATATAGCTATACAATGAAGGATTCATTCCCGCTGAAAGTACTAATGACGAGCATAAATTACTATTTGCAAATCCGCGAAGCGCTGCATGGGCATCATTATACTCAGCAGGCAGGGCAACGTTTTTAATGTAATTAGCCTTGTCTACCTTGGTCATAATATTTACATCTACTGCACCGGGCTTAAGGTGTTCGGCAACAAAACTGCGTATCTCGTTACTTTTGTCAAACGGGCTGGATGCATAAAACTGAAGACCCCGCTTTACGTCGCTCATTTGCGGCAGCATATCTATAAAATTATAAAGCACCTGTTTGCTCGTAGCAAGTTCTGCACAGAAGGCAGCATACTTTTTCTTTACAATAGTGTCTACAACATTAAGATATGAGGTAATGCGCTCTGCCCTGTAATCGTACAATTTTTGTGTAATTTCTTTATAAGGCAGCTCAAACTTCTGGCTGTAAAACGCGTTCATCTTCTCCATCAGCTCGTCGTCTACTATAGAAATTACCGAGTCTATACCGTAATGGGCTACCCTAATGGGGCTGTCTATAGTATATGCAAGCCCCATAACGGGGATATGAAATGTATGTAATGGTTTAGGTAGGGTCATATCTGTAACATATTTATGTTGCAAATATGACACTTACCTTACACTTAAAACCTGATAAATATCATGTTCCCACTTAATCTTCACGGCTGCCATCATCGGCCATACGCACCAGTTTTGGGGTAAACTTAGCAACCACATCTACAAGGTCTGTCTGTGCAGCCATAACTACATTTATATCTTTATAGGCCATTGGCGCTTCATCCAGGCCTGCGCCTATAAGGGTAACACCATGGTCTTTTAAAATGCTTTTCATATCGTTTTGGGTAATGGTGTTCAGGGCCTTGGTCCTGCTCATTTGCCTTCCGGCCCCATGCGATGCCGAATTGATGGCCTGTTCCTGTCCTTTACCTCTTACTAAAAATCCGGGTGCGGTCATACTACCGGGAATAATACCCATAACACCTTTACCGGCAGGTGTTGCTCCTTTTCTATGTACAATAACCTCTTCGCCATTGTACATTTCTTTCCATGCAAAGTTGTGGTGGTTTTCTACCTTTGCTAAAACAGTGGCACCAAGGGCTTTTTGCATTTTAGTATGAATTACCTCATGGCACGCCGACGCATAATCGCCGGCAAGGTTCATTGCTATCCAGTATTCCTGGCCAAGAGCGGTATTCATATCCAGGTAGGCTAAATTTTTAGCAACATCGGGCAGCTTGCAAACCTCTTTTGCCATTTTAGTATAGTGCCCTGCAACCGTAGCACCAAAACCACGCGAACCGGAATGTGTAAGCAATGCAACATACCTGCCTTTAGGAATGTTTAGTGCCGCATCATCTTTTTCGAATTCTAAAATACCAAATTCTACAAAGTGGTTCCCCCCTCCCGATGACCCTAACTGCGACCAAGCTTTATCTTTAAGGTTTTTTATAAATGGTGTTGCATTAAAATCAGGGTTTTCTAACACATCGTGGCTGGCTTTGTAATGACCGGTGAAACCATGCCCTGCCCCAAATTTAGAATTGGCTATAAGTTCCCTTTTGAATTTATGTTCATTTTCAAAATAAAAATCCTCAGGAATATCGTACACAGATAATGCCATCCTGCAACCAATATCTACCCCAACACCATATGGTATAATGGCATTTTTGTAGCCAATACCCCGCCAATAGGCAGTCCGTAACCCTGGTGTGCATCGGGCATAAGTGCCCCGGCAACCGTAACAGGGAGTTGCATGGCTATGTTCATCTGCTTAACAGCACCTTCTTCTATGTTATCTAAACCGTATGATGCAAAAGCATCAGAATTTTGGTTAAGCGTAATAAAATCTTCCGGTTTTTCATTGGCTTTTTCTATTATTGCCACGGCGAGTTTACTAAAAACCCGGTGGTCTAAATAGGTTTCGGGCGCAGCTAAAACGGCTGTATAATGCTGTATCATCTGCTCACGGTTAAAACCATTACGGCCACGGTTTATTTTTAACGCGATGCCTAAAATTGTTCCTTCGGTGTAACCTAATGCTATTAGGTCGTTACCATTAATGGGTGTATTCATACTTTGTGTTTTGATACTGCAAAGATGCGCGCACTACTGCGCAATCATTTTGCGTAGTTTAAACTATTTAATTACATTTAGCAAAAATTTGTTCTGTTTATATTATGTCTCAAAATAAAAATGCTCTTATACGCTACAAGACCATAGACAAATGCCTGCAAAATAACTACAGGCAGTGGACACTTGATAATTTAATGGAAGCCTGTTCTGATGCGTTATTTGAATATGAAGGTAAAGAAAATAATGTAAGCAGGCGTACTACGCAACTGGATATACAGTTAATGCGCAGCGAAAAGCTGGGTTATAATGCCCCTATAGTAGTATATGATAAAAAATATTACAAGTATGATGATGATGAATATTCTATTACTAATATACCGTTAACGGAGACTGATATTAATGTGCTTACCGAAACGGTATCTATGTTAAAGCAGTTTAAGGATTTCTCTTTATTTAGCGATGTATCGGATATTTTGCAGCGGCTTGAAGATAAGATATATGCCGAAAAGCTGCATACCAAGCCTGTAATTTACCTTGATAAGAATGAAGGCTTAAAAGGTTTGCATTTTTTAGATACGCTTTATCAGGCAATCATTAAAAAAGTTGTGATCATTATAACCTATCAATCGTTTAAATCATCGGTTCCCCAACAATTTATCTATTGCCCTTTTATATTAAAAGAGTTTAATAACCGCTGGTTTTTAGTGGGACGAAAAAAAGGCAACCGGTCTGTTTCTAACCTTGCGTTAGACAGGATTATAGGCATTGACTTTGATTTTAGCCTGCCTTACCATGAAGAGAACTTTGATGCCGATACATTTTATAAAGATGTTATTGGCGTTACCGTTAACGAAGGGCTCCGGGCAGACAAAGTAGAACTTTGGATAGATGCCGGCAACGCCCCTTATGTTATTACAAAACCCCTGCACCATTCCCAGCAAACCGAACAGCAGCATGAAGACGGTAGTATAACCGTAACTGTTTGCATTAAAATTAATTATGAATTTGAAAGGTTGCTATTAGGTTTTGGCGAAGGAATAAAAATAATTAAACCCGAAAAATTACAAAAGCGAATGATATACAAATTGCAGCAGGCACTAAAAAATTATGATTAGGCAAACGTAATATGTAAGCATATATTTAACTTATAATAACGTTAAATGTATAATTTAAAAAAGCATTTACCAGTAACTTCGCCATCCCAAAAAAGATGCTGTGACTGCTATTTCTTCAAAAACTACTTTATTCCTTATCCCCGGCGGGCAGGAACTTGCATTGCCCGATAATGCTGCAAAATTTAAAAATGCACTTCGCCATTCGGCAGTAAATAAGAAGGCACAAATTATAATGCTTGCAGATAATGCCCTCGTACCGGAAGAAGTTGTACAGGCTGGCCATT
>Ga0247814_10001175_pt1 | contig 16079 bp, 14 predicted proteins | sample UWRJL179409R1_FD_179947 | JGI IMG/M metagenome (GOLD analysis project Ga0247814, IMG submission 179947) | Plant litter microbial communities from Arlington Agricultural Research Station in Wisconsin, United States - UWRJ-L179-409R-1 | ecosystem: Environmental > Terrestrial > Plant litter >...
GGAGTACCGGTCCACGCTGCGCGTGATGCACGTGTTCGGCCGCGCGCGAGTCGAGTGGTCGGGGCAGTTCACGCCAGTTGGGGTGAGCGATGAAGAGGCGTCGGCACTGTTCGGCGGGATTTACCGGGATGGGCTGGCGGCGTTGACGAAGGTGTTTCCGGCGGCGCAGTGAGTGTATGAGTCAACACTCTGCTTGTTCTCCCTCCACCCTAAAAACCGTCACCCCGGCGAACGCCGGGGCCCATACTGAGGTAGCAGCAACGCGGCTTTTGCACTGCCCTGCTAGCCCAACTTGCTCTCCCTGATCACCGCGTCAGGCCGTGCTTTCACCGACGGCCTGAGCGCCATCCCCAGTCCAGGCGCCGTCGGCGCCTGCACCATCCCATCGACAATCACCGGCAACGCCGTCACCAGGTCCCGATACCAGGTGCTCATGCTGGCCCGCACCACCTCCTGGTAAATCGCCGTCGGCGCATGCAGCGCCAGGTGCAGTCCCGACATCAACGCAACCGGCCCCGTGCAATCGTGCGGCGCCAGCGGTTTGCAGAACGCTTCGGTCAATGTTGCGATCTTGCGCCCTTCCGTCAACCCGCCGCACCAGCCGGTGTCCAGCATGACGACGTCCAGCGCATCGGCTTCGAGCAGCTTGCGAAAACTGACCGCACCGGCCAGCGTTTCGCTGCCACAGATCGGCACTTTCACGCGGCGGCGCAAGTCCGCCAGCGCCCGCGCGTCATCCATCTTGTTGAGCGGGTCTTCGACCCAGAAAATATCGAAGTCTTCCAGCGCGCGGCAGATGCGTTCGGCCGCATGCGTGCTCCACATGCTGTGCAGCTCGCACATGACTTCGATCTTGTCGCCGACGGCTTGGCGGATTTTGCGGAACGGTTCCAGGCCGGCTTTCAGGTCGGACAGGGTGATCGCATGGCCGCCTGTGGCAGCGGCGAACGGGTCGAACGGCCAGATTTTCAGCGATCAGGCGCTGAAGTTCGGTCGCACCGAAATATATCGAACTCTGCGTTGCCAAAGTTGCACGACTGAGAGTGACCGTCAGGCCGTTATGGCCAACGTCAATGGCCAGCCGTCCATGCGCCAGAACGTTGCGTCGCTTCCGAACTGCCTGCGCGTCTGCAAGCCAGTTTTGAAAGTTATGGAGTCAAGGTTTTAGCCGACAGCCGGACGCCTGCAAATATCGAATCTGCCACATGCTGCGGAAATCCCGCAGGCAGCCGTGCCGCAACTGCCTCGATCGCGCCGCTTACCCGTGCCAAAACCCGCTCGATCACGTCTTCTGCATCGGCACGCATGAAACATTTGGCCGCGGTGCTGTTGAAGTGGCGGCGCTGCACTTCAGCAAAACGATAGTGCTTATGCTTGCCGAGCAAAGCCATGGCGAGTTTGGCCTTATGCAGCGAATACTGATTGGCGGCGGCGCCTTCGATCGGCCAGATCGACATGACGTCGTATAACGGCGTCAGTTGATAACGCCCTGCCGGCAACAGCTTGATGCTGAAATTTTTCGCATGGCCATCAGGTGCCGCCATCAGCCAGAACAACACCTGGCTGGTCAGCAAGGTCGTCAGGTCTGCCTGCGCCCGCTCGGAGCCGCGCAATACCGTCGCCAGGTCGGCCAGGCCGGGGCCGCCATCGCTTTCGTATTTCAGGTGCGGCGGCACGCCCAGCGCCTGGCAAAAATCCTCCTGCGGCAAGCGCATGATCCATGTGCCCGACGCATGAAACTGCCGGTCGAAGCGCTCGACGCCGAGCACTTTCTGGCTGCCAAAGTGCAGGACGGCGGTGCGGGCAACGGGCAAGCCGAATTCCGCCAGCAGGTTCATGCACAGCCACTCGTTTTCCACCGATTCGCTCAGGTCCGCCTTGCGGTGCCCGACCAGGCCCAATGGCAGCTTGAGGATATGTGTCGTCGGCGTCGAGCCGTGCGGACGCATCCACTGTCCGTCATGCCATAACAGCGCCGTCTTTTCCTGCGCGCCGGCGAGCGAGATGCGCAGGTCGTCGGCATCCAACCTGGAACCCGGCGCCGCCGCCTGCGTCAGTCCGATCAGGTGCCGTTCGACGTCAGCCTCCGACATCGCTGTCGCTTCGATGCGCTTGACGTCGACCGGCGCTTCATCTTCCTTCAGCAACTGGACCGCACCGACGCAATCCCGGCCTATCTCCTGAAGTAAATCGAATGCGTCAATCGACGCCAGTTTGTAATGCATTGCTACGCGCTTGCGTATCGGTTCGCTGTCGGGCAGCAGGTTGTCGAAATAGTCGCGCACGACGTCTCCGCGCAGCGGCAAGTCTCCCGTGTAGGGCAAGGACAGCGACAGCGGTCGCCCGCGCTTCGACGCGCGCCACGCGCGGTCGTAAAGAAATTGCGTTCCTCCGCGGGCAGGAATGGTCCAGGTGCCGACACGCTCGCCGTTGCTCCATACCGACAGCGACCGTGTGTGGGTAGGGCGCCCCATCGCTACCAGTCCAGCGCGGCCGCATCATCGCCGCCTGCATCGTCGCCAACGGCGCCCTGCTTCGGCTGTACCAGCACTTCGTGGTTCAACGCCGCCAGCAGCGCCAGCAGTTGCTCCACGCTGATCGATCCAGGATCGAGCTCCATGGCAGAGATACGGCTCTGGCTGATGCCGAGCCGCTGCGCCAGCGCAGTCTGCGACAGCCCTGCACTTTTGCGTGCCGACTGCAGCAGGGGGCCGAGCTGCCTGGAAAGGGACAGAATCTGCTTCATGGATTTTTTGAATTTACCAATATAAGGAGTATTTTCAGATTACTCGTATTACAGGTATTCGTCAATTACCTGTTTTACTGGTAATTTATTCCTCCCCGACGGCAGCATGTCCATTTAGCAAAAAGTGTAAATAAGAAAAAGTGAAGCAGGACGATCGCGCAGCGGTATGCCTGCTTCACCTATCTTGCGACGCTGCTTTGAGCGGTTTTGTCGCACTGCGTCGGGTCAGTGCTCACAACAATACACCAGCTCGTTGTGATGGCCGATCACAGCAATGCCGCCAGCAAGCCCATGCAATTTTGTTGGCACTGACTCCGGGCATTGCATGCGCCTCACGGCCTGACAAGTCCGTCGTCGGCGCCCCGCAGCGCCAGCAGGCGGCCCAGAAGTACATCGACGTCATCGAGCCACCACCAGTGGTCTTCTCCCTCGAGTTCAACCAGCGTGGCCCCCGGAATATGCATCGCCATGAAGCGCGATGACTCGATGCGCACCGCCCGGTCGCCGCGGCGGTGAAGCAGGATGGCAGGACAGCGAATGGACGGCAGCAGCGCCGTGACGTCGACATCGCGCAACTGGTCGAGGATCCCGGCGATCGTGCCCGGGCTGCTCGACAGCCGCAACAGCCGCGCCCACCAGTCGTTCAGCGTCGGATCGCTGGCATGCGATGGGGCAAACACCGCGACGCTGCGGCTGGTGCCCCACTCGGCGACCAGGTGCGCCTTCCACAGGTCATACTGCCGGGGCTGCAGTGCGGCGTCGAAGGTGGCGCTCGCGGTGCCCTTCGGTAAGGCGGCAAACAGGCACAGTCCCGCGACCCGCTGCGGATGCGCGCAGCACAATTGAATCGCCACCGCCCCGCCCTCCGACGCGCCAAAGACCACCGCGCGCCTGCTGCCTGCGGCATCGAGTACCGCCAGCACATCGCTGACGGCGGTCGCCATACATGGGCTTTCAAGCGTACGGTCCGACAGCCCAACGCCGCGCCGGTCGAACAGGATGACGCGGAAGGCGCGCGCCGCGCGCGCCAGAAAATGCGCCAGCTGTGGCTGCTCCCACACCATCTCCACGTTCGACACAAAGCCGGGAATGATCAGCAGATCTGTCTTTCCCGATCCGAAGCACTGCCACGCAAGATAGATACCGCCGGCATTGGTGTAGGCGGTGCGCGGACGCGACTGTCCCCAGACGCTGCGCACTGCCAGCCGGGCCTCGGCGTTGCGCGCCAGGCGCGTGAACGATGCGGACACTTCGATGCCGAGCGCGCCGTACAGATTACCGCGCAGGGTGCGGTACAGCGCCAGGCACTGCTCGTCGCGCTGGGCGTCGAACAACATGGCCGCGGTCCGTTCCCAGCCTGCCTCATCGATCCGGTCGCGCTCGATGTCGGCCAACATCATGCGCAGCGCTTCATCGTGCATGCGCTGTTCGATCAGCACCGCGACGATCCTGTCGCGCATGCGGCGGCACCGGCTGCATTGCGCGGTGCGCTGGAAATCCAGCCATTGCGCCGCCTGCGTCGACTCATCGAATTCCCAGGATCCCAGCAGCGGCTCGCGCGCCGCTTGCACGATGGCGAATGCGGATACGGGCGCCTGCACATCTGCGCCCTGGCCGACGAGGGCATGGTATTGCTCGAGATAGCGTGTGAAATCGCAGTGCGCGCGCCACGCGGCGCCGAGTGCGAGCCGCGTGGCGGATTGCGCAGACGCGTCCTTGCCGAGCAGCGCGCGCGCTTCGAACAGCAGGCGGCGCAGCCGGCGCAGGCGCACCGCTTCATCGCCCTCTTCCCACAAGTGGTCGGCAAGCGTGGCGCGCTCGATGCCGTCCGGCGCCGCGGCCAGCATCGCCAGCAGCAGGGCGCAGCGCTTGAGCGGGAGCGGCGTCGTATCGTGCGCACCGACAAGCGCAGGTTGCCCGAACAGCTTGAGTTCACGCGTCGTCATGCTGCAGCTCCTCACCATGGCGGGAACGCCCAGGGAACGCCGTCATTTTAGGATGCAGCTTTACTTCATCCAAGGAGACTGATCATGGCTCACCATACGATTTCCAAGCAATCGCCCTATGTGTTCGTGCATGGCAGCGCCGGCGGCAGTGCGCAATGGGGGCCCATGGCGGCCCTGCTCCAGCCCGGCGAGCATTGCCTGTGTCCGGACCTGGTCGGCTACGGATCCGGTCCGCAATTCGAGCCGGACAGCTATCGTTTCCAGCACGAGACCGCCATCGTTGTACAGGCGTTGCAGGCATCGGCATGCCCGAGCGTCCTGGTGGGCTACTCGTTCGGTGGCGTGGTGGCTTTAGCGACAGCGCTCGCGCGGCCGGAACTGGTCACGCGGCTGATCCTGATCGAGCCCGCCGCAATCACGCTGCCCGACGGTGCCTCGCGGCAGCGCGTAGTCGCCTTTTGCGATCATATCGGCGCCCTGGTACAAGGGGGCCGGCACGCCGAAGCGGCGCAAACGTTCTTCGAGTTTTGGGAGCTCGGCGACTGCTGGCATGCTCTCGCCGACAAGCGAAAAAAAGCGATCGCGCTGGCCATGCCCAAAGTCGCGGCGGAGTGCGCCCTGGTCCACGCGCCCATGTTCACGGCAGGCGACATCGCCCGTCACCTGCGCACACCGACACTGGTGCTGCGCGGATCGGCATCGCCCCGCCTGGCGCGCGACGTGTGCGCGCTGATCGCCGATGCCAGCCCCTGTTGCACCCTGGCCGACCTGCCCGGCGCCGATCATATGAGCCCCATGCTGCGTCCGCAGGAGGTCCTGGCGGCCATTCGCGCATTTTGCGCACGCGTGGGCGATCCATCCCGAACTGGCATGGCTGCGCAAGACCAAACCGCTGTCTTGCCCCGTGGCGATGTAACGCCGCTTGTGGCTTGATCCAGGAGACTGTCATGAACATGTTTGGATTCAAACGCCGTGCGCGGCTCCCGTCCTTCGTCGGCCACACGGCCGCCAATCCGGCCATGCCATCCGGCACCCCCGATCAGAAAGCGGAACGTCGGAAGAGCGGCATCATGATGCGATGTCTCGCCGTGGCGGCGTGCCTGGCGTCCCTGGCCGCGCTGATGTACTTCGCCGGCTACCTGCAGAACTGGACACCGAAAGGAATCGACACCGGCAGCGCCGCGAACACCCCGCGTGCAGTCGTCGCCAACTGCGCGCTGCTCATCCTGTTCGGCCTGGTGCACAGCCTGATGGCGCGGCCCTTCTTCAAGCAAGGACTGCGGCGCGTCGCGCCCGCAGAGCTCGAGCGCAGCCTGTACATTCTCGTCGCGAGCATGCAGCTGGCGATGGTCGTCGTCTTCTGGACGCCGTTGCCGGCGCCATTGTGGACGATCGATGCACAGTGGGGCACGCTCGCCATCCTCAGCTTGTTCGCGCTCGGCAATCTGCTGCTGATCTGGGCTATCCTCTGCATCGATCCGTGGCACTTCTTCGGGCTTCGCCAAGTCTTCTCGCCCGCCGCCCCGGAACCACTGTTCTCGATGCGGGGTCCCTATCGCCATGTACGTCATCCCATTCAGGCGGGCCTGATCGTTTTGCTCTGGGCGACGCCGTCGATGACGGTCGGTCACGCGTTGCTGGCAGCCACGCTGACGCTATACAGCATCACCGCCACCTTGTTCCTTGAAGAGCGCGATCTGGTCGACACCATTGGCCCCGCCTATCGCACCTATCGCAGCAAGGTGCCGGCTTTGCTGCCGTTTTCTATGCGTCGCCGAGGGCGCTAGCGGACTGGTTGTCGTGAAGGCAGTTGTGACGCCGCCATGTTAGGTGCTGGCGTCATGGTTACCGGTGTTGGGCGAATACACCGGGAGAAAAGGTTGAACGACAACTAATTATCATCTTGATAAGGACGCAATTTTTGAATCGGTGCGAAGGCGCGCCGCGCAGTTCGCCGTTGGCCAACTGCAAATGTGCGATTCGGATCGGGCTGGGCGCGCAGGCACCCCTGCTCGCTTCCGCAAAAAAAACAAAAAAGCCGCCAAAAGGAGGCTGATTTTGCTTCTTGGCGGAAGCGGTGTCTGTCGAATTCTCCTATGAGAAAATGGTTGTCACCGAGGCTTACCCACGTTTTTACCCATGTTGTGGGAATGTAATTATCCGCTGTGACAGCTTGCTCACGAATCCGACGTGGGATTAAACAATGTCGCTTAGAAACCAAGATACACGCTGAAATCAATGATTTTATTTATCACTGTCGGGCATTACCTAATGGTCGATATCTTCCACGGACATTTTCACTCAACTTGACGAAGTCGAGATTCAGCGTATTAAGATTTAGTGAGCTACTACCTACCCAGACTTTACGATGCGCATTGAACATAGCGTCCGAGAAATCCAAAATGGTGCTGCTCGGCCCTAACTGTTTGATTAGGTCGGCAACAGAGAATTGTTCACCCGCCCAGATACTAAATATTTCGTCTCCGATCAGAGATATAGACCCGCGTGAAAGCACGTTAAGCAGTTCGTGTACCGACCGGACCGGATGACCGTCCAATACTAAGCCGTTATACACGCGATTGCCGAACGCAATACAAGTATGGATGTTAGTCGTCGTGGGTAAATCCCAATTTAGCTGTTTGAAGGCTTTCCTTTGCTTTACCTCATCAGATAACCACGCTATACGCAAATCGAGTTGTCCGGTTGCGTACTGAATATATTCGAAAGTAGTACGACGCTCGTACACATTGCAGGGATGAAACGAGTTCTTGCATTCGAATAGGAAAAGATGTCCGTCCTTATAAGCGATCAAATCGATCTCCCGGGGGTCAGCCAAAGTCCCGGGATCGAACTCGGGCTGAACCAGAAACCCAGCATTCAGCAACGCATGCATCAAGGTTTCCTGCATGGGATCTTTGTCAGAGGAGTCTCGCAGAGTGAGCCGCTTCTTATGATGAACAAGCAAGTTTCGTACAAGATTGGACGATGTAAATACAGCCATTGAGAACATGCAAATGTCGCCGACGACGATTAAAGGAGTATATTGGAGGTCAATAAACTCTTTCGTGAAATCGCACGACATAATCTTCAGCATTTTACCGGCTTTTTCTTTTCCAACGGCTAGCTCAAAGTTTGCTAGCAATTGTTCGACATTGTATATAGGAACGCACGATGTCATTTGGACCCCGGCCTGCTCTGCGACTGTCGGATGATTATCAATTGCATTCATCATGCCGATTTGGACGAAACGAATCAGCCGTTGCACCTTCAAAATATCGATTACGGTAATATCTTCAACCACAGGGAGGTGCATTACCTCGGATGCAGTTATATAGTCCTCGTTTCCGAGCATCTCAAGCATCGATAAGTCTTCTGCAAAGACACGATCATCTCTAAAAATCTCAGCCACGTCTTCGTATAGCGGAAATGTAAGGACATACCTACGTATGGGTGTTTTGACAAGACGGACGAGTTTTTCACCCACATCCGCAAAGAAGGTCCCAGCGAGCGATTGAATCGATGCCGCTCCCGATTTCGAAGCTCTAGCGTTGCTCAGTCCTTCGCGCCGAATATTCAACTGCATTTCGGCTTGGATATATCCAATTCTCATGCACTTTTCAACGGATATGTTGGTTGCCTCGACTATGACCTCTCCATTTTCAGTGCGGGCCTCATAGGGGAAAGATTCGATAAGGATCTCGCATTCCTTGTACTGACAGATCGTCGCAGCATCGTTTAACAGTACTGGATACACATCAGTGTAACCGGCGACCGGATCTGAATGAATAACATGCACTTCCTTTAAACCGATCACAGATTTGAATACCGCTAGCAGATACGAATATGCTTCGGTGACTTCTTCCGATGACCATCCCGGACTCAATCCAAGTGCTTGACTGCGCGATGTGGCTCCAAATAAAAAATGCGAGTCCACCTCCGCTAAGAGGGTCTTAACGACATGCCTCTGGTTCTTGACGAGTCGCTGGATGATCGAATTATAAATTGCAGCAAGTGGCGTAGCGAGATCGTAGAGCGAAGTTGCAGATTTGAAAAATGCCAAATGATTCGATTGAAAATCGTATAGTACCGCGTGCTGCGAGAGTTCTTGCAAGAAGGCACTGACAGACCTCACATTGAAATCGTATTTTGATGCGCGCAAGATACCGCTTCGCTTGATCTGGTTAATCGTCTCGTCTGGTCCGACCAACAGAATTAACGTTCTCACAGCAGTAAGCGCGGGCTTCACGCGGTTACGTTGTAATGACGAAAGAATATCAGGCGCTATACTTTTGCAGATTTTTTTTGCCTTCTTGACATTTGACTCAGGTTTCACTATAACGCGCAACTGCTTAAATTTTTCACGCTGGTCTCGGGAAGACTTTAATTGGGTAGCAAGTGTTTGATAAACCATATTAGCCTCATGCTTAGTTTGATAGGAGGCCGAAAATTCTCGCCCGTTGGGTATTTGATGCGCACTCTACTTCGGAACAGGGTCAGTTCGGAACGGGGTCAGTGCCCGATTTATTCAAGGACTGGACAATGGCGGCGAAGACAAATTGTCCGACTGTCGAGCCTGTGCGTGAATGTGGGCATTGACCCTGAGCCTTTGCTGAGCCTTTGTTTGTTCTTCATTTATCGAGAAGGAGAATCGGCCGTAATGTACCGTATAACATCACCAAAGAGCTCATCTGAAGATACCCCAGCGACCAGAAATGAGAGTTTATTAACATTCATTTTATAACTAAGTCCAGAACGAGCATTAATGAGTCCTACCGTATCAATATCCCTCCGACCAGACGCAGTATTTAAGGCGCAGTAAGTTAACAATTGACGTATATCCGTCAACCTAAAATCCCTTTCGACGTTTTTCAACTCATATAGAGTTGTCCCAACGAGAATATCGCCTTCACAATTATCTACGATTCCACATCCTATAAAATGAGGTCGAGTGATAATCGATTTACCAGGATTAGTGTAAGTCATGCAGTTTTTCAGATTTTTAGCCAGCGCCACTGCCTCGTTGATCTCGCCTGCAATCATTTTAGGCAATGCGACCTCAGACCTCTCTAGTCTTGATATATACCTACAAACGTCATCAGCGGTCAGATTAATCAAAGCGGAATCGCTCAGAAGGTCCGAGAGAGAGATTTCATCATTACAAATTTTTGAATATAAGCGAAATGAAAGTTCGCTAATCAACGAATTTCGGACACCTTTGAAAGAAGAACCACATGGTGGGACCACCCGCGTTAACGTCCTGTTCATTTGACGAACAAACGCTTCCGCCATTGGCATTGCATTCCTCCAAAAAGCGGAGTGGGACGATACTAATCTTCTCTCGGAGATCACAAAGGCACCTCGAAATTACCGGACTTCCTTCTGTCGCTAGCCCATTGGACGATTAACTTCTGCACTGGGGAAATCAAACTCTTGACGGAGGAGCGCCAATGTTCACCTTCATCACCCAAAATATATGAGGCAATTAGGATTGCAGTCTTTTCGGCTTCAGACACCATTCTAAAATTCCTTCTGACGTCCGATATCCAGTAGTCGGAATTTTTCTTGGCCATCGCCAAAATTACATCACGCCGAATGGACGGACTTTCAGTTGCGTTATAGATTGAGGCGAGTACCTCCTCAGCCTCGTCGGATTTATCATAGGCGAGAATACGAACCGAATATGCAAGATGAGTGGGGACACTCACCAAATATGATTTACTTGAAATAAGGCTGCGCAACTTAGCGAATACACTTTCTCTAACAGCCTCACCCATATCCTCCATGGCGCCCTTTAGCAACAACATTATGCTTGGAAAAATTGGATACAACACGGTTAGGTTATCCATTAAAGAAGCGATTGCAGCATCGCGCTGGACCGGATGTAGCAATTTCAAAGCACCTACGAGTTTCCGTACTAAACTCTGATGAATTCTACTTTTCTTTAATTCTCGCCCGAGCATTCCAATAATGTCAAATTTTGCAATTTCATCGCGAAGCAACTCATAGTCAGCATCTGCCGTTGGTGAATATGGGTCGAAGTGCAATCTCAAGCGGAGGAATGCGCGCCCTTCCTTTTGCTCCTCGCCTTCCGGCACATTTTCAACAGCAAATTCCGACGCCGCCAGGAACTCCTCCGATGAAACAATACGAGTTTTAGCTTTCTGAAGTAAAAGCCCTTCGTTTGAATGCAATTTAGAGCTGATAAATAGCAGCGCTTGATAAGCCTCCTCGGCCGAATCAGCAAATATATGATAATCGTCAGCGAATCTACAGAAATCGACCTTATTCGTTACAAGCAATCTATCAACCCTGTTTAGTAATAACTCGCTAAGCAATCTGGACGCAGGGCCACCCACTGGAAGTCCATATGAAACATTTCCAGAAAAATTCATCAACAATCTCATAATATTGGCACATATTTGCTTATTAGAGGTCGCGTTTATTAGAGCATTCTCAAGTCGATGATGGTAAATTCGTGGGTAAAAATCTGAAATATCACAAACTAAAACAAATTTAGATTCTCGTGCTTTGTCCACCGAAGTTGTCTGGAACTGTGCCCAGCCGATTTCTTTGTTGAAGATTGACTTTGTCTCATCATCCCAAGAAAAACGATAAGAAAATACATTCCCCTTATCTACTGATATGCGTGCTTTTTCGATATTGATGCCTTCAGATATTACCAATCCGAGGAAATAAGCGTTCCAGATTGGATCGATTTGGGTCGCCCATCTAAACCCGGTATATCCCACTGGCGACAACATTCCTTCCACGGTTGGGGTGCTCTCTACAATTGCACTTGAAATATCCGCGTGCATTCGCAACAAGATTTTAACAACATCTTCAGTTCGGTCGAAAAACGCGTGATTCTCCACTGGAAATGGAAATACATCAGTATCGCCATATTTAGCGATATTTTGAACTGCGTGCCGAAATGCATTTTCCACAAATTTTCCCGATATTATTTTAATATAGAAAGATTACACTACTGCAAAAGTACCGAATACACAACAGAAAACGTGATTCCAATCGAAAATGGGGGTCAGGAAAATGGTGTCAGGACCGGCAAACGGACGTTTTCCAACTTTTCTGTCACCGAGAAGTTCCAGAGTGTCGCATCGCCTAACCGGAAAGCGACGCGCAAGCGAGCGAGCGAGCGAGGAGCGTCCCATGATTACCAGTCCGGGATGGCTGGGGTATCACCGCCCAAGCCCTGCTTCGGCTGCACCAACACTTCGTGGTGCAACGCAGCCAGTATCGTCAGCAGCCGCTCCACCCTATTCGAATCCGGTTCTAGTTCCTTGGCGGAGATGCGGCTCTGGCTGATGTCCAGCCGCTGCGCCAGCGCGGTCTGCGAAACGTGGTACCAGGTCCGGCAATCGGACATCTTCAAACTTTTCTATCAACGAAAAATTCCCGAGTGTCGCATTGCCGGACCTGTCACCCACCGACACGCCGTGGCCAGCGGTGAATCTTGCAAAACGCCAATCTTCTAGAGTTGTGGCTGGATGCGGCGCCGCGTTGCGGCAACGGTTCTGCCCGCCCCAAGGGCGGTTATACGTAAAACAGCCTTCCTAGGCTATTCTTTACCATCCTCCCATTCGGAGATGGCTTTTCCCGACCTCACGCCGACCGGGATTGAGGGGCCGTGATAACCAATCCGTACATTACCCATATGCATTTGCTGTTTAGGAACTGCACGCTCTCCGGTCAACTCGACCCCGTTAGCTTGAGCTTGCATCCTCACGAAACCTCGCAACATCTTCTCCCGATATGAATACCACCCCGGCCGCCCCTCTTCTTGCTGAAGAACTGCACCGTATGATGGGGTTTTCAGTTTTCGGAGCTGTGTGATGAATCGAGCCCGGTCAATTTCTGCTCGCCCGTCTCGACGTTTGCCAACAATTACCTTGTATGACTGGTACATGTCGTTCGTTGATCTAAGGAGATCATCGTGATCCGCTGTAGCCCACGCTATATCTTCGAATTCCTGCCCGCGGTGAAGCACCGCTCTTTCATAGGGACGTTTGAGTTCTGCGGTTGTGGAAACGATGGCTTCGGCCAGACCCTGATTGAACAGGTCCCAGCCAACTTCGTCAGCGGGCACGCTAGCAGAATATGCTGCCCAAAGAATTTTTTCCGTTACTAAGTGGACGTAATAAGGATACCCGTCACTCACCATCGCGATTCGCCAATTTACATCGTCGTTCAAACCAATTCCAAAAGATTCAACGGCTGAGCGAACAATTTCTCTCCGCGCGTCCCATCCAAGTCGAAGGAGCTCAACTGTTTCTAACTGGCGATAGGCCGATTGGTGGGCACCTAAGAGCTCATCGAGAGAGCGGCCGATACCGGTGAAAATGAATTTAATTCTTATTGAGCGGTCACCCATTTGCTTAAGTAATGCAGCAAATTTGTTGCGTTCAACGGAATCGGCGATGGTGTCGAACTCATCAATCACCACACACCGCTTATCGGACTGCCCAGCAATTTGACTCAGAAGTTCAACGGCGTCACCGACAGAACGAATTGCGGCGGCGAGATCAATGCCGGTGGCTTCATGCCCCTCAGAAAACTTCATGCCGTTCAACTCGACGGATTGTTGCTCAAAACGGTCAACCGCCTCGGTACGTCGCTGCCCGATGGCTTGACTTACAATGTTTCCGACTATGGTGTTGAACGTGTCGTTAGGCGAACCCGAAGCAAAAATCGGCATTGTTCCAGCAGTTTGATACTGGAACGCCGCCGTCTGGCCCAAGGAACTTTTTCCTACACCTCGATCACCATAGATAAAGACGTGACGACCAGGGGCATACAGACATTTCTTTATGGTGTCCAGTTCCTTGTTGCGTCCCTTTAAGTATTCAACGTCATGTATCGGCCGCGCTGGGGACAGGAGCACACCCAACTTGGTTCCAAATTCCTCTTCGGTATAGCCTTCAATTGTCATTTTTAGGATTTTCGCTGGTTGCGAGGTCGGCTTAGGATTTAGCCCGCTAACGATATTAATGCCTCGATCGTAGTTGCAACTGTTGCTACATGGGGCAGTGCATTGAGCATCGCCCGGACAACTGAACGCTTCGGCTTCTCACTGGTGAACTGGGACTCAACGCCACCGATGAGCTCCAATGCTTCATCTCGATCTAAAGGCGGTAGTGAAGCTGTATTTATCGCGCTGCGCAATTCGGCTAGTAACTGTGCAACTTCGCTGCTGTTGTGCTGCACCAGATTTGTCGAGTTATCGACGGAATGATTGTTGAACCTGGCATTGCTGCCCGTTACGTTATAAACGATCGACTGCACTGCACTCTTTGCCTCCGGTAAGCCCATTTTCCGCACCTTCGCCCGATACCCAGCAGGGATCGGCCCAAGCCCTTCATGGAAACCTGGATCAAGGACGACAAACGTTTCTTCGCCACCGTTGGACATTGATCGGACGATTAGGTCGTTGGTCTCGATAAAAGGCTGGGATTGCAAAATCGATATCTCCTCACTCTGCACCGCTGCCTTGATTCCCTCAAATCTAGCGCCCCCGTCGCGCTTCACCACCGCGATCGTATCGTTCAACAGTTGTTCAAAGTCCATGGTTTCAATCCAGTTTATGGCACAAAGTTAAACTCCGGCGATACCTAAGTTACAATCTTAGGCCGTTGGTTGCTGTATTAGGTAGCAATTAATTATACCTGTATGTCTGTACAGTGAGGGAACCAAGGGTAATCACGTAGCTAGCTGAGCTAACCCTCATCACGGGTTCGATGTAAGGAGGCTCAGAATTACCACCCACTAGTCTACTCGCCGACAAACGCCGATCACGGGTTCGATGTAAGGAGGCTCGGAATTACCACCCACTAGTCTACTCGCCGACAAACGCCGCATGGTAATCAGACATTGTTTGGGCCGTTTGGTTAAACGTCGCGAGCATAGCTGCCGTGCTTTTCATCAGGATGTCTCATTAGACTTAAGGCTTGATCGACAGACTCGATCTGACCAAAGGCGACTACTCGGCCACCGCGCCCCTGCTCCGCGTCTAACTCTTCGGCATATCGCAAAGCAGTCTGGCATTCCGCACTATCTCCGCAAATATGGTGTCGCCATCAGCTGCGGGAACCCAATAGACACACGCGCCGCCACCGCGTCGATTGCCCCAGCCGTCCGCGCCAGCACCCGCTCGATTACGTCCTCCGCATCTTTCCGCAAAAAGCACCTGGGCGCGGTGCTGTTGAAATGCCGGCGCTGCATATCCGCGAACCGATAATGCTTGTTCTTTCCGAGCAGGGCCATCGCCAGCCTCGCTTTATGCAGAGCGTACTGATTCGCGCCGCCGCCCTCGATGGGCCAGATCGACATCACGTCATACAGCGGCGTTAGCTGGTAACGGCCGCCAGCCAGCAGCTTGATGCTCAAATTCTTGGCGTGACCATCGGGCGCCGCCAGCAGCCAGAACAGCACCTGGCTGGTCAATAGGGTCGTCAGATCTTCCTGCGCCCGCTCGGAGCCGCGCAGCACGGCCGCAAGGTCGGCCAGGCCGGGGCCGCCGTCGCTTTCGTATTTCAGATGTGGCGGCACGCCCAGCGCCTGGCAAAAGTCTTCCTGTGGCAGGCGCATGATCCAGGAGTCCGAAGGATGAAGCTGGCGGTCAAAGCGCTCGACGCCAAGCACTTTCTGGCTGCCAAAGAATGGCGGTACGCGACACCGGCAGGCCGAATTCCGCCAGCAGATTCATGCAAAGCCACTGTTTTTTCCACTGACTCGCTCAGGTCCGCCTTGCGATGACCGACCAGGCCCAAAGGCAGCTTGAGAATGTGGGTGGTCGGCGTCGAGCCGTGCGGCCGCATCCAGCCCCCGTTATGCCATAACAGGGCCGTCTTTTCCTGTGCGCCCGCCAGCGAGATGCGCAGATTGTCCGGATCCATGCCCACGCCTGCTGGCCGCGCCTGCGTCAATCCGATCAAGTGCCGCTCGACGTCCTCATCAAGCATTGGCGTGCCTTCGATACGCTTGACGTCGGTCGGCACCTCGTCTTCATTAAGCAGTTGCACAGCGCCGACGCAATCCCTGCCGATCTCTTGGAGTAATTCGAAGGCCTCGATCGACGCCAGCTTGAAGTGCGAGGCCAGGCACTTGCGTATCGGTTCGCTGTCTGGCAGCAGATTGTCGAAGTAGTCGCGCACGACGGCGCCGCGCAGCGGTCGGTTTCCCGTGTATGGCAAGGACAGCGATAGCGGCCTGCCGAACGCAGACTCGCGCCACTCCCGGTCGTACAGGAACTGGCTGTCGCCTCGGGCCGGGATGGTCCAGGTGCCGACCCGTTCCTCGTTACTCCATACCGACAGCGACCGCGCGTGCGAAGGGCGTCCCATGGCTACCAGTCCGGCGTGGCCGCAGGATCG
>Ga0247814_10001176_pt1 | contig 16072 bp, 10 predicted proteins | sample UWRJL179409R1_FD_179947 | JGI IMG/M metagenome (GOLD analysis project Ga0247814, IMG submission 179947) | Plant litter microbial communities from Arlington Agricultural Research Station in Wisconsin, United States - UWRJ-L179-409R-1 | ecosystem: Environmental > Terrestrial > Plant litter >...
CCCCGTCCCGGTCGCCTACTACTCCTTCGGCGGGTTCAAGGATTCGGCGTTCGGCGACTCGAAGGCGTACGGCGTGCAGGGCTTCCATTTCTTCACTCGCGAGAAGGCGATCACGAGCCGCTGGCTCGACCCGAGCCACGGCGGCATCAACCTGGGCTTCCCCCGGGCGTAGTCTGCCGGAGCAGGACATCGCTCGATCTCGACGAAGAGGAACTTGTGACCGACCGCAACGAATGGTTCCACCGACGCGGCGTTCTCGCCCGCGACGGCTGGGAGAGCGTCGTCGACGCGACGATCGACGGCTGGCGGTACACCGGCATCCGCGTGGCGGAGCTCAGCGATGGCGAGGTGACGCTTCCCGCCGGACCGGTCGAACGTGTCCTCGTTCCCCTCGGGGGATCGTTCACGGTGCGGTACACGACGGATGCCGCTGCCGAGTCGGAGCAGCGCCTCACCGGACGCCCATCCGTGTTCGCCGGACCAACCGATGTTCTCTACCTGCCGATCGCGACAGCGGCCGTCGTCGCGGGCCGCGGCCGCATCGCGGTGGCCGAGGCGCCGGCGACCGTCGCGCATCCGGTCGCATACCTGCCCGCGTCGGATGTGCCGGTCGAGCTGCGCGGCGCGGGACGCTCGAGCCGCCAAGTGCACAACTTCGGTACCCCCGGCACGCTCGCTGCCGACCGCCTCATCGTCTGCGAGGTCATCACCCCTGCCGAGAACTGGTCGAGCTACCCGCCGCACAAGCACGACGAGTCCGTCGCGGGCACCGAGTCCTGCCTCGAGGAGATCTACTACTTCGAGACCGCCGTGACGCGGGGAGTGGGGGTGCCCGCGGAAGCCGCACCGTTCGGTCTCATGCAGACATATGCCTCCAATGCCGGACCGATCGAGACCCTCGCCGAGGTGCACACGGGCGATATCGCTCTCGTGCCGTTCGGCTGGCACGGCCCGTGCGTCGCGGCTCCCGGCTATGACCTCTACTACCTGAACGTCATGGCCGGTCCGGACGCGGAGCGTAGCTGGCTCATTTCTGACGACCCGGCCCACGCCTGGATTCGCGATACCTGGGCCGGCCAGGAGGTCGACGCCCGGCTTCCGTACACGACTACACCTTCCACCACTGCACAGAACAGGACAGCGTCATGAGCACCACCCGGATGACCGTCAGCCAGGCACTCGTCGAGTTTCTTGCCCACCAGTGGACCGTCGACGGTGACACCCGTGAGCGCACGATCGCCGGAACGTTCGGCATCTTCGGCCACGGCAATGTCGCGGGCATCGGACAGGCCCTCAAGCAGCTCTCCCTCGACGACCCGACGCTGATGCCGTACCACCAGGCGCGCAACGAGCAGGCCATGGTGCACGAGTCGGTTGCGTACTCGCGCATGACGCGACGCCGGTCCACGTTCGCGTGTGCGGCATCCGTCGGGCCGGGCGCCACCAACATGCTCACGGGCGCGGCCCTCGCCACCATCAACCACCTGCCGGTGTTATTGCTGCCGTCGGACACGTTCGCCACACGCGTCGCCGATCCGGTACTCCAGCAGCTCGAACTCCCGCACGACGCGAGTATCAGTGTCAACGATGCGTTCAAACCACTCTCGCGATTCTTCGACCGGGTGCAACGACCGGAGCAGTTGTTCTCGGCAGCGCTCGGCGCGATGCGTGTCTTGACCGACCCCGTCGAGACCGGCGCCGTCACGATCGCGCTCCCCGAGGACGTCCAGGCCGAGGTCATCGATGTCCCGGCGGAGTTCCTTGCCGATCGCGAGTGGCGAGTGCGGCGACCTCGCCCGGATCACGACGTCATCGCTGCGGTGACCCGCGCCATCCGCGGTGCGTCCCGCCCGCTCATCGTCGCTGGCGGCGGCGTTATCTATTCGGATGCCGCCTCGGCTCTCAAAAAGCTGGTCGAGTCGACCGGCATCCCGGTCGGTGTCTCGCAGGCCGGTGTCGGTTCGCTGGCCTGGGACCATCCGCAATTCCTCGGGTCCGTCGGGGCGACGGGTACGACGACCGCAAACCGCGCGGCCGCCCAGGCCGACCTCATCATCGGCATCGGCACGCGCTACAGCGACTTCACGACGGCGAGCCGCACGGCGTTCCAGCACCCCGGTGTGCGCTTCGTCAACATCAACATCGCCTCGTTCGACGCGGTCAAGCACGGCAGCACCATCCCGGTCGTCGCCGACGCGCGGGAAGCGATCCTCGAACTCACGGCGGCCCTCACCGATTTCCGCGTGGACGATGGCCTCGTCGCCGAATACACCCGCGACAAGCGAGCCTGGGACGACGAGGTCGATGCGGCGTTCGTGCCGCGGGGCCTCGACCGCCCCAGCCAGACCGAGATCATCGGTGCCGTGCAGTCCGCCTCGGACCCGCGCGACGTCGTCGTCTGCGCAGCCGGTTCGCTGCCCGGCGACCTGCACAAACTCTGGCGGGTGCGCGACGACCTCGGCTACCACGTCGAGTACGGCTACTCCTGCATGGGATACGAGATCGCCGGCGGCCTCGGCGTCGCCCGGGCCGATCCGACCCGCGACGCGATCGTGATGGTCGGCGACGGCTCGTATCTCATGATGCACACCGAGATCGTGACCGCGGTCGCCGAGGGCATCAAGCTCGTCATCGTGCTCATCCAGAACCACGGGTATGCGTCGATCGGTCATCTGAGCGAAGACGTCGGATCGCAACGCTTCGGCACCCGCTATCGCTTCCAGGACGATCCCGACGAGGTCCTGCCCGTCGACCTCGCGGCCAATGCGGAGAGCCTCGGCATCCGAGTCATCCGCGTCCAGGAGGGTCCGGACGCGATCGCGGACCTCGCCGTCGCTGTCGCGACGGCCAAGGCCTCCGACACGGCGACCCTCATCCACATCGAGAGCGACCCGCTGCTCTACTCACCCGACGGCGGAGGCTGGTGGGACGTGCCGGTTGCTGCGGTCTCGACCCTCGAGAGCACCTCGACCGCTCGCGCCGACTACCTGGAGCACCGCGCCGACCAGCTGCCATACCTCGGCGGAGTATGAGGAGCGGCTACTTGTCGACGAGCGTGATCTCGAAGGAGTAGAGGTCGGGCCGGTATGCATGGTGGCCGAATTCGACCGGACGACCCGAGTCGTCGTAGGCCGTACGGTCCATGGTCAGCACGGGGTCGTGCCGGTCGATCTGCAACAGGGTGCTCTCGAGCGTGGTCGCGCGCCGAGCCCCGATGTTCTGCCGGGCGACACGGATCGACACTCCGCGCCCGCGGAGCACCTGGTACAGCCCGTGCTCGGCGAGGGTCTCCGCGGTGATGTCAGCGAAGTCCTCCGGGAGGTAGTTCTCGAGGATCGCCAGCGGGACGCCGTCCGCGTACCGGATGCGCTTGATGCGGAGAACGGGCGTCGCCGCCTGGATGCCGAGTCGATCGGCTATGCGCGCATCCGCCTCGATCACCTCGTGGGCGAGCAACTCGGTGGTCGGCGCCCGATGTTCGCGGGCGAGGTCTTCGAACAGGCTCGTGAGCTCGACTTTGCGGGTCACGTGCCCGTGCACGACCTGCGTGCCGATGCCCCGGCGGCGCACGAGGAGCCCCTTATCGACGAGATCCTGGATCGCCCGGCGCACGGTCGGCCGGGACAACCCGAGCCGCTCGCCGAGGGCCACCTCGTTCTCGAGCCGGGATCCGGGCGGCAGCCGACCGTCGAGGATTGCCCCCTCGATGCGCGTCGCGATCTGGAAATAGAGCGGGATCGGCCCAGAGCGGTCCAGATCCATGAAAAGGCCGCTTGGCAGGGTGGGCAGAGGTTGCTGGTCCATATGTGTGGACAATGTTACCCAGCTCTACGCTGCGGAGATTCGCAGGCTCATCGACCGGGCCTCCGGACGCAGGAGCGCATCGGGCCAGGCATCAGGGCCGCAGGCGCGCGATCCGAGCCCGTTCTGGTCGGCGTCGAGATAGAGGTAGGACGCGACGGGCGCCGCCAGCTCGTGCTGGTGGGCCGCGCGGTCCACCTCCTGTGCCGTGTGGCGGGCCAGCGTGAACCCGGGACGGCGCCCGCTCGAATCCGCGTCGGCGTCGACCCGCAGCCATGACTCGCCACTATGGGCAAGATCAAGGCGACGCAGGTCACTCCGATGGCCGCTCTCCTGCGGAAACGCATACGGCACGGTCAACTGCTCGATACCGGCACGGTACCGACCGACAAGCACGCCGCGGCGCGAGTCCGGGTACGACTCCCCCGGCCCCGTGCCGAACCACTCCGCCCCGTCGACGTCGACCGGCAGGTCGAACCGCACCCCGAGCCGCGGCCAGACGAGATCCCACCGCGACGTGGGCGTGAGCTGCATGGTCAGCCGGACCCCGTCGCCGTCCGCCTCCCAGCGTTCGTCGAGGGTCACGGCCTCGCGGGTGTCCGCGGCGGCCCAGCGGGTCAGCCGTGCGACCGAGGTTGCCGTTCGACGGATGTCGAGAACCCGCCCGCTCAACCGGTCGAGTCCGGCCTCCCGCCAGCGTGCCGCATACGACGGACCCGGAACGCCGAGCCCACGACCCTCCATCGGGTCGCTCACGTCGTAGCTGCCCATGTGCGAGCCGTTGTCGTTGTCGGTCGGCGCGCGCCAGAGTTCGAGGCGGGGGCCCGAGACGGACGACCCGGCGAGTGCGACGAGTCGGCCGTCTGCGAACTCAGCGGGGCCGAGCGAGTACCGGCCGGCGACGTCGAGCGCCGCGGCGGCCGTCGTTCGACCCGTACCATCGGGCAGCGAGCGAGACGCACGCACGGGTGGCGACGTCGGCACCGCCACCTGGGCCGCAGCGAGCACGTGTCCGGCCTCGGCCCACGCGGTGTCAGCGGCGAGTGCGGCCGATACCGTGAGCCACAGCTCTCCTCCGTTTGCGGCCAGGTCGTTGTCGAGCTCCAGCTCGACGAGCGCGGTGTCGCCCGCGTGCAGTGCCCGACCGTCTGCGGAAGCGACGTCCAGCACGCCGGTGGCGATCTCGACGCCGTCCCGTTCGAGTCGCCACGGGAACGCGAGGTCATCGGCATCCGCTGAGTGCCTGTCATTGCGCACGGTGATTGCGACGCGGCGTCCGGCGACGTCGAGAGCAAAGCGGATCGGTGCGGTCACCGCGGCGAACTCCGCGAGTCCGGGCGTGGGGGTGCCGTCGGACATCACCATGCCGTCCATGCAGAAATGGCCGTCGTTCACCCCGGGGTTGTCGAAGTCGCCGCCGTAGGCGAAGAACTCGACCCCTTCGGGGGTCGTCGTGCGGATGCCGTGGTCGCGCCATTCCCAGACGAATCCGCCATGCAGGCGCGGATACTGATCGACGAGGGACTCGTACTTGTCGATGCCGCCAGGGCCGTTGCCCATCGCGTGCACGTACTCGCAGAGCAGGAACGGCTTGGTGCGCTGGCGCACCGACTGCGCCGCCGACGCGTTCAGAAGCAGTGCTGTGGAGTCGTTGCCGATGCTCGTGACCTCGGCGATCGCCGGGTACATGCGCGAATAGACGTCCGTGTACTCGCCGGCGTGATCGCCCTCGTAGTGCACGGGGCGCTCCGGGTCGCGTTCGTGGACCCAGCCAGCCATGGCTGCCAGGTTCGCTCCCGTGCCGGACTCGTTGCCGAGCGACCACATCACGATGCTGGCGTGGTTCTTGTCACGCTCGACGGTGCGCTCGATGCGGTCGAGATAGGTGACGCGCCAGTCCGGATCGTCGCTCGGGTTGTCGCGCCACTCGTCGGTGAGGGAATGGAACTGGCTGCCGCCGTGGTGGAAGGCATGCGTCTCGATGTCGCATTCGAGCATGACCCAGAAGCCGAGCTCGTCGGCGAGATCGAGCACTCGCGGATGCGGCGGGTAGTGGGAGGTACGGATCGCGTTGACGTTGTGGCGCTTCATCAGCTCGAGATCACGGCGCACGAATTCCTCGTCGAAGCCGCGCCCGAGGTCCGGATGCGTGTCGTGGCGGTTCATGCCGTGCAGCACGACCCGGCGGCCATTGACGAGGAATCGGTCGCCGGCGATCTGGACAGTACGGAAGCCGACCCGCAGCGCGATCGTCTCCGTGCCGCTCGCCACGGTTGCCTCGTAGAGCCGCGGTCGTTCGGCGCTCCACGGGTCGACCTTGCCGACCTCGATCGAGCCGACGTCCGACGCGGAGGTCCACTCGACGTCGATGCCGAGTTCGGGCACGGATAGATGCACAGGGAACGCTGCATCGCTCACGCGCAGCTCGGTGGACAGCGTGCCGGTGCCCGCTGCCGGGTCGAACCCCGCCCGCAGCCAGACGTCCTCGATGCCGCCGAGCGGCCGGGCCTGCAACGTCACACTGCGGAAGATGCCCGGCAGCCACCACTGGTCCTGGTCCTCGACGTATGTGGATGCCGACCACTGGTGGACTCGGATGGCGATCGTATTGAGTCCTGCCGTCACGGCATCCGTCACGTCGAATTCCTGCGCGAGGCGAGATCCCGTGCCGACTCCGATCTCGGTGCCATTCATCCACACGCGGTAGCGCGACTCGACCCCGTCGAACCGCAGGACTATCGCCTCGAAGCTGTCACCGGACAGCCACTCGTCCGGCACTTCGAACGTGCGGCGATGATCACCGGTCGGGTTCTCGTCGGGCGCGAACGGAGGGTCCTGCGGAAAGGGCAACTGCACATTGGTGTACTGCGGAGTGCCGTATCGGCCGTCGGCGTGGAGCACCCAGGAACCCGGCACGGGCAGGAAGTCCCAGGCGGAGTCGTCGAACGCCGGTTCGGCGAACGCGTCGGCCGTCTCGCCCACAGGGAGCTCGGCCGGGCTGCCGAGCATGCCGGGCACGCCCGCCAGTAGCCGGAAGCGCCAGTTGCCGTCGAGCGAGAGGGTCGGTGCGTCGGTGTGCAACCAGGAGCGGGCGGCACGACGCGCTCCCCTGCCGGGGCCGACATCGTTGAGATAGTGATCGCGATCCTGCATGGTGATTCCTCTCAGGAGGCGGAACGTGGTGCGCGGAACCGCAGCGTCACGAGTTCGAACGGACGGAGGTCGAGCTCGACCCGGCGCGTCGACACCGTCCCGACGGCGGTGCTCGGCACGGGCCGCTCGAGCAGGTCGGTCGCGTCGACGGCATCCCAGTCGATCGAGGTCGCGAGCGTCGCCGTCGAGCGATCGCCGTGCGCCTCGTAGAGCCGAACGACGAGGTCGCCACTGCCGTCCTCCGCGAGCTTGACGGTGTCCACCACGATTGAGGGGTCAGACACCTCGATGAGCGGCGCAACCGGCGTGCCGACGGTCGGCAACGGTGGCAGGCTCTGCCGGTAGCCATCCACGATCGCTTCGGCGATCCCGCCGGGGCGCATGCTTACCGTGAAGGAGTGCCTGCCCTGGTCGGCACCGGGATCGGGGTACAACGGCGCGCGCAGCAGCGACAGCCGCACCATCACCATCGGGCGCCCGGACGGCGCGTTGACCGTACGGATGTCATGGCCATAGACGACGTCGTTAGCGATCGCGACGCCCCACGACGGTTCGCCGACCTGCACCCATCGGTGGGCGACCGTCTCGAATCGAGCGGCATCCCACGACGTGTTGCGGTGGATGGGGCGGTGCAGGTGGCCGAACTGGATCTCGGACGCGGCACGATCGGCACGCACGTCGAGCGGGAACGCGAGTTTGAGCAGCTTCTGCGACTCGTGCCAGTCGATGTCGAAGGCGAAGTCGATCCGCCCGTCGACGAGGCGGATCCGCATCTCGACCACCGAGCGGCTGAACTCGTGGCGTACGACGACGGCATCGCCGTCGATGAGCACGGACACCGGATCGACGAGTTCCCGCACCGAGCGCTGGTCCTCCTCGTTGATGTCCCACGCGTCCCACTCCCGCGGGGTGTCGCGCAGCAGCTGAAGCAGCCCGCCCGCCTTGCCCTCCGGCATCATCTCCCGGTCGGCTACGAGGTCCCGCACCGACACGAGCGCGCCCCGAGCATCGATGACGACGCGCAGGGCGGCATCCTCGAGCACGAGGGAGTCGCCCATGGTGCGGGGCACAGCCACGAGCGGGGCGGTTGCCGCGGCGATCCCCATGGCCGCGACGCCCGCCTGCGCGAACGGTCCCGCATTGGCGGCGAGAGGGGTGTCACCGTCGCCCGCCAGGACGGCGAGCGAGTCGGCGATGAGCTCGCGCAGGATCGCTGCGACGCGCGCGTAACCGGCTTCGGCATCCTGGTGCACCCAGGCGATCGAGGTGCCGGGAAGGATGTCGTGGAACTGCTGCAGGAGCACGGTGCGCCAGGCGTCCTCGAGGATCTCCGCGGGATAGGGCGTACCGCGCAGGATGGTTGCCGTGGTCGCCCACAACTCGGCCTGGCGCAGGAGCGCTTCGCTGTGGCGATTGCCGCGCTTCGTCTTCTGCTGGGAGACGAGGGTGCCGCGGTGCAGTTCGAGGTACATCTCACCGACCCACACGGGCGGCTCGGGCAGCTCCGCTTCGGCCTCCGTGAAGAAGGAATGCGGGTTCGACAGGCGGATGCGCGGCGATCCGTCGAGGTCGCGCTTGCGTTCGGCTTGCGCCAGCATCTCTCGAGTCGGGCCGCCACCACCATCACCCCAGCCGAAGAGCGCGAGCACTTCGCGCGCCACTCCCTTGGCGGTGAACGTGCGCTCGGTGCGAGCGAGGTCGAGGGCGCCGAGATCGGAGTTGTATGTGTCCGCGGGCGGGAAGTGCGTGAAGACGCGCGAACCGTCGATGCCTTCCCAATTGAACGTCGAGTACGGCATCCGGTTGATCTCGTTCCACGACGGCTTCTGCGTCAGGAAGTACCGGGCTCCTGCGGCACGTGCGATCTGCGGCAGGGCGGCGCTGTACCCGAACGAGTCCGGGAGCCATACTTCGTCGGTCTCGATGCCGAACTGCTCGAGGAAGAACCGCTTGCCCATCACGAACTGGCGAGCGAGCGCCTCGCCGCCCGGCATGTTCGTGTCGGATTCGACCCACATGCCGCCGACCGGATGGATGCGCCCCGCCGCGACGGCGGCGCGCACGCGCTCGAATAGCTCGGGCTGGCTGTCCTTGACCCAGGCATACTGCTGCGCCGAGGATGCCGCGAACACGAAGTCCGGGTCACGGTCGATCAGGTCAAGCACGTTCGCGAAGGTGCGCGCGACCTTGCGTTCGGTCTCGCGGGTCGGCCACAGCCAGGCACAGTCGATGTGGGCATGACCGACGGCGGATACCCGCAGGACGCTGTCCGCTGCCTTGGCCGCGAGGATCGGCGCCAGAACGTCGCGGCCCATCGCCGCCGTTCCCGGGATGTCGTCCGGGTCCATCAGGTCGACCAGCCGCTCGAGGGCGTGCACGATCTCCGCTCGTCGTGCCCCGTCGCGCGGAAGCACGTCGACCAGGCCGTCCAGCGTCACGATGTCCTGCAGCAGTTCCCAGACGACGATGTCTCGCCGCGCGATCTCGAGCTGGACAAGGCGGTAGTGGGGTTCATCGCCCGAGGTGGCTCTATCTCCCAGGTCCGTGGGCTCGTACTCGTCCGGGATCTGCACCGTCGGATTCGCCGCGGCCTCCAGCAGGAGCCGGAACGGACCTGTGGCGGGCACGGGCACCCAGGAGTTGAACGGCTCGATCGCCTTGACGATGGACCCGTCGGGTCGATAGGCGGTCGCCTCGGCCTGAAACCCCGATTGATGCCCAGCGAAACCGAGGTCGACCACGAGCTCGGCCTCCTCGGGGGCCCAGTCGGCGGGGACCTCGCCCCGCACGTCGAACCACACGGTGTCCCATGGGCGCCCCCAGGGTGCGCCGACGTCGGTGGGCTGGTACGCCTGTTCGAGCGCCGACGAGAACGGCACGGGCTCGCCGTTGACCGCCCACGCGCCGATCTCGACAGGTCGCGTCTCGCTATAGATCGCGGGCTTGATCCGGAATCGCGTGAACCGCCGGACGCGCTGCATGGCCAGCGCAGCGGCGTCTAGTCGTCCTCGTCCATTCGGGTTCGTCTCGTCCGTCACGCCGAGGGCTTCCGCGACGCGACGGGCTCGCGCGTGTAGTAGTCGATCAGTCCGCCGTCGGCATCGGTGAGCACGGGCCGGTCGAATTCTCCCGAGATGTACATCGGGGTGACGACGTAGGACTCGCGGGCTTTCTCCGGTCGCGCCCACTTCACGCCGTTGGCGATCACGCGCTGCACGTCCGGGTGGTGGTAGACGGGGAAGATCTCGTCGCCGGGGCTGAAGTAGAAGACCCGACCGTAACCGCGCCGATATGTGACGCCGCTTCGGAAGACTTCGCCTCCCGAGAAGCTGCTGATGAACACGAGTTCGTCGGGCTCCGGGATGTCGAAGAACTCGCCATACATCTCCTGGCCCGGGATCACGATCGGCTGGGGCACGCCCTCCGTGATCGGATGCCGTGGTGCGATGGTCCAGACCAGTTCGCTGTCGTTGTCGTTGCGCCAGCGCAGGCTGCAGGTGGTCCCCATGAGGCGGCGGAAGATCTTCGAGTGGTGGCCGGAGTGCAGCACGATGATGCCCATGCCCTCGAGCACGTGCCGGTGGATGCGCTCGACGACCGCGTCGTCGACCTCCTCGTGGGCGGTGTGCCCCCACCACAGCAGCACGTCCGTCTGCGCGAGTGTCTCCTCGGTCATCCCATGCTCGGGCTCGTCGAGCACGCGCGTCGAGACGGTGACGTTGTCGCCGAGCAGGCGAGTGATGCCGTCAGCGATGGCGTTGTGCATGCCGTCGGGGTAGATCCCGCGCACGACAGGGTTCACCTGTTCGTGCCGGTTCTCCCCCCAGACAACGACTCGGATCGGATCGGTTGTGGTCAACGGGCGCCTCCTGACGCGATCGTGGCCGGGGCGGAACCCCAGGCCGGTGTAGCGAGGCCCTCGGCAGCGCTGTTCCAGGACCGCAGGATTCCTGCGACGTCCTCGCGTTGCTCGTCCGCGATGGCGCGGGCGAGCGACTCTTCGAGCAGATCGGTGATCACGACGCGTTCTCCGCCGAGCTCGCTGCTGCGGACCGCGGCCTCCACCATGGCGAGGCTGAGCACGTTCGCGCGAACCTCGTTCTGCGGCGTCGTGCCTGCGCGCAGGCTGGCGACGAATTCGGCAAGCGAACCCTCGATGCCCTCGGGGCCGTCCGGGATTGCGAAACTGACGCCCTCGACGTCTGCCCGCACGACATCGTCACCGTTCCACGCCGCAGCTCCGCGCTCGGCGTATGCACTCCAGTCAGCGTTCCAGGATGTCTCGAGTCCTCGCGTGCAGCGACTGCCCGCATAGACGAACCGCGCTCCGGATGCGAGTTCGAACTCGGCCGTCGCAGACGCATCGCCCGCGAACCAGCTCCACGGCGGGTTCCACGTGGTGCAGCGCACCGAGACCGGCTCGTCGTCGGTGAGGTAGCGGAGGATGTCGAAATGGTGGATCGAACCGTCCACGAGCAGTGGATGGGCCATTTCCTCACGGAACCCTGGCTCGTGATCCTCGTGGAAGAACTGCGCGTTCACCGTGCCGAGTGCACCGAGCTCGGCGACGACATCCCGAAACGCCGCCAGGTGATTGAAGTAGCGTCGCGATTGGCTCACCATGAGCAGGCCACCGGTGAGGTCCGCGAGGGCGACCTGGCGCAATGCCTCGGAGACCGTCGGCGACAGGGGCTTCTCACACAGCACGGGCAGGCCGGCACGAAGCGCCTGCTCGTTGACGATCCGGTGCGCCTGCGGGACAGTGACGTTGACGACCGCCACGGCGCCGGACGCCGCCGCGACCTCGGCGACCGAGGCACCGATGGCGATGCCATCCAGCCCGACGGCGCTGACGGCGGATGCCGCCAGTTCGAGATCGAGGTCGACGACGCCGACCGGGATGGCATGCGGGGACAGCGCGAGCATCTTGAGCCATTCCTTACCCATCGCTCCGGCGCCGACGACGACGACGGGAACGCGTTCTTCGCGGGTCATCCCTTCACCGCGCCACCGAGGCTCGACTTCAACAGGTTCTTGCGCACGAACATGTACAGCACGGCCGGAGGCGCGACGTAGACGATCGCACTGGCGGCGAGCAGTCCCCAGTCGACGTGGTTGTGGTCGCTGAATGCCCGGAACAGTCCGATCGAGAGCGGGTACAGCTCCTGGCTCTGCAGCATCACCAGCGGCGTGAGGAAGTCGCCCCAGATACCCATGAACGTGAGCATCGCCGCGGCACCGAGGCCCGGGCCGATGAGCGGAAGCACGATCCGTCGCAGAGCCTGGAGCCGGCTGTTGCCGTCAACCCACGCTGCTTCCTCCAGCTCGACCGGCACGGACGCGATCGTGCCCTTGAGCAACCACAGCGTGACGGGAAGCTGGAGCACAGCCTCGACCAGGATGAGTCCGAAGAGAGTGTTCGTGAGCTTGAGGTTCACCATGATCAGATAGAGAGCGACGATTGTGGCAGGCGCGGGTATTACCCGGATCAGCAGGATGCTGAACATGAAGGCGCGCCGACCCGGAAACTCGAAACGGGCAAGAGCGTAGCCGCCCGCGACACCGAGGACGAGGTTGAGGGCGGTTCCGCAGACGCCGATGATGAGGCTGTTGACCAGCAGCATCGGGGTGCCTTCGTTCGTGAAGAACCGAATGAAGTTCTCGAACGAGAGAGCAGGAAGCTGGACATTCGGGCCGGCGTTCCCGTCGACGGAACTGAGGACGAGCCACGCGAACGGGACGAGACAGAACAGCACCATCAGCACGAGAAGCGTGTACGCGAGCACGCGCTGGACAATGTTCACCGGCGTGAGTGGACGGCGCCGGAACTTGCGGGCGGGCGCAACGGCCTGTGGGGTCACGGCGGGCGGGATAGTGGCGGTCATATCAGACCTCGACTTTCGAGAGACGCACGTAGACGAGACCGAGGATCAGGACGAGCACAAGAAGAATCATCGAGGCAGCACTTCCGATTCCGATTTGGGCAAATTGGAGAGCCCGTTCGTAGATGTAGATCGCCGCGAGGCGCGTCGCGCCACCGGGGCCACCCTGGGTGAGGAAGTACACGAGCCCGAAGACGCCGACAGTGCTGATCGTGGTCAGTAGCAGGTAGAGGAATACAGGGCCGCGGATCAGCGGAAGCGTGATGTGCCGGAAAATCTGGATGGCACTGGCTCCGTCGATCCGAGCAGCCTCGATGAGGTCGGCGGGCACGTCCTCTAGTGCCGCCTGGAACATGATCATGGCGAACGCGACGCCGCGCCAGATGTTGACAATGATGATCGAGACCATCGGCACAACCTGAAGCCAGGAGGTGGGATCAGCGCCGAACAGGCCTGTCAGTCGATTGAGTGTGCCCTCGGAGTTGTTGGAGAGCACGCTCGCCCACGTGAGCGATGCGACAACCTCCGGCACAATCATGGGCATGAGAACAGCGGCACCCCAGAGGCCCTTGCCGCGTACCCACGGCCTGCTGAGCAGGATGGCGGCAACCATTCCGAGTACGGTCTGGCCGATGATCGCCGAGAACAGCACGAACTGGCCGGTCTGCCCGAGCGACGCAAGGAAGTCGGCACTCGTCAACAGGTATGTGTAGTTGTCGATGCCGACAAACTTGGGGTCGCGTGCGGCAAAGCCGGTCAGTTGCGTGTTGGTGAAGCTGAGGTACGCGCCGTACAGCGCCGGTACAACAATGAACACGACGATGAGCACTGCGCCGGGGCCGAGCAGGAGAAGAACGAACGGCCATGTGCGTTTCGGGCGGCGGCGCCCGGGCGGCGCCGGCTGTGGAGCCGCCGCCGCCCGGGTGGGTGAGCCGGTGATGGAAGTCACTACTTGACCAGCGACGGCCCGAGCAGGTCGGTCGCATCCTCCACGAATGCGTCGTATGCCTGCTGACCGTTCGCCTTGCCCTGCAGAATCATCTCGGTCGCGTTGGCGACCGCCTGGGCGACCTGTTCCGAACCGTCCCCGGTCGGAACGTAGAGGCTGGTCTGCAGGTCCTTGCCCGCCTGAACCAGTTTTGGCTCATCGGCGAACGGCTTGATGTCGGCGATGTCGTCGCGGACCGGCGCCGCACCGGAGGCGACCAGCTGGTCTGCGACGGGCTGACCCGACGAGAGGTACTGGGCGAGCAACATCGCGGCTTCCTTGTTCTCTGAATTCTCGGAGATGCCGTAGCTGGATCCGAGACCGCTCCAGCCGTATGTCTCCCCGCCGGCTTCCATCGCCGGGTACTGCCACGTGTCCAACTTGGTCTCGAGGTCAGGAATCGGAGTGGCACCGTCGGGGCCCCAGTCGAACTTCCAGCCCCACGTGCCCTGGGCCGCTACCTGCAGCTCGCCGGCCGGGAACTTGTCGTACTTGGTCGGCTCCCAGGGGTTCGGGTTCTCGAGGTCCTGTACCGGCAGCAGGTCCTTGGTGACGAGGTCGCTGTAGAGGTTGAACGTAGGCAACCACCCCTTGCTCTCCAGGTCCCACTTGCCGGTCTCCAGGCTGTAGTAGTCCTGATCGGCGCCAGCGAGGATCGGCTGGAACCCTTCGTTCCACGTGCCTCCGCCCCATGCGGTTCCGGCGGGTATGACGATGGGAGGGAGATCCCCGTTCTTGGCCTTGATCTCCTCGAGACGAGCGATCATGTCATCCCACGTAGCGGGCTGCGTGGTGTCGACGCCGTACTCCGTGAGGAGGTCCTTCCGATAGAAGAAGTTCTGTACGCCCGTGTCGTGCACGAGGGCATAGATCTTTCCGTCCTGGCGGACCATGGCCTCTTTGAACTGCGGGAAGTAGTGGTCCCAGCCGTCCCAATCCGCGAGATAGTCGTCAATCGGGGCGAGGTAGCCTGCGCCGGCAAACCCCGGCACCATGCTGTCTCCCAGGTCAGCAACATCCGGTGCCTCGCCGGCGATGTACTGCTGTGTGATCTTGGTGACGAACTGCGGGTCAGTGAGCACGTCTCCGATCAACTTGACCGTGATGTCCCTGCCCTGCTTCTTCATCTCAGCTTCGAAGCCAGGGATCTGCTTCTTGGCAGAGTCGATTCCGATCTGCTTCGTCTCCATGAGGGTGATGGTGACCGGACCGTCCTTGCCATCGCCACCACTGCTGTCGGCCGAGCAGGCCGTAAGCCCGCCAACCGTGACTGCGGTGGCAACGAGGGCGGCAATCACTCGAGTGCGCTTCATTGCGGTGCCTCTCTCGCTTTACTCCCGCGGGCCACATTGCCTATTTGATGGGATAAAGCGTTGCTTCATGTTAGGACATTCATACTTGCTCGTCAATCGTCGGTCGGAAGCCGTTTCTTCGTCCCCCGACACCCCCGGATTTGCTGGCATCGACATCGGGAATCGGCGGTTAGCCTGTTCAGTAGGGACATCGAAGTCTCGGACGACCGCAAGGGAGGAACAATGCTCCGGGGCAGCAACCTCCTACGCCTGGCGGACTACAACCAAGCGGTCATCCTCGACCTCATCCGTCGCAACCCCGGTCACAGTCGCGCCGATCTGCAGCGCAATTCCGGGCTCGCGTCGCAGACGATCTCCAACATCACCCGGCGACTCATTGATGCCGAAATGGTTCGGGAGAGTGCACCGATCGACGCCGCTCGCGGTCGTCCGAGCATCCCGCTGGCTATCAACGGCGCCGGCGCATTCGCCGTGGGCGTGCATGTCGATCCGGCGCGCCTGACAATCCTCCTGCTCGACGCCGCCGGTGACGTGCTTCACCGGCAGCACGTGCGCACGCCGGAAGCCAACCGTCCCGCTGACATGACCTCACTCATCGCGGCAGGCACCAGCCGCCTCATCCGCGAATCGGGAATCGATCGCGAGCGAGTGCTGGGCATTGGCATCGCGGTGCCCGGGCCTCTCGACGTGCGCACCGGCGTTGTCCTCGACCCCCCGCAACTCCCGATGTGGCGCGACGTGCGACTGCGCGGCGACGTGCATGACGCCACAGGGCTGCCGGTCCTGCTGGACAAGGATGTCACGGCATCCGCCACCGCCGAACTCCGGAAGTCCGCCGCGACCGACTCCGATTTCCTATTTCTCTACCTTGGCTCCGGCGTCGGTGCGTCCGTGGTCAGCGAGGGCCAGGTGCTTCGCGGAGTGAGCAACAACAT
>Ga0247814_10001178_pt1 | contig 16065 bp, 10 predicted proteins | sample UWRJL179409R1_FD_179947 | JGI IMG/M metagenome (GOLD analysis project Ga0247814, IMG submission 179947) | Plant litter microbial communities from Arlington Agricultural Research Station in Wisconsin, United States - UWRJ-L179-409R-1 | ecosystem: Environmental > Terrestrial > Plant litter >...
CAAGGCTACCAGTGAACGTATTGGTAAAGTAGCAGACATTACTTCTGACGCGATGGCTGCGGGCGAAGGCGGGCTTACCTATGTAGAAATGGAAAAACTGAAAGCCCTGCGCGATGCGGCCCGCAACGAAGGCGGCCTTGCCGGTGCGGGGTTGCAATTAGGCGTAGGCATGGACTTGGGCAAAACATTTAATGTTGCCAAGGACGCACAGTTAAACGTCGATGCGCCGGACATCGTTTCTAAATTGCAGCAATTAAAACTGTTGCTTAATGAAGGCATTATCACCCAGCAGGAGTTTGATGATAAGAAAAAAGAATGGCTGGACAAATTTTAAACAATAAGCAATGAAAAAAATAATAGGTATCATACTATTCCTGCTAAGCGTAGCGCTGATTGGAATTCTTATTCTTCGCATTTGGGATATTGAAGTTGTCAATCTCACTACTATAATAAAAAGTACTGTAACCCTTGTATTGCTGGGCGTTGGCATTATTATACTTATAATTATATACGGCGCTTTATTGCGTAATGACCGCCGCGGCTACGACCGCAAAAGTGGCAACAGGGCACATCCTAAATTATAATTTACATCAAAAGTGGCTAAGAATATAAAAGCAATCAAATGCCCAAACTGCGGCAGCATTAAGAAAACAGAGATAAAGGCAGATTATTTTCGTTGCCTAAATTGTGATACCGAATATTTTTTAGATAACGATGATATCAATATAAACATTAACCACACACCTTATCATGATTTTTCCGGTGCTACAGTGGCAAAAAAAAATACGCAGCGTGTTGTAATTTTTGCAGTCGTGGCCGTCTTGATCTTATTTATAGTAGCTAATGCAGTTATAGGTTCTTTCTCAAACAATACTACTATTCCGGCCTATAAACCCGATGATAAATATGAGTATTACAGCGGTGAAATTGTTTATCAAAACTCAGCTACAGGCAAGGCGGTGTTCATGCGTATAGGGCGGGAAAATATAGTAGGCGAAAATAATAACGTAGATTATATCAACGTGCACGCAGTATTTATAGACCCTGTTACTAAGAAACAAATTAAAGACCAGCTGATTTTTGAGCGTAAAAGGCGCCTTGATGACCACCAATCCCTATTTGAAACGTTTCAGGATGGAACGATCTATATGACCTATGCTGACGAAAAATTATTTACACTTGATCGTAAAAGCAATAAATTAATTGATGTTACCAAATCGCTCTTCAACAGCCATCCTGAATTAAGTGCCGGGCTGGCCACCATAAGCCTAAGGAGTGATTACTTTGACCTGCTTACAAATGATGGCAACAAATATTTTTTTATACCTAAAATAGATGTGCTAACTGAAGACTTTAACGAAAGGGATAATGCCGTCTACAAAACCTATCCTGCAAGTTGGTTTCAGTTCGATGATGCTGATAGATTAAAGAAAATTACTGCCGAAGCCGGCAAAACTAAGACTAATATTAATTTAGTTCCTAACAGAAAGTTCTTCGACCCTGAAATACTGTATCAGGACGACGTAAGCCTAATTATAGCTACAGGCGCAACCGCCAAGCCTGAAGGACCTGTAATGCTGCAAAGTTTAAATGCAAACACCGGCGAGATACTATGGACGCAGCCTTCCATCACTTTTAATTACGAAAGTGCTGCAAAGTGTATGGAGGGTTTTGCAATAGAATATGCATCAGATGACGACCATGATTATGTATCCGGGGTATTGGTTATTTCTCCGGCAGGAAAAGTTGTAAGTGATTACCAAATTAAACGTGGGGAGTAATCCACAATAATACTTAGTAATAAGATAAACCTGGATTTCAATATATTCATTATCACATCAATCCATATTACATCTTTAATTTACAAAGTCATTCGATTAAGTGACCATCTACTTCACGATGAGGAAACGCTATGCAGTAGATGGCAGCCCTGAAGGCTGCCCGCGCGCAATAAAAATCCTGCAAGCTTGTTTAACTATATAACATAATAATATTTGCAGCGCTGCTTTGCAGGGCTGCGGTTTTACCTCAGTTCAGTATCAGTGCAGCTGCCCCGTTTTTGGCAAAGTCATCGCACAGGTAAAAGGCTTTTTGTCCTCGTGCCTGTGCTGTCCCACCTAAGAATATGGATTTCAGTTTATCTTCACCCTTTTGAAGTTGCGTACATTTTGGTAATAGCCCGTAACGCTATTGTATGCACCGAACAATGTGCCTTTGGTCGTTTCCATGCTTTGCGTATCATCTGCCATTGCGTACTCAAAAGCAGCCTCACAGGCATTTTTATACATGGTTGAAAGTTCATTAGCAGCCCCTTTTTTCAAAAGGTTGTAGGTTTCTTTATTTGGGCAAAGGGCTAACTGTATCAGTTCTTTGACCTGTTTATCTTCAATGCGGGTTTTTGCCCACTGGTTAAAAATGCCCTCCAACTGTAAAGACAGGTTATCGGCAACGCCTATCACTTTGTGCGCCTGCTCCAGGCGTTCTTTAGCCCCTGCGGTGTGGCGTATGCGTACCACGTTCGTGGCTGTTTTCATCGCTGCATTTAGTGTGTTTTGGCAAACAACTCTTACAGGCGTAAAGGCTGCGGTTATGCTGCCGCTGCCATCGTGGGAGGTAGTCAGGAAAATGTATTTATTAGTTACATCATCGCCATTGCCTACACGGATATAGCCGGGCAGTTTGGCGGTAATGAAAATGCGTTCCCCATTACCAATTGCGCCAGCTGTTTCATAGAGCACCCCATCGCCACCGCCTACAATGGCATCAAAAAAGGCGAATGCATCGGCATTCTGCACGATTTGGTAATCCTTGCCGACCACACCGAACACTGCTTTGGTATCGGTGCGCATCGTGGCGAACTGGTCAGGAACGGGGAAACTCTCAAAAAGCCCAGTGCCTTTGGCAAAAATCGGGGTTTTAGCCACTTCGTAGTCCAAGCCAGCAAAGGCAATTGCCTCGCGGCTTGTAGGGTAGTCTTCTACAATCTGACCTAATCCGTGCCATGCAGGCTGCTTAACGCTCATAAATGCGTGCTGCCCTGTCTGTGTGTTGAAATTTAAATTATGTGCCATAATCGTTCAATTTAAAATGATACAATCTGTTTGTATCTCCTGCCTGTCCTCTAATCTGGTACAGTCCTGCCTCGTTTGCGCTCCGCAAAACTTTTTCCCAAAAGAAAACCGGAAAAAGAAAGCAGGTAAACAATGCGGGTAAAGCGGTAAAACAAAAGGAAACGGAATAAGTCCCGAAGGGTGGGTTTGTGAGTGTGCGAGCAAAGCCATTATGCCGTAGTCTTTTGCTTTTACCACTGGCTTTACCCGCAATACATTAGCTGCCTTTTACCGGTGCATCTTGGGAAAAGTTTCTATCAATGTATTTTGATAATACATCATCAGGCTAAAAATAGCAACGCCTACGGGCGTTGAACAGCTTATTGATAACTAACTGGCCAATTGAGGCCAATCATCGCCATAGCATGACTATATCGGGCTTATATATAATTTCATCATTATATTCACTTCTACAATAAATGAGGAAAACGTAAATGGAAAATGATAGCCCGGATAAAAAGCATAAGGGCGGCAGGCATCCCAAAGATGACCGAGCCGTTTATCGTTATTCTATAAGCCTGACCGCTGCCGAAAACGCGAAATTTCTTTCGTTATTCGAACAATCGGGAATGAATATAATGGCACATTTTATCACCGCCTGTATTTTTCAAAAAACCATTACTACAGTAAAAATTGATAAAGCCGCAATGGATTACCATGTAAAGCTTACCGGCCTGTTCGGGCAGTTCCGTGCGATCGGTGTAAACTACAACCAATTGATCAAAATGCTATACACTAACTTCACGGAAAAGAAAGCCGCAGCATACCTGTACCGCCTGGAAAAACAAACTATGGAACTTTCAGCATTAGCCAAAAAGATTATACAGCTTACGGAAGAGTTTGAAGTGAAACATCTTAAAAAGTAAGTTATGGTAGCAAAGATTGGCAGGGGCAAAAGCCTGTTCGGTGCTTTATCATACAACATGGATAAGGTAAAAAATAATACTGCAACGGTATTGGCAGGCCAAAAAATAATAGAATCTCCTGACGGCTCGTTTACCATCCCGCAAATCTCCAATTCTTTTCAGGCTTACCTTGCTGCAAACAGGAAAACCGAAAAACCAATAATACATATTTCGCTAAACCCTGACCCCGGTGATAAAGTATCCGACAACGACTACAAAATATTGGCCAAAGACTATATGAAAAAAATGGGTTATGGTGAACAACCCTTTGTGGTTTTTAAACATAATGATATTGAGCGTAGCCACATCCATATTGTAACGGTATGCGTAGACGAAGAGGGAAGGAAGATTTCCGATGCCTTTGAAAAGAGGCGTTCTATGGCAGCCTGCCGGGAACTTGAACGGGACTACAACTTAAAAACTGCTGTTGATAAAAAGCAGAACCAAACTGAAACTATTTTCAAACCGGTCAATTATAAAACAGGCGATATCAAAAGCCAGATGGCTGCCGTCATCCGTTACCTGCCAAAATACTACCAGTATACTACCCTAGGAACATACAATGCTTTGTTATCGCTGTTCAATATAACTGCTGAAGAAGTTAAAGGGCAATATAATGGAACAGCCCGGCAGGGACTTGTGTATTTTGCGATAAATGAAAAAGGTAATAAAGCAAGCAATCCTTTCAAGGCTTCTTTGTTTGGGAAAAGTGCAGGTTATGAGCAAATGCAAGTACATTTTAATAAATCAACGATGCAATTACAGAACAGCCCGGATAGAATAAGACTTAAAACAAGTATAGAAAAAGCGATATTGGTTACTAACAATGAAAATGAGTTCAAAGAAAATTTAAAGGGTTTAGGGATCAATACCGTTCTCAGGCGTACAGCTAATAACCGTATTTATGGTATTACGTTTATCGACCACCAAACCCGATCCGTATGGAACGGTTCACATCTTGGAAAAAACCTCAGTGCGGGTGTTTTTAATGACTGGTGGAATAATGGCAGTAGACCAAAAATTGATTTACAAACTCAAGGTTCAGAAAAATTGGCTACTGATTCCAATCAGACTATCACTCAAAACAAGCTTTCTGAAAATCAAAGCAATCCATCGCTTTCAAATGCTGCAAATGCTATGTCGGATATTTTTGGTGGATTACTGCCGCAAACGGCAGGTGAGGATTATGAAGAAGAGGAATTTGCACGGCAAATGAAAAAAAGGTCAAGGGGCAGAAAAAGATAGCAGGACTATCTTACAAAACAATCTGCCTTTTTGCAGGGGAGCGACGGAGGAGTGTAGCTGCAAATTGGCAAGACCACTTCAAAAACTAAAAGGCTTTCCCGACGCAGGAAGGGAGTGCCTTTTGGTTTCCATGCCCTTCAATGACATCGGCTGCCATTGAATGGCAGCATTATAAAGCGGACAATCAGTAAACTTATTTTAGGGGGTAAACTTATAATACCGGTAAAAATGAGCGAGTATATCACTAAAGATGATCTGAGGCAGTTTGGCCTTGTCATGATGAACGACTTCCGTAAGATTATAGCAGATTCTAATAAAGACCAAAACAATAAGCTGGCATTAGAATGGCTTAAAAGCCGTGCAGTTCGCAAACTGTTGGATATTTCTGCGGGTTCGTTGCAGAACCTGCGTATTACCGGAAAGATCAGGTTTAAAAAAGTGCTGGGCTCCTATTACTACAGTAAGGCCGACATCATGAATTTGTTTAACGACAAATAGCCGCCTTATGGAACTGCAAAATCTTTTAAAATACCTGAAACTATTTGAGCAGGATAAATCGCTCAATGTATGGCATTTTGCCTTACTAAGTGCTATTCTTTATCTTGGTTACAGGCAAGGTCAACCCAAAATAATAAAGGTTAGCCGCAGTAAAATCATGTCGCTTTCGCACATTAAAACCCTGCCGACCTACCACAAATATTTTAAAGAACTTCAGATTATGGGTTATATTCGTTATACACCCTGTTACCATCCAGGGTACAGAAGTGAGGTGGAGTTGTTATTCTTGAAATAGAATACCATTAAGTGAACTTATTGCCTCAGTTAGGCGACCAAATTCAAACATCTAAAATATTAATCCATCAAAATTATTGTACAGGTTGAAGCGTTATATGCACTGTAAATTCATATTACTCTATAAAGTATAAATTAAATAATTAGGTCAACAGTAAAAATATCTCATAAGTTTCATTTATAAAACAATGTTTAATAACACTATTAAATTAGCTTATATTTGAAAGACGAAATGATTTCGTCAATAGTAATTTATATTAAATTTTAAGATGACGGTTTCTCAAATTACCAAAAAGCTTCCGACTATTACCCTTACGATTGCCATAGTAGCATTGCTATCTTTTTTTAGAAAACCTTTAAATTTATTCCTTGACAGGATTTTTGTCAAGCCCTTAATTTCGGAATTTGAAAATTCATTTTTGAATAGTTGGATATTAGTGTTGATGGCCGTCAGTATTTTTTCATGGCTGACCATTTACGGAAGTAAGTTATTTTTACAACAATTGGGAGTTATCGCTTTTGGTTTCTACTTTCTAATCAAGACAAGTGGTTATTGGTATTTTTATTCTTTTCGATTATGTTCTTTCATTAGTAACTGGGATGTTGTTGTTATAAGTTTGGTAGCTCCAATGTTTTTAAACGTTTTTAGATACAAGGTGAAAATCGAAAGCCGGTTTTCAAATGGTTTTTTAGAAGATTTACCGATAGAAAATGCTGATGAAGATGGTTTTAACAGACTAGATTTTGCAAAAGAAATTGCTAAGAGGATCAGTCTTACCTCAAATAAAAAATCTTTTGCTATTGGTATACTTGGTGAATATGGTAATGGCAAGACATCCTTTATAAATCTCATCAGAATTAATTTAAACGATGAGGAATTTTCTGTAATCGAGTTCAATCCGTGGGGAATTGAGGGCAAATCAAATATTCAACAAGATTTCTTCGACATACTTTCGTCTAATCTATACAAGATTGACCCAAAAATATCTGGGATGGTTATGGATTATTCGCGAAAATTGGCCAGAACTGGCTCTTCTATAGAAAAGGTTATTAAAAACACTGGGCTTATCAGTAGCTTTTTTCACGAATCCAATTATCTTGATGATTATAAAAGAATTGATAATTTGCTCGCAGTATGTGACAAAAAGATTGTTGTTGTTATTGATGATTTAGATCGGCTTTACAGTGAGGAAGTTCTTGAGGTACTACGCATAATTAGAAATACTGCTAATTTTGCAAACATTTTCTACTTGGTAGCTTATGATAAGAATTATATAAACAAGGCTATTGCTACCCTAAATCCAAATATTGGAGCAAGCTTTCTTGATAAGATTATACAGCTAGAAATACCGTTACCAAAACGAGAATCGAATTATTTAAATCTACTCTTGGAGCAGCATCTTAAAAAGTTCCTTCAAGAGGCAGATCTAAACGTTTACTCAGAACATATCGTAGCGACCGGATTTCACTCTGACTACCAATATGGTTATTCTAAAATTTTCCGACAGTCGCGGGACATTATAAAATTTGTTAATAGTTTTAAACTGATTTACCCCAAGCTCAACAATGAAGTTTATTTTGAAAACCTATTTGTACTTGAATTACTAAAGTTTAGGTTTCCGTTGGTCTATAACCGCCTTTATGAAGATAAAAGCGAATTCATCCATAGTCAGGCCTATGCTACATTGGATTCACAGTTTTATGAGTTGACTACTTATAGTGAAGATAAGGAAAGTAAACTTTCTATTATCCGGACATTGCGAGAGGAGAAAGAATATGATGATGATGAGCTAAAGTTGATTGCCGGTCTTATACACCACTTATTCACCGGCTGGGATAGAGTTAAGAATGCAAGGAATTCTATTATACATCCGATGTTTTTTGATCGTTATTTTCGCTATCATATAGGCGGCAAAGAGATATCTGAAAAGTCATTTAAAGAAGCTTTAGGCGGAGGTTTGGAGAAAGTTAAGGTATTTATTGAAGAGCAATCCGGCCAAAATATGCTACGGGAAACTGCCGCCCGTCTGTTGCAAGTTAACGTTTCGGGCAGATCAGAATTTGAGCTACTCATCAAAAGCCTTTTTTATCTAGGACCAATGTTTGCAGTACAGCAAGGTCTTAGGAGTTTTTCTTATGACTCTTTGCTGCTCCTTTTATGGGATACAGATTACAATGCGAATAAACTTTTTTTTAAGGAGGAGCCAACGGCATTTAAATCGATGGTCGAAAGAATATTTGCCGATGCCCCGTTTCCTTTTTTATTCCATAGTGAACTGATATATCATATCAGGACTGACAGCAGGAAGTTTTTGTTGTCAGATAGTGAATTGACCGATTTGCAGATATATTATTTTAAAGCGCATCTTGACAAAGATGGCCTCTCACAAGATGCTGTGTATATATTTTATTGGTGTTCTGAAGAGTTATTTGAGTCATTGAACGATGGCAGTGGTAAAGGTTTTAAACGGCGTCGTATTAAGGATAAAATGGCAGAGTTGGTTGTAAAAGTTTTACCTTCTTACGACCCAGTTCATTTTCTTAAGATGAGCATAGAGACCGATTTGAGAGAAAAATCTTTGCACAACTTAAATTGGACTTTCCGGGCACTATACACTGATCCAATGGATTTGAGGAATGCTGTTTCCACTAATTCTAAAATCTCAGAAGAAGTTAAAAATGAATATCTTCTGTTTTTTGACTCCTGCAAAGAAAATGGCTTTGACAAATACACAGAGTTTATATTTAAAACTGCACTAAAGGATAAACTACAGACCAGTATCCCTCTATAACTGGAATTTAATAATATTTGATTGAAGTATACTCCTAACTAAAGCCCTCCAAAAATAATGTGGAATTCATTTAACACCTATGATTTAAGCCCTGAACAAGCTTTTGAAACATTGAATAATCAATTGTTTGAAAAGTACTTACATACACAATACAAAGAAAAGCTATTAAAATTCAGGGTGATAAACGGTTCGGGGGGCGACGGAGGTATTGAAGCTTACGGGGAATTAGCTGACAAATCTATTATTGCAATTCAATCAAAATGGTTCCTTAACAATCTTGAGGCTTCCCAAATACGTCAAATTGAGAAGTCTGTACGAACCGCCATTGAGCTCAGGCCACGAATTAGCAATTATGTTATCTGCATCCCTAGGAATATTAATTCTGTTAAGATAGGCAAAGGAAAGAAACCCATATTAAATACGGAAGAATTTCGAATCAACAAACTTGTTAAAGACTTATTAAAGGATTATCCGGATTTACATATTATTTGTTGGTTTGAACATGAAATCACTATGCAATTGTTGCTACCACAAAATGAAGGTGTACATAAATATTGGTTTGAAAAGCAAATATTCTTTTTTAATTCGTTGGAGCAGCGGTTTGAGACACAAAAAACGAACAGTTGGCTTAGGGAACGGTATGTGCCTAGCCTTAATGGAAGTGGGATTATAAGAGATCAAATAGGCAGACAGCTTTTTGATAGTGGATTCAGGCAGATTGTGTTGCTAACGGTAAATAAGTTAAAGCATGAAATAAGTTCCTTTGAAGGCTTATTGAAGCCTCTGTTGACTCATTCTCAAAAAAGAAGCTTTTTACCTAATCTAAATAGATTGAATGAAACTGTTCAGTCTTTAAAATTATCACTTGATCAAATAAAATTAGATCTTACGTACGCAATAGAAACATCAAGCATGATGTCTGAACCGGAATTTAGCATTCACGATGTCATTGATGAATTACGGTTTGAATTGCGGGGTACAACCCCTACTAATTTGGAAAAACCATATTTTAAGAATTTTGTGCTTCAGCTTGACGTTTTCGAAACCAATTTATTACAAGATTTTTACAAAATATACAGTGTACTAAGTATTGAAAAATGTGTGTTGATCCTTGGTCGTGCCGGTACGGGTAAAACGCACGGTTTAGCTTATAGTGTAGAGCATTTTCTCAACGAAGGATACCCTGCACTTCTCATTAGGGCATACGGTGCAGATTCATCCTCATGGGGTGCTTTGTTGGCTAATGAATTAGAATTATATGACTGGAAACTCAACGAGATATTTTCAGCTTTAGAAACACTGGCGTACAGGAATGATGTTAAACGAGCACACAAACTTAATGGCGACGGTGAACAAAATTTTATATCATCGAAAGTATTAGTTTGTATAGATGGCTTAGAAGAGGACATCGCGCATTGGGATACATGGTATGACAGGATTGCCGAAGCCAGCGAAATTGTCAAAAAGTTCCCCCGTGTGAGAATACTCTTTAGTGCTAGGAATAATTTCTTTAACAATGATAAAATTATAGATTCCAAAGATTTAGCTCTCGTTGAATTACCCCGGGAGGGGGATATTGCCATTACAGATGTACTGGAAATCTACCTTGAAGCCTATAAGATAGATGTAGAGAATATTAGATTTATAAATGGTTTAGATAATTTATTCGCTTTAAGACTATTTTGCGAACAGTATCAGAATGCGAAAATTACAGAGGACAGCGATGTTCAAACAGCGACGGGCGTATTACTAAATTTAAAACTGAAGAGACTTAATAATGAACTTTTAAAACTATTTAGAAAGCAAAGTCTTGAAGTTACACCAGTTGTAGATACGCTGCTTTTGCTATCGGAGCAATTTTATCGCACACCTGAATTATCTCATGAGCAAATAAGAAAAGTTATTGACAACGAGCTATTAAAATATCTTTCTAGTTTAGAGATAGAGCAATTACTCCAATTCTTTTCTGAAAATGGTATTATTACCCGTGCTGAAAGAGAGGAGGGATCCGGTATTCTAAGAAAGCGTAACAAATTTTATACGATAAGCTATCAATCTATTCTGGAAATTGTTTTATCGGATAATATAACGAATCAGATAATAAATGATGGGGCAAAGGAGTTTCCTGAGATTATTTTTCGAAATTTTGCATTGCCATATGATGTAAATCCTATCGAGTTCCGTCGAGCTCATAACGGGAAGACACCGAATCAGCAGCTGATACAAAATGTTGTCAATCGGGTTTTAATCCGAACGGGAAAGCTTATAGGAATTGATGGATATTTATCAAAAGGGTTTGATAGCAAGCAAATATTTAAAATGCAATTGGAAGCGCTAACTGCGGTACCAAACAAGATAGCATCTTTGTTTAAAGACTGGATAGATGATATGATTTATATTGATTATCACAAACGTTTTGAAATTATACGGTCACTAATTTACCCTTTAGCTAATAGACCTGGACATATTTTTAATGCAATGTATCTGCATAATATTCTAATCGAATTTCCCGATTCTTTCAGCCGAGATAAATTTTGGTCGGGTTTAGATGACCATGAGAAGCGTATTAATGGCCATGCTAATGCTTGGTCATTATCCGCTATTTTTAATTCTTATCTTGAATTAAGTGAATATGAGAAGTTCGACGGGCGGCCGTTGTTGTACGCTTGGGGACTGACAACATTGGATCAAAAGCTTCGAGAAGACATACGCATCAAATTAACGAAATGGGCACTGCTGGTACCTGATGAGTTCCTTAAGCTTCTTGATTTGCTTTTTAATTGCAACGATCCCCAATTACAGGAGGATTTATCCTCAATAATGCTTGGATTTTCTACACGCTGCAGAGATAAATTATCAATCGCTAGGCTCTCGTTATGGACACTTGATAATGTATTCAATAAAAAAGATGTTTACAGAAACGTTATTGTCCGGTACGGATTTAAAGCTATTATAGAGCGTTCGTACCAGTTGAAATTGGTTAGCAGGAAAGAACTGTTGATAGCAAGACCATCTAAATTGGATGTACTGGAATTATTGCCGTTGGACATACATTATTTGAAGAAGCCCACAGAAGAGTACTATCCTATTGCACATGACCTCGCATGGTATGTTATTAAAGATGCCTTTGATAATTTTTTAACCTATGAAGTTGGATATGGCAAAGATGGTACTACAAAAGAAACCACTTCATTTTTAAACAAGTATAAAGAAAAACACAATAATGAATATGTATTGAATCCCAGAAGTTGGGCTATGGCAGCAGCCCTAATGTACATTCGTAGTCTCGGGTTTGATCGTGTAAAAGGAAATAGTTTTACCAGTGCCAGTCATGGCAGTAAGAGCGAGTTATTTACTTACGAAGAAAAGTACGTATGGCTTGCCGTAAACTATTTGAAAGGCTACCTATCGGATTACTTGCCCTTTGATGATTTTGGGGAGAAATTTTGGATTAAAGATTATTCTTCGATTACCGAGATCCACAACCCGGGAGACGATTTCGAAAATATGTTGGAAAACCAAATCGATGAACAATTTAATCCGAAACCGTGGATTATAAAAGAAATACTTGCACCTGAGATAATGTCGAACGGCAATCTGACAAAAATAATTGAAGAGGCAGTAAATACAGAGCATCATATTGAGTTCGAAAACTGGATATTTTTTGATAAATCAGACTTTCAATTTTTACAAGAAGGAAAAAAGGCCACTACACTATACAATTATACCGGATTGTATAATTCGTCCAATACAATACATTCTTCTATAGAGATACATTGCTGCACTATAGAGAAAAAACATTTTGAGGTTTTTAAAGAGGAACTTTTTAGGAGCTTCAATAAGGATGTATTAAACAATGATTTGCGGTTTTATACAAGACCACAAACGGATACATACACCAATCCTTCAGATATTATTTGGATGGACTGGATAGGTGAAGATGGAAAAACGGAACATTTTATGGATGAGATAACCTTTAGCCCAACTATTGCTAAAGTTGTAAAGAGAAGCGTCAAAGGAGAAGAGGAAGTGTACATACCTGCAAAAGCCACTCGTAAAGCAATTCAAATTAAAGGACTGGAGGATAACAATTACCTCGGCAAATCAGGTGAGGTGCTAGGTATTAATTATAAGATAAAAACAGATGTGTTCGGTGAATCACAAGATATGGTAGTAGTTGACGATTTTTTGTATAACGCAAGTCTTTCAAAAAAAGGGAGGTTACGATTTTGGTTCGCCCTTACAATTAGTAATAAAAATCCACTCAACACAGATATTGATTCGATTCCCTACATTCAAAAAGTGAGGAAGTATTTATTATGGGAAGAAAATGGTCGGGTTAATTCGTTTAAGTTTTGGGATGGAAGATATAGTAACAAGTTATAATTATTGGTTCAACTCTAAAAACTACAGAATGTTTGCCTATTTTCGAGGGACTGATATCTAATTCTAAAGAACCTCAAATCTCGTCTAGTCTAAAAAAAACGTTACCAATGTGGTAACGTTTTTTTTTAATCTTGATTGCTATCTGGTTCGTCTTCTTCAAAAATATCGTTGAACTTTTGCTGTAGCAGTTCCTTTTTCGGGAGCTGTGTTCGGTATTTTGCAACCATAGTAGGAGAAAGACTCCGGCTCAGTGAATATTCAACAACCTGATTGTCCTTGTCCTTACAAAGCAGAATACCAATACTTGGATTCTCATGTTCTTTTTTTACATCACTATCAAGTGCTTCAAGATAGAAATTAAGTTGCCCGATATGCTCCGGTTTGAATTTGCCTGCTTTCAACTCAAAGGCAACAAGGCACTGTAGACCCCGATGATAAAACAATAAATCAATGTAAAAATCACTATCACCGACCATTAGCTTATATTCGCTACCGATAAAGATAAAATCCCGGCCAAGCTCAAGAATAAATTCCTTCATCCGGTTTATAAGCCCATTCTGCAAATCACCTTCACTATGCTTCTCAGGCAGATTAAGAAAATCAAAAACATAGCTGTCTTTAAAGATGTGCTGGATATCTGTTTTAGAATTTTTCGGTATAATGGATTTAGGATTTTCACTTGTCATCGCCCGTTCAAACAAGCTGGAGGAAATTTGCCGGTCAAGTTCGCGAACGCTGTAATTTTCCCTAATACTCAGTTTTATATAAAACATTCGTTCTTCATCGGTATTGCATCGTGAGAAAATTGTACGGTGGTGTGTCCAACTTATTTTCGCCAAAATACTATCTCTTATATCTTCGGATTCAAATTGTTGCCTCACTGCGGCAACAATTGTATCCTTTTGATTTTTAGCAACTTGTAATTGTTGCCTCGCTGAGGCAACAATTACAGTATTGTGGTATATCTCATAAAATTTAACCATCCTATAAAGCGCAGTACGTGTGAAACCCTTTAGCTCACTATGGTTCTTTTGAAGGAATTCTGCAAGCTCGCTCACAGTCTTATCTCCCCATTCTGCGTTTTTTATTTTTAAGGATATATACAGACCTACATTCCAATATAAATTGATTAGTTCGGTATTTACCGTTTTTAATGCATTGTTTCGTGCCGCTTTAATTAGCTGTGCTATTTCTACAAAATTATTTTCCATGATTTAAACTTTTTTAAGATGAGGATTTCCGTGAGAAAGCGCAAGCAGTTCTTTTAATTCCTGTATTTCCTGCTGCATTTTAGATATGATATCCGGTGAAGGTGGCTCGGTTGTGGTTTCTGTCCTATTTAGTCTCATTTGTAACTGCTTCATTTCCCTTCCAACAGATTGCTGTTCAGTTATAGCATACTCTTCAGTTTGCTTTACCGATTGATGCCCAAGCAACTCTTTTACTACATGGATTGGCACATCATTATTGAGCGTTACGGTACTTCCAAAGGTCCTTCTGGCCTTGTGGGTGTTCAGGATGCTTTCTATGCCGCATAGCGTAGCTACTTCTTTCAGGTACTCATTCATTTTCTGATTGGAGGTCACCGGCAATACCGATTCCCTTTGCATGCAGATAGGGTGGTCTTTGTAGCGTTCCATGACTGCTTTGGCTTTAGGTAACAATGGGACATTTATAGTCCCACCGGTTTTCTGCCTTTCGCTGATAATCCACATTTCCCCATCAATACCTAATTTGATATCGGACTTTTTTAGGTTGAAGGCATCAATGTAGGCCAGACCGGTATAGCATTGGAACACGAAGATGTCACGTACTGTAGTAAGCCGTGGAGTGGAGAAGGTATGGTTTTCCAATAGCGAAAGTTCGTGGGCGCTGAGCGGCTTCTTATGCACCTTGATTTTCTTAGCCTTAAAGCGTTTAAAAGGGTCATTGGTTATGATTTCTTTGTCAATGGCACGAAGTACAATTTTCTTGAAGTTGGTAATATACTTTACAGCGGTATTATTACTGATGTTTTTGACTGTCTTGAGATAGAACTCGTAATCTTTGACAAACTCATAGTTGAGTTCCCTGAACTCCATGTCATCCACATTGTACTTATATCGCACAAATTCCTTTAGATGCTTTTTAGCTATCTCAAAACGGACGTGTGTGCCTATGGCATATTCGCCTATTTTAACTAAAGCTAACAGCTCGTCATTATGGAGTTGGAATTCCTGTACAATCTTTGCTTTTGACGCTGTCCTGCCTAAAACATAATCCATCAGCTTTTCGCTTGTAATCGGCTGCCCGGAATACACAAGGTCATTCCTGTACTGCTGGATTTTCATTTCAATCGTTTCCAGGAAGAAATTAGTGGTACGTGCATCCTCTTTGTTTCCGGTTGCCCGTTCTTTTGCCTGATCCCATCTGGTGACATCCCAACGTTGTTTGGTGGATGTTTCTTTCGGGATTCCATCTACTGTAATCCTTAGATAAATTAATCTAAGATTGTTTTCTTTTCGTGGGGTCTTCAGAAAGAAGGTTAACCCAAAACTTGTTGCTAACATAATTCAACATTTTAATTAATAAATAAAATTAGAATTATAGCGTCCTCAAATCAAGTCGTTAAGCAGGTTTACCTGTTGACAATCAAAATGTTACATCGGTTTCTGTGGCACATTTTTTAAAATTTGTGATGTGCCACAAAATGTGCCATAAATTATGGCCATTTTTGTAAATTTTGACGGTGCAGGGGATGAAATAAAAAAACCTGCAACTTCGTAAAGTGCAGGTTTTCTGTGATTTAACTTACTTTATAGTGATATAAAGCTGAATTGTGGTGGGCGATGAGGG
>Ga0247814_10001179_pt1 | contig 16051 bp, 11 predicted proteins | sample UWRJL179409R1_FD_179947 | JGI IMG/M metagenome (GOLD analysis project Ga0247814, IMG submission 179947) | Plant litter microbial communities from Arlington Agricultural Research Station in Wisconsin, United States - UWRJ-L179-409R-1 | ecosystem: Environmental > Terrestrial > Plant litter >...
ATCAGCGCCTGCCCAAGGGCATTTCCGCCGCCCAGTAACATAAGGCGCATTCGCATAGAGTCAGCAGGCCCAGTCTGGTTGGAACGATGGCTTTAGCGACAGATCTTGTGGAACCGTCGCCGATAATTGCCGGAATCGTTGCATTTTGCGGGTTTAGTGCGCAACCGTCATCCGTAAAGTGTACATCCCGGATATTTGTAGCGCTTCGACTGGCTCCATCGCGAGCAGGCTCACTCCTACAATTGAAATGCATTCCCCTGTAGGAGTGAGCCTGCTCGCGATGAGGCCCGAACGGTACTTGCATCTTCCCCCCTGCGACCGCATAACTTATCCCATGAATCTGCCCCTCCCCGCCGACAGCGCCCTGGCAGGCTTTCACCCCGCCGTCAGCGCCTGGTTCAGCAAAACCTTCCCGACGGTCACCGCCGCCCAGGCCCGCGCCTGGCCGTTGATCCGCCAGCGCCGCTCGACTTTGATCGCCGCGCCCACCGGCTCGGGCAAAACCCTCACAGCCTTCCTCGCCGTGCTCGACGACCTCGTCCACCGTGGTCTGGAAAACCCCGACGGTTTGCCCGACGAAACGCTCGTCGTGTATGTCTCGCCGCTGAAAGCGCTGTCCAACGACATCCGCATCAACCTGCAAACCCCCCTCGCCGGGATCACTGAACAACTTCGTCAGATGAACCTGCCGCAAATACACATCACCACCGCCGTGCGCACCGGCGACACCCCGCAAAAAGACCGCGCCGCCATGCGCAAAACCGCGCCGCACATTTTGGTGACTACCCCGGAATCGCTCTACGTGCTGCTCGGCTCGGAATCCGGACGGAAAATGCTCGGCACCACGCGCACGGTGATCATCGACGAAATCCACGCGATGGCCGCCGGCAAACGCGGCAGCCACTTGGCCCTGAGCCTTGAGCGCCTGCAAGCGCTGTGCGCCGAACCGCTGACCCGCATCGGTCTTTCTGCCACGCAAAAACCGGTCGAAGCCGTGGCGCAGTTCCTCGTCGGCCATGACCGTCCCTGCGAAATCATCGACATCGGTCACGCCCGCCCACGGGATCTCGGCATCGAAGTACCGCCCGTGCCGTTGTCGGCAGTCATGGCCAACGATGTCTGGGAGCTGGTCTACGACCGCCTCGCGGAACTTGCCCGCGAGCATCGCACCACGCTGATTTTCGTCAACACCCGGCGCCTCGCCGAGCGCCTGAGCCGACACCTCAGCGAACGCCTCGGCAAGCACGCGGTGGCGGCGCACCACGGCAGTCTGGCCAAGGAGTTTCGCCTCGACGCCGAGCAACGCCTCAAGCGTGGCGAGTTGCAGGTGTTGATCGCCACCGCCTCGCTGGAACTGGGTATCGATATCGGTGAAGTCGATCTGGTCTGTCAGATCGCTTCGCCGCGCTCCATCGCCGGGTTTCTGCAACGGGTCGGCCGTTCCGGCCACCAGGTGGGTGGCACGCCCAAAGGTCGGCTGTTCGCCACCACCCGCGACGACCTGATCGAATGTGCCGCCCTGCTCGACTGCGTGCGCCGAGGCGAACTCGATACCCTGCACATTCCTGTCGCGCCGCTGGATGTGCTCGCGCAGCAGATCATCGCCGAAGTCAGTTGTCAGGAATGGCCAGAAGACGATTTGCTGGCGATGTTCCGCCAGGCCTCGCCCTATCGCGATCTCGATGCAAAACATTATCAAGCGCTGCTGAGCATGCTCGCCGAAGGCTACAACGGTCGCCAGGGCATTCGCAGCGCCTACCTGCACCGCGACGCCGTCAGCCGCACCTTGCGTGGCCGCCGTGGTGCGAAACTCGCTGCCGTGACCAGCGGCGGCACCATTCCCGACAACGCCGATTACAGCGTGATGCTTGAGCCGCAAGGCCTGAACATCGGTAGCGTCAACGAAGACTTCGCCGTGGAAAGCATTGCCGGCGACGTGTTCCAGCTCGGCAATACCTCCTACCGCATCCTCCGTGTGGAAACCGGCAAGGTTCGAGTCGAGGATGCCCACGGCCAGCCGCCGACCATTCCCTTCTGGCTCGGCGAAGCGCCGGGGCGCAGCGATGAATTGTCGTTCGCCGTGGCACGCCTGCAAGCGCAACTCGACGAACTGCTCGGCGCCAGCCCCGGAGACTTGCAACCAGCGCTCGACTGGCTGACACAGACCCTCGGTCTCAACCGCGCCAGCGCCGAGCAACTGGTCGAATACCTCGCCCGCGCCAGACAGACCCTCAGCGCCCTGCCCTCGCAAGATACTTTGCTGATGGAACGGTTTTTCGACGAGTCCGGCGGCACGCAACTGATCATTCATTCGCCGTTCGGCAGTCGCGTCAACCGCGCTTGGGGTTTGGCCCTGCGCAAGCGCTTCTGCCGCACCTTCAACTTCGAATTGCAGGCCGCTGCCAGTGAAGACGCGATCGTCCTGTCGCTGTCCACCAGCCACAGCTTTGAACTCGATGAGATCTGGCGCTACCTGCACAGCAACAGCGCCGAGCAGATCCTCATTCAAGCGGTGCTCGACGCGCCGCTGTTCGGCGTGCGCTGGCGCTGGAATGCCGGGGTGGCGCTGGCGTTGCCACGCTTTACCGGCGGGCGCAAAGTCGCACCGCAGTTGCAGCGGATGAAAAGCGAAGACCTGATCGCCAGCGTGTTTCCCGATCAGATCGCCTGCCTGGAAAACCTCGCCGGCGAACGCGAAATCCCCGAGCATCCATTGATCGAGCAAACCCTCGACGACTGCCTGCACGAGGCGATGGACAGCGAAGGCTGGCTCAATCTGCTGCGGCGCATGGAGCGTGGCGAGGTGCGTTTGATCAGCCGCGATCTGCCGGCGCCCTCACCGCTCGCCGCTGAAATCCTCAGTGCGCGGCCGTACACCTTTCTCGACGATGTGCCGTTGGAAGAACGTCGTACCCAAGCGGTGATCAACCGTCGCTGGAACGATCCACAATCGACCGATGATCTCGGTGCGCTGGATGCGGACGCGATTAACGCTGTACGCGAAGAAGCCTGGCCGTCGCCAAACGCTGTGGATGAAATGCATGAGGCGCTGATGAGTCTGGCGTGCATCAGCGAGGATGAGGTGCAAGCGAACGAAGGCTGGCGCAAATGGCTGGAAACCTTGGCCAGCAGCGGCCGCGCCTGCCGATTGCAGATCGACGCCGAGCATTTTTTGTGGCTGGCTCGCGAACGCCTGACCTGTCTGCAAGCGCTTTATCCACAGGCTAAATTGCAACCCGGGCTGGAGCCCTTGCCGGGATTCGATGAAACCTGGACGTACGATGAGGCATTGGTCGAAGTGATCCGCGCGCGCCTCGGAGCCTTCGGTCCTTTACCTTTAACCGCTATCTCCCAACCGCTCGCGGTGCCGGCCACCCAAGTCAATCAAGCGCTCGCTCAACTGGAGCGCGAAGGCTATGTCCTGCGCGGTCAATTCACGCCGAAACTGAACATCGAAGAATGGTGCGAACGCCACCTGCTCGCGCGTATTCATCGCTACACAGTCAAGCGTCTGCGCCGGGAAATCGAACCGGTGGCGTTGCAGGACTTCATGCGTTTTCTATTCGACTGGCAGCATCTTTCGCCCGCGACGCGGGGTCAGGGCAGCGCCGTGTTGCCGGCGATTGTCAGCCAGTTCGAAGGCTACGCAGCGGCAGCTTCGGCGTGGGACAGCGACATTCTGCCGGCGCGGCTCAGGGACTATTCGCCGAGCTGGCTGGATGACCTGTGCCGCAACGGCAAACTGGTGTGGACACGCCTCAGTGCCCGGCAAAAAGTCAGCGGCACGGCTTTGCGCAGCACGCCGATCGTGTTGCTGCCGCGCAGTCAGGTCGGCCTTTGGAGTGCGCTGGCCGAACAGACGCCCGTGAGCGAACTGTCGCCGAAAACCCAGAAGGTGTTTGAGGCCTTGACTCAGCACGGTGCGCTGTTTTTCGATGAGCTGATTCATGAAGCGCATCTGCTGCGCACCGAACTGGAAATCGCCTTGCAGGAACTGGTCGGCGCCGGGCTGGTGAATGCCGACAGCTTCGCTGGCCTGCGTGCGCTGATCACCCCGGCGAGCAAGCGCCAGCAGCGCAGCAGTCGTCGCGGGCGCGGGGCGTTTGTCGGTGGCATGGACGATGCCGGGCGTTGGGCGTTGTTGCGGCGCGGGGCGGCTGTGGATAACAACGAAACCCTGGAGCATGTCGCCATGACCTTGTTGCGCCGTTACGGCGTAGTGTTCTGGCGCTTGCTGGAACGTGAGGCGGATTGGTTGCCGAGTTGGCGGGAATTGCTGCGCACGTTTCATCGACTGGAAGCACGCGGCGAGATTCGCGGCGGGCGGTTTGTCAGTGGTTTGGCCGGGGAACAGTTTGCCTTGCCGGAGGCGATTCCACTTTTACGCGAAGTACGTCGGCGGCCACAGGACGGCAGTCTGGTGGCGGTATGCGGGGTCGATCCATTGAACCTGGCCGGGACGTTGTTGCCGGGGGTGAAAGTGCCGGCGCTGGTGAGTAATCGGTTGGTCTATCGCGATGGTTTGCCGGCGGCGGCGGAGATTGCCGGCAAGCAGCAGTTTTGGCTGGAGCTGGATCAGATCGGCATGCAGCAGGTGCGCAGCAAATTGATCCGGCATTGATGTCGGCTGTTATGGCGCTATCGCGAGCAGGCTCACTCCTACAGGGGAACGCATTCCAAAGGTAGGAGTGAGCCTGCTCGCGATGAGGCCAGTATTACCAACACCAAACCTGCTTTAGGTCCTCGATTCCTGCGGCACTTCACTCACCACCACCTCACTCCCCTGCGAACGCTTCGGCAACAAAACCTGCTGTGGATAAGTCTGCGCGAAATGCACCGTCTCGGTGTTATCCACAAGCTTCTTCAAACGCTGATTGAACGCCCGGCTCACCGCGTACTGCCCACCCGACACGGTGCGGAATTGCGCCGTCAGCACCACGCCGTTCAAATCCATCCTGTCCACGCCAAACACATCCAGCGGCCCTTGCAGGTTGTACTTGAGGAACGGGTCTTCGCGAATCGAATCGCCGGTCTCACGGATCAGCTCGATGGCCTTGTCCACATCCGTGTCGTAAGTGAACTGCACAGAGAAAAACGCAAAGGCAAACTGCCGCGATTGGTTGGTCACAGCCTTGATCTGGCCGAACGGTACCGAGTGCACAAAACCTTTACCGTCACGCAGCCGCAGGGTGCGAATGGTCAGCCCTTCGACCGTGCCGGCATGGCCCGAATCGAGCACCACCCAATCACCAATCGACAGGGTGTCTTCGATGATGATGAACAGCCCGGTGATCACATCCTGCACCAATTGCTGCGAACCGAAACCGATGGCCAGACCGACCACCCCGGCCCCGGCCAGCAGTGGCGCAACGTTGATCCCCAGATTGGCCATGGTGGTGATCGCGCAGATCACCACGAGGATGATTTTGATCGCGTTGCGCAACAGCGGCAGGATGGTTTTCACCCGCGTACTTGGCTGGCGAGCGCCGCGCTTGCTGACTGGAGGCTTCAGCGCTTCCTGAATCGCCGTGTCGAGCACCACCCACAACAGCCACGTCACCAGAAAGATCAGGCCAATGCTGCTCAGCGCGTTACTGATCGCTCGCCCGACCGTGCTGCTCTGGGCGAAATCTAGCAGCGACACACCCCAGATCCGCCCGAGAATGTCGATGAAGGCAATCGCGATGACGATACGCAGCAAGGCATGCAACAGGCTGAGAAAGCGTTCCTTGTAAGCGCTGCTACGCTGGATCGCCTCGGCTTTTCGTGACTTGAAAACGTGCTGCAGGATCGTGCTGAGAAACACCGTGCCGATCAACAGCACCGTAGTGAACAACGCGCAGCGCAGGGCTTTTTGATTGTCCTCGCCGATGCCGATCAGGTTCACTGCCGAGACCAGCACCATCAGCACAATCGGCCAATACCACAACCCGGAAAAAATCCGCAGCGACTCCTGCATTGAGGGTTGTTTCAACCGTTGGCTCAGCGGGCGATTACGGATCAGATGCGCCACCGGGCGACGCAGGCGAATCACCAGCAGACCGAAAATCACCGAGGCGATCAGGCCGGTAAACACGGCGACGCTGCTGGTGATATTGCCGCCCAGTTGACGGGCGATTTGCGGGCTGGTCAGCGCATCGCTGAGGGCGGCGAGGAAGCCGATCAGGAACAATGGTCGCGGACAATAATTGCGGATGATGCGTGCAGCGGGCCGTTTGTGCCCGACATTGAACATCACCACCACGCACAACAACATCGACGTGGAAAAGATGCCGCTGCTGGTGGCGTAGGCCAGACACAGCGCCAGCGCGCGCCCTACCGAAGCTTGCAGGAAATGGCTGACGTAAAGCGTCAGCGGCAGGCAGATCAGCGCCGGCACGGTGTACGGCAACAAGTAGCCGATCAGATCCTGGCTGCGCTGGCGGGTGCGCAACCAGCGACCTCCACGCATACGGTTGGCCAACAGGCTGCCGAGCACGGTGAGCAGCGCAAAACTGCCGAGCCAAGTTCCAGAGAGACTAAGGAAATCCCCGGCGACGCTCCAGCCCGAGCGATTCGATGGCTGGTTGACCAGTTTGTCGACCTCATTGGCGGCGCGATCGGCGCGCAGGCGCCAGGCGTCGACCAGATGTTCGTTGATGTCGAGTTTGTCCTGGACGTCGTCGATGCTCGAACTGATCGCACCGAGCAGACCGCCCTGCACGATGGGCTCAGGCTTTGCCGCCTCCTCGGTGGCGGCGGGAACGCCCGGCAGTGCGGCGGCCTCCAGTTCGTTGGTGCCTAGAAATAGCAGTGCTCCCAGCAGAATGGCGATCCTGAACTTGCTCAAAACTCCGATCTCCCGTGGCTGAACCTGTAAGGAACTGATCGGTAATTGCCCAGCAAGTTCAAGAGCACCCTCACCCCAGCCCTCTCCCAGAGGGAGAGGGAGCTGACCGAGTTGCCTGCGAGAAGTACACCGACTTGCAAGTCCGGAGTCGAACTCAAGTCCTGAATACACTGAAGATCTGCTCCCTTCCCCCTCGCCCTCTCCCTGCGGGAGAGGGAGCTGACCGAGTTGCCTGCGAGAAGTACACCGACTTGCAAGTCCGGAGTCGAACTCAAGTCCTGAAGACACTGAAGAACTGCTCCCTTCCCCCTCGCCCTCTCCCAGCGGGAGAAGGAGCTGACCGAGTTGCCTGTGAGAAGTACACCGACTTGCAAGTCCGGAGTCGAACTCAAGTCCTGAATACACTGAAGATCTGCTCCCTTCCCCCTCGCCCTCTCCCCGCGGGAGAGGGCGCTGACCGAGTTGCCTGTGAGAAGTACACCGACTTGCAAGTCCGGAGTCGAACTCAAGTCCTGAATACACTGAAGATCTACTCCCTTCCCCCTCGCCCTCTCCCCGCGGGAGAGGGAGCTGACCGAGTTGCCTGTGAGAAGTACACCGACTTGCAAGTCCGGAGTCGAACTCAAGTCCTGAATACACTGAAGAACTGCTCCCTTCCCCCTCGCCCTCTCCCCGCGGGAGAAGGAGCTGACCGAGTTGCCTGCGAGAAGTACACCGACTTGCAAGTCCGGAGTCGAACTCAAGTCCTGAATACACTGAAGATCTGCTCCCTTCCCCCTCGCCCTCTCCCCGCGGGAGAGGGAGCTGACCGAGTTGCCTGTGAGAAGTACACCGACTTGCAAGTCCGGAGTCGAACTCAAGTCCTGAATACACTGAAGATCTGCTCCCTTCCCCCTCGCCCCCTTGGGGGAGAGGGTTGGGGTGAGGGGGAGCGCTTTTGATCTTCGCCTTGGACGTGACCGTCCGTAACGCCATCGAAACTTTCCCGATCCGCGCGCAGTCATCAAAAGACAGCGGCAACACGAGGACTTTCGACGGGAGGGCGGCATGGCGACGATTCACATCGGTATTTCCGGCTGGCGCTACGCACCGTGGCGCGGGGACTTCTACCCCAAGGGACTGGCGCAAAAGCGCGAATTGCAATTTGCGTCGCGGGCGGTCAACAGCATCGAAATCAATGGATCGTTCTACGCTCTGCAACGACCCGAACGTTATGCACAGTGGTACGCCGAAACGCCTGACGACTTCGTCTTCAGCATCAAGGCGCCGCGCTTTATCACCCACATCCGCCGCTTGCGTGACATCGAGAAACCGCTGGCGAATTTCTTCGCCTCGGGGATTCTGGAACTCAAGGAAAAACTCGGGCCGATCCTTTGGCAATTCCCGCCAAATTTCAAATTCGAGCCTGAGCGCTTTGAGCATTTCCTCGCACTATTGCCCCACGACACCGAAGCTGCCGCTGCCCTCGCCCATCAACATGATTCGCACCTGCACGGTCACGCGAGCATGAAAGCCTGGCGCAAAAAGCCGCTGCGCCATGCCGTAGAGATCCGCAATGACAGCTTCCTTGATCCCGATTTCGTGCGGCTGCTGAAGCGCTACAACACCGCACTGGTAATCGCCGACACCGCAAACAAATGGCCCTACCGCGAAGACCTCACCAGCGACTTCGTCTACCTGCGCCTGCACGGTGCCGAAGAGCTTTACGCCAGCGGCTACACCGCGCCGGCCCTCAAACGCTGGGCCGAGCGCATCGACGCCTGGCATCACGGCGAACAACCGAAAGATGCGCATTTGATTGCGCCACGACTGAAGCCGCGCCCACGCAAATCCCGCGAAGTATTCTGCTATTTCGACAACGACATCAAAGTCCGCGCGCCCTACGACGCCCGTGATCTGCTGCAGCGTTTCGAACTGGACAAAGACCTCGCCACCGTCCCCGGCGAACCCGCTGCGCAAGGAGTGCTGGCATGAGTATTCCGGAACCGGTCGGTTTCACTGATGAAGGCTCGGTGGTCGCGCCTTCGGTACGTACGTTCACTGTGCTGACGGTCAACACCCATAAGGGCTTCACCGCGCTAAACCGACGCTTCATCCTCCCGGAATTGCGCGAAGCGGTGCGCAGCGTCGCCGCCGACGTGGTGTTTTTGCAGGAGGTTCACGGAACCCACGAGCACCATCCCAAGCGCTACAGCAACTGGCCGACGATGCCGCAGTACGAATTCCTTGCCGACAGCCTCTGGCCACAGTTCGCTTACGGGCGCAACGCGGTGTACCCGGAGGGCGATCACGGCAATGCCTTGCTTTCGAAATTCCAGATCATCCGCCACGACAACCTAGACGTGTCGATCAGCGGCCACGAGAACCGTGGCCTGTTGCATTGCGTGCTGCGCTTGCCCGGTGACGGCACAGAAATACATGCGATCTGCGTGCATCTGGGCCTGCGCGAAAGCCATCGCAACGCCCAATTGAAGCTGCTCGGCGAACGCCTCGCCGAGTTGCCGGACGACGCGCCAGTGATCGTCGCTGGCGACTTCAACGACTGGCGCCAACGCGCCGATGCGCTGCTCACACCTTGTGGCCTGCGCGAAGTCTTCGCCGAACATCACGGCAAACCGGCACGCAGTTTTCCCGCACGTTTGCCGACCCTGCGCCTCGACCGTATCTACGTGCGCAACCTTAAAGCCAGCCGGCCGAAAGTCCTTGCCAACCGGCCCTGGTCCCACCTTTCCGACCACGCACCGTTATCGGTGGAGATCGAACTATGAGCAGCGCGCCGCTGGAGAAATCCGCCGTGGAACCGATAGCAATCACCCCGCCGATACGCGAGCCCGGCCAAGTCGATGTCGAATATCGCTGGCAGGGCAACAATCATGTGCAGCTGTTGGAAAACGGTGAGGAATATTTTCCTCGCGTGTTCGAGGCCATGCGCGCGGCGAAAAGTGAAATCCTCCTGGAGACCTTCATCGTTTTCGAAGACAAGGTCGGCGCCGAACTGCAGGAGATTCTGATTGATGCGGCGAAGCGCGGCGTGCGCACCACCGTCAGCCTCGACGGCTTTGGCTGCGGCGAGCTGACCACCGGCTATCTCACCGCGCTGAGTGCGGCCGGCGTGCATTTGCAGATCTTCGATCCGGCCCCCAAACGGCTGGGCATCCGCACCAATTGGTTTCGCCGTCTGCATCGTAAAATCGTCGTTGTCGATGGCATGGTCGCGTTCATCGGTGGAATCAATTTTTCCGGCGATCACCTGGCCGATTTCGGCCCCGAAGCCAAGCAGGATTACTCGGTGGAAGTTCAGGGCCCGGCGGTCGCCGACATCCACCATTTCGCCCTGCTGCAAAGTGGTCGCCCGGGCCGCGCGCGGTTCTGGTGGCAGCGCCGCCGCCAGCGCCGCGCCGAAATGGCTTTCGACGACCATGACGGTCAGGTACGTCTGGTGTTCCGCGACAACGACCAGCACAGCACCGATATCGAAGACGTTTATCTGCAAGTGCTGCGCCGCGCCAAACGCCGTGTGGTGATCGCCAACGCGTATTTCTTCCCCGGTTACCGCTTGCTGCGGGAAATCCGCAATGCGGCTCGACGTGGTGTCGAGGTGCGACTGATTCTGCAAGGGCAGCCAGACATGCTGGTGGCCAAACTCGCGGCGCGCATGACCTACGATTATTTGCTCAAGGCCGGAGTGCAGATTGACGAATATTGTGCGCGCCCGCTGCACGGCAAAGTCGCGCTTGTCGATGACGAATGGAGCACCGTCGGTTCGAGCAACCTCGACCCGCTGAGCTTGTCGCTGAACCTGGAAGCCAACGTGCTGATTCGCGACCGCGCCTTCAATCAGCACTTGTTCGAGCGCCTCGAAGACCTCAGCCAGAATCACTGCAAGGCCATGGATGCGAGCAAGTCGCCACGCGGGCGGATCTGGCACATGACCGTGGGGTTTCTGGTCTTCCACTTTCTGCGGCACTTCCCGGCAATGGCCGGTTGGCTGCCGGCGCACAAACCAAGGCTCAAGCCGTTTCGAGGTGACCGCTCATGAGCCATTCCGAAGCCCATTCGAGTGGTCATTCGACGCCTGCGACGCACTCGAAATGGAGTCGCTGGAAACGCCCGCTGACGCTGCTGTTTTTTCTCGCACTGATCGTGTTGCTGACGATGTTCGCCACGCGCATCGAATGGGCCGAAGTGCTGCAGACCCTCGCCGACTTCAAAGTGCGCACGCTGATCATCGCGGCCAGCCTGACGTTGTTGAGCTTTCTGGTGTACGCCAGTTTCGACCTGATCGGACGCACCTACATTCGCCAGGATCTGACCTGGAAACAGATCCTGCCGGTGGGGATCATCAGCTACGCATTCAATTTGAACCTGAGCGCGTGGGTCGGCGGCATTGCCATGCGTTATCGGCTCTACTCGCGCCTTGGGGTGAGCAAAAGCAACATCGCCAAGATCCTCGGCCTGAGCCTGGCGACCAATTGGTTTGGCTACATGACCATTGCCGGCGTGGTGTTCAGCAGCGGTCTGGTGAGCATGCCGCCGGGGTGGAAAGTCAGCAGCACCGCGCTGCAAGGCATCGGCGTTTTACTGCTGCTGATCAGCGCCGGCTATCTTGCGGCGTGCCAGTTTTCCAAGCGCCGCGAATGGTCGATTCGCGGTGTGGAGATCAATCTGCCGTCGCTGCGCATGGCGGTATTGCAACTGTTGCTGGGCGCATTGAACTGGTCGTTGATGGCGGCGGTGATTTTCACCTTGCTGCCAAGCAAACTGGATTATCCGTTGGTGCTGGGCGTGTTGCTGATCAGCGCGATTGCCGGGGTCATTACCCATATTCCGGCGGGGCTTGGGGTGCTGGAAGCGGTGTTTGTCGCGCTGCTGCAGCATGAGGCGTCACGGGGCAGTCTGGTGGCGGGGTTGCTGGCGTATCGGGCAATTTATTTTCTGTTGCCGTTGTTGATCACAGTCGTGATGTATCTGGTGGTTGAGGCCAAGGCCAAGGCGCTGCGAATAGAGAAGAAACCGTCCTGAGGGAGTTGGTGATTTTGAAAATGCTATCGCGAGCAGGCTCACTCCTACAAGTGAACGCATTCCAGAATGTAGGAGTGAGCCTGCTCGCGATAGCGTTCGAACGAACAACAAAGATCATGCTGATTGGATAATGCTCAACCGCTCACCAACAACCATCTCGGTAATCCAGTCCACCAGAATCGAGGTATACGCCTGCTGCGACACCGGCTCGCTCAGCGCATGATCGGCGCCGTCGATAATCCGGTGCGTCAGTGAATGGGTCTGCTGGCATGCCGCGCGGTAACTCATGATCGCCGCGTGGGGCACGTAGTCATCGGTTTCCGACTCCACCAGCAACACATCCCCGGTGAACTGCGAACACGCATGCAGCGCACGGTTGCTGTCGGCGCGCACCAGCGTGCTTCGATAATCACGCAAATCGGCCTTGTCCAGCTCACGCTTGGGCGTGTGCCATTGCTCGTCGCGATACAGCGCCGGCACGCGCAGCGCCAGCCAGCGCACCGGGCGCAATGACGTAAGGATCGATGCCAGGTAACCGCCATAACTGGTGCCGACCACGGCGATTGCCGAGGTATCGAGCGCCGGATGCGCCAGCAAGCGGTCATACGCCGCGAGCAGATCGCGCAAGTTGTCTTCGCGGGTGACGCGGGTCAGCGGAATTCCGGTGCCGCCGGTATGCCCGCGCAAGTCGAACGTCAGACATACACAACCGAGACCGGCGATACCTTTGGCCCGCTCCAGATCGCGCTCCTGGCTACCGCCCCAACCGTGGACAAACAACACTCCCGGGACTTTCGATTTGGGACTGAGAAAGGTCCCGCTCATCTGTTCATCATCAATGTCGATTTGAATGCTTTCGCTTCTAGCCGTCATAGGATTTGACCGTTACGTATTTGAGGAGAAATTCACTGTTTTCGGCCGGGCCGCGATACACCTCGATGGCATTCGCCGGCAGCGGTTGATCGATGTAGGTTTCCACCGAAGACACGCGAATCGCGCGCATCCCCGGGTCGTTGACGAAGCTTTGCAGCGCGGCGACTTCAGCGCTGCTGGCGCCACCCATGCGCCAGGATTGTTCGAGTACACCGCTGCGGGTTTTGCCGTTGTTGTCCAGCCCTTGGGCGATGTCGTAGTTGCGGCGCGAGGCGTAGAAACGTGGGTAGGCTTCGTCGGCGGCACTGTCGAAAATCTGCGCCTGTTCGATGGCCAGGCGCACATCGTCCGGTAAATCCAGCGCCAGCAGATCGTCATAGCCACCCTGCACCACCAGCAGGTTCGAGCCGCCATAAACCTCTTCATCGTGATCGTGGGCGTCTTTGGTCAAGTATTGATCACCACAATAACTCAACACTTTGTCGCCGATGAATGACTGGCCGACGCTGTGAGTGACCACGTCGCTCAAGTCCTGCTCCAGCACTACGCCCTCACTGAAGTATTTTTCAATGTCGGGACGGGCGAGGACTTCGTCGAAGGCGTCCAGACTCTTTATAACTTCCTGACCGCGACCGGCGCAGGCGTGAATCGGCTTCAGACGAATCGGCCCGCTGTACAACAAATGCTCGGCAGCGGGCCGTGCATCTTCCAGAGCAAACACGCTGAGACCGTCGAGGACCACATTGCGCGTGCGTTCGCTGAACAGCGGCGACCAGCCTTGTGGCACTGTGGCCAAATGGCTGCGCAGACCGTGGCTGATGGCTTTGGTGCAAATGAAGTCATGTTCGACAAAGCCGCCCCACAGATCTTCCGGGCCCTTGATGCCCAGCGCCTGGGCCTGGGCAGCGCCGACGATGGTTTGCGTGGGCAGCAGATACAGATCACGGCCGCGATGTTTTTCCGGGTCGTAACTGCCACCGAATTTCAACCCGAGAATCTGCGCCAGCCAGCGGGCCAGCGCCTTGTTGGTTTGCACTTCATGCTGCGGCGCGTCGGCACGCACCGAGTGGGCGACGACGATTTTTTTGCGGGGTGTCGGGGTCATGCGTCCCCCTTCCATCGGATCGGTGACTGTAGCGGTGAGAGGTGCAGAGATCAGGCCAACGGCTGCTCTAGGAAAATCATAGACCAATCAGAAACTTGCCAGCAGGGTGCTGGCATCACGCCTGTTTCAAACTGCACGACGGCCCGCAAAACCCCGGCAAATTGCACGATCCATAAACCGCCGGAGAACCTTGTGGGAGCTGGCTTGCCAGCGATAGCGGTGGTTCAGTCACCGACTCGTCCGACTGTGAGATCGAATCGCGGGCAAGCCCGCTCCCACAGGTACTGGGTTGTTTCTGACTAACGGGATAATCCAAACCGCGCCCGATAATCACTCGGCGCCAGCCCGGTGATTTTCTTGAAAATCGCGCGAAACGCTCCTGGATCCTGATAGCCGACCGTCCAGGCAATGTGATCGATGGTGCCATTGCTGAACTCGAGCATTTCCCGCGCCTTGCCCACCCGCAAGTGCTGACAATACTCGGTCGGCTTCAACCCTGTCGCCGCGCGAAACCGGCGCAGGAATGTGCGCTCCTCCAGCCCCGCCCGCTCGGCCATTGTCGTCAGCGAAACATCCGTCGCGCCAGTGCTTTGCAGCCAATGTTGAACCTTGAGTATCTGCGCGTCACCATGGCTCAGAATCGGTGCGAAATTACTCCCGCACTCGCTCGCGCTGTCGCTGTGCTCGATCACCAGAAATCGCGCAGTGGCGGTGGCGATGCTCGGCCCAAGCAGACGATCAACCAGACGCAAGCCCAATTCTGACCACGCCATCAATCCAGCGGTGGTGATCAGGTCCCCGTCATCGACGATTGGCGTATCAGCCTTGAGTTTGATCTTCGGATAACGCTCGGCAAAAGCCTTGGCCGACGTCCAGTGCGTAGTGGCGCTGCGACCATCGAGCAAACCGCTTTCCGCCAACAGCAGCGACCCGACGCAGACGCCACCAAGCGTCGCCCCACGAGCATGCTGATCGCGCAGCCACTGCAACAGACCGCTCGGCATTTGCGCCGCAGAAAAACCACCGATAGACGGCGGAATCAGCACCGCGAGCAGATGGCTGTCACTGCCCGGATGACTGTCATAAATCCGCTCGGGCGACTGACCCCCTTCGATCTGCCAGTGACTGACCCGCAGCAGCGGCAGTTGCGCAGCCTGATACTCGGCAGCAATCCGGTTGGCCACCGCGAACAGATCGGTCAGGCCATGCACCGCCGCCATCTGCGCACCGGGGTAAATCAATATGCCCAGTTCAGCGACAGCGGCCCTTTCTACACCCATTGTCAGTTTTCCCCTGCTTATTGTCGGTGCGGCCAATCCTCGATTCACTGGTCAGCGTCAATACTGAAGCCACTTCCAGCCAATCCATCGAGGACACACCCATGGCCAAGCAAGCGCTCATCGTAGTCGATATCCAGAACGACTACTTCCCCCAAGGCAAGTGGCCGCTGGCCGGTGCTGATGCAGCCGCCGACAACGCTGCGCGGCTGATCGCAGCGTTTCGTGAGTCAGGCGATTCAGTGGTGCATATCCGCCACGAATTCACCTCCCCCGACGCACCGTTTTTCACCCCGGGTTCTGAAGGCGCCAAGCTGCATCCCAAAGTGCTCAACCGCGCCGATGAACCTGTCGTGCTCAAACACTTCGTCAATTCATTCCGCGAAACCGTGCTGCAATCGATTCTTGATGAACAGGGCATCAAGGAACTGGTGGTGGTCGGCAGCATGAGCCACATGTGCGTCGACGGTATCACCCGTGCAGCGGCGGATCTGGGTTACAGCGTCACCGTGATTCACGACGCCTGCGCCAGCCGCGACCTGGAGTTCAATGGCCTCACCGTGCCGGCGGCGCATGTTCACGCCGCGTTCATGTCAGCGCTGGGTTTCGCCTACGCCAGCGTGGTGTCTACCGACGAATTCCTCGCGAAAGATCACTGAGTCATATCTTGCAAAAAATTCCCGGCCCGCGTTGCAGCGGGCCTTTTTTCGTCTGTCATAAAAATCTCACGCGTGAGCCATTGATGGCACTTTGATTTGGTTGTAGTGTGGCTCACGCGTGAGATGTTCATAACCGAGCCATTGCCATGAAAAGCCGTTCCCCCACATCGAAATCAGAAAGCCCGAAGGGAGAGCGCGCGAAACCGTCGGCGAAAAAACCGTCGAGCTTCTATATGAAGCAGATGCGCGCAGGCCTGGCCGCTGCCGGTTATGTGAAACACGAAAC
>Ga0247814_10001180_pt1 | contig 16027 bp, 10 predicted proteins | sample UWRJL179409R1_FD_179947 | JGI IMG/M metagenome (GOLD analysis project Ga0247814, IMG submission 179947) | Plant litter microbial communities from Arlington Agricultural Research Station in Wisconsin, United States - UWRJ-L179-409R-1 | ecosystem: Environmental > Terrestrial > Plant litter >...
GATTGCAATTTCCTGCGTAGCATAACCAATAAAGGTTACTACCATAATACCGCCTGCTTCGGGCACTGCAATCGTATAGGCACCATTCGCATCGGTCACTGTTCCTGTAGCAGCTCCTTTCATAGTGATACTGGCTCCGGGGATAGGCAGGCCGTTTTCGTCAGTAACCTTACCCTTCACTACATTTTGCCTGGTAGCAGCAGATAATACCTTTTCTTTAATGATCAGGTTTTTATCTTCGATGAGGTAAGTTAATGAAAGGTCTTTCAAACATACTGTTAAAACCTCTTCTAAGGGGGTATTCACAAAATTTACATCCCTTGGCTTGGCGTTCCTGAACAGCGCGGGCGACCAGAATACATTATACCCCGTTTGTTTGTTGATCTCTCTGAATACCTGTTTAAGGCTTGCGTCTTTTTTGGTAAAGTTGATCCGCTGGGAGAAACCAGCGGCACTCATCTGCAGCAAAGCAGTGAAAATCAGTACTGTAGTCAGCTTCATAATGAGCAGTAATTTCTTAAAGTAGCCAGTGTGCCTACAATAGGTTTTAGTAAATATTTTATACATTTATGTATCTGTTGAATTAAAATGTGAATGACAATTTTGCAATTTTCTGATCAGATCAATCAGGGACATCGCGAGTGTTCCTGATTCATTTTCAGACCTATACCGGCCGTTTAACTTGAGTTCTGTTTACTGTTCATGTGATTTCTACTGGTTAATATGTGGTTTATCTAAGTTTTCCTGTTATTTTAATGGTACGTCCTTCCAGTTGGAAATGCAGGCGTCCCATTTGATTGAGTTGTTTTAATAATTCAGACACGTTTGCAAACCTGGTGGTATAGGCTGCAATCAGTTCTTTTTTAAATGCCTCATCGGCGTATGCTACTTCTACATCGTACCAACGTGCTACTTTGCTCATCGCGCTGCCCAGTTCTTCATCATCAAAACTGAAATAGCCATTTTTCCAGGCTACCGCTGTTTCCGCATCCACATCGTTCAGCACAATGGTTTCTGCAACTTCGGCCTGCTGTCCGGGTTTAATGGTGATGCTTTTATTATTGGCGTTCACACGGACAGATCCTTCCAGCAAAGTGGTTTTTGTACTCGCATCTTCGGGGTAAGAAGAAATATCAAAATGGGTACCCAATACCTCTACCGTTTGCCTGTCTGTTTGTACCGTAAAAACTTTCTTTTTGTCTTTTGCCACTTCAAAATAGGCTTCGCCAGTTAAGCTTACCTGGCGGTTTGCTGCGGCAAAGGCCATTGGAAATTTTAATGAAGAGGCAGAGTTTAACCATACCCTGGTACCATCTGGCAGGTTTACCTGGTATTGCCCGCCCCTTGGTGTAGAGATGGTATGGTATTGTAAGGCCGAAGTGGGGTTGTTAACCGCATCGTCCGTTACCTGATAAACCAGTTGCCCGTTGGCCGTTTTTGTGATACGCAAACCTGCAATTTCCGCTAATTTGCCATTGGCGATAGCAGACAGCAAGATCTTCCTGCCATCAGCAAGGGTAAGCACTGCATCGTCTTTCCCCGGTGCAATATCATGGTGCAATAGTTTAGCCATTGCTTTTTGCTTGATGGACGATTGGTATTTCACTAACATCGGGATAGATACCAGCGCAATCAAACAGGCCGCGGCAGTGTATTTAAACCATTTTAAATGATAAAATTTACGCTGAGGCTGTGTAAGTATACTATTGGCAGAATTGTCCCGGTTGTTTATAATAGCAGCAAAACGGGCGTTGAGGCCAGTACGCATTTCTTCAGTAAAATCTTCAGGTTTTATTTTTGTTGTCAATTGGGCAAGCACCAAATCATCATAAACAGAATTTGGATCAGTATCGGCTAAAGCAGTTATGATTTTTGTTGTTTCCTCTTCAGAACAAGAATTCCGTAGCAGTTTGGCAAATAAATCATCAGGAGCATCGCTCATAAATTATTGAGTTTTTGATAAAGACGGACGAAAAATAAAAATGGGGGGATTGGCGTACAGAAATAAGCAGTTTTATTTGCCTCCTTAGTTTTTACGGAAGGCCAGGATTAATAAGAGCGCAAATGTAACATGAAGATTAGACATCAGGTACTTTTTTACGGCATTATTTGCCTTTCCAAGATATTCTTTGACAGTATGAGTAGAAATGCCCATTTTTTCGGCCGCCTGTTTATAGGTATCGCCCTGGATTTTACAAAAAAGGTATACCGCCCGCTGCTGGGGAGTAAGTTGTTCCATTGCTTTTTGCAACAGCTGTTCGCTTTCTTTATAATTGAGTGCAGATTCGATATGGTCGTAATTTTCCATGGCCACACTTTTAAAGTGCTCCATCATTTTACGGTCGCGCTGCAGTTTTCTAAAGAAATCGTAAACCAGGTTCTGGGCTACGCGGTAGAGGTATGGGAGAAAGTCGGCCGCCCCGTCCAGTCCTTCCCTTTTCTGCCAGATTTTTGTAAACAGTTCCTGGATCAGCTCCTCTGCGGTAAGCTCGTCTTTCACCATTTTCAGGATATTGACGTATAACCTCGGACTATATTCGTGATACAATTGTTCAAATGCGCGCGTATCCCCTGCCTTGATCTTTGCTACCAGATCAGGGTTTATTGCACCAGGCGAAATTGCAGTTCTGTCCATTCATGTCCAAGGTACATGAAAAACCTTTCAACAGCGCATATTTTTGATCGTATTTGTTCAATAAATCTTCCGGAAAGCTGTTTTACCGGTTAGACCCTACCCATAAAAGGATCACTAAAACTATGTTCACCGGTTTCTACCCTGCCAGCAAAACGCTGTTCGAATAATGGATATCCTTTTACCGTAACACTGAAATCGTACCAGCCGTGACTCGCTTTAAGGTCCAGGATAGTTGCTGCATTTTTAGCCTTCATTACAATAGACTTAGTTTTCGTTTGATAAGCATTGTCGGTGATGGTAAGCTCATACTGTTTATCCGCATTTTGCAATTTCAGCTCAATATTGCCGCTCATCTTACTACGGTGCAGCCTGTCCTGCTGGTAATCGCAAACCAGCCGCACATCCGGATCGGTGCGGTCGCCCTTAAATTCCCGCATAAAGCCGTTTGGCCCGTGTACCTGTACATGGTACCGCCCCGCATCAAAGCTTGCCAGGGCAACCTCGTCCAACACCTTATCACCAGCTTTTACGGCATAGTGCCGGCTTCTCATCTGATCCCATTGCAGTGTTCCATCTGCCTCTCTCAACGAAGTTTTACCAGGGAAGTACAGGTTAAACGGGGATCCCGCAGTTTTTTCGCCAAACACCTCGTTTCTCGATTCAAATTCAAGCAAGACAGCTCCACCCGCAGCATTGTACTTTCCCGAAACGTATAACTGGTAGGGTATGGCCGACGAACGGCGTATGCCACGCTCCTGTTTTGAAAGCAGCGGGCTATCTAACGGGTTGTTGTTAACCGAAGTTATTTCTGTAGCAGACAGTGCACGAAAATCTGCAGGCAATGCCTTAAACTTTGCATTATGGATGCCCTGGATAAATTTATCCTTTTCTACCGGCTCAGGGTATAAATCTTTGTCCTGATCTGCTACACGAAAGACCGAAGTTAGGTCTCCAGTAACAGTACGGCGCCAGTCGCTGATTTGCGGCTGTTCGATCTTTTTACCGGTTTTAGCACTGAGCCAATGTTCCAGGAACCGGAGGTTAGACGTATGGTCGAACACCTCTGAGTTTACCCAGCCCCCTTTAGACCATGGGGAGATCACCAGCATTGGCACGCGGTAGCCCAAACCAATTGCACTTTCCCGTTGCTGTCTCATTCCGCGTTCTTTTTCCTGCTTCATTGACACATGTTCTACCCGCGTATCAATACCAGCAGATGCTTTCCCGGTTTCAGGTTTCTCTGTATGCGGTGGCAGGAACGGCGGCACGTGGTCAAAATACCCATCGTTTTCATCATACGTTACAATGAAGATGGTCTTTTTCCATACCTCCCGGTTTTTTGTGAGGATATCCATCACTTCAGAAATATACCAGGCCCCATACCAGGGAGAGCCAGGGTGATCTGAGAAATTGGAAGGCGGCACCAACCACGACACCGCAGGCAAATCCCCAGTTTCCACATCTTTACGAAACTGGTGCAGCACATCACCTTTAGGCACTTTCATCTTCCTTTCTACCCCATTATCATCATAGGTCATATCTACCACCTCATGATAAAAAGGATCATTTTCATTCGTCGTAAAAGCTTTTTTATGGATGCTTTTCTCCCTTTCAGAAAGCGCATCGAACTTTTCTTTGTTCCAGATTAACTGATCGGCCCTTACCATATCCAGCTGCCGCTGTTTTCTTTTTAAACTACTGGCAGCGGCGGTATCTGCAGCATTATGTTTAATGCCGGCCTGCAATTCCTGTATTTCTTTTTCCAGCGTGGTACCAAACTTATCCATAAACTCCAGGTGTTTAGCATGAAGGCGGACGTTATATTGTTTAAAAAACTCCAGGTCGTTATCCGTAAAGTTCGACAGCCAGTCTTCCTCTTCCCCTTTAAACCCTACCGGGATACTCAGTTCATTCTGATAGGCTTTCCACGACACCCCCATTTCTTCCAGGCGTTCTGGAAAGGTGGTCCAGTGAATATCTTTATGGTCAATTTCATCATTCCATACATGCGCTTTTGATGCTTCGTTCTGCTCCGCGCGCACGGTGCCCGAGAAAAAGAACAGGCGGTTCGGACTTGTTCCGGTTAATGCAGAACAGAAATGCTGGTCGCACACTGTAAAAGCATCCGCCAGTGCATAATAAAACGGGATATCTTCCCTGTTATAGTAGCCCATCGTGAGCGGCATTTCTGCGAAAGCCTTATTGCCAGACTTTTTACTATCCAACCATCTGTCGTGCTTGCCGCCATTGCGCGCATCTACCTGGTTTTCCCAGGAGTGTGGCAGGGAACTCATCCAGGTTGCCCTGGTATCTTTTAAGTTTAACCTGAAGGGCGCATAGGTATGGCCCTTGGCATTGCTTTGCAGCCATACCGGGTTATTATCCGCCAGGCGGATGGCACGCGGATCATTAAATCCCCGTACTCCTTTTAAAGCGCCAAAACAGTGGTCGAACGACCGGTTTTCCTGCATCAGGAACACCACATGCTCCGCATCCATATACGTACTTCCCGGTACCGCATCAATGGCCATTGCCTGTTGTATCGATGTTGGCAATACACTAAACAATCCCGCTGCACCGGTTAATAAAGTCGCTTTTTTTATAAATTCTCTCCTGCTGTCGCTCATTGTTCTAACCTACTTGTTCCACCATACCCTGGTATTGATATTATCGGCACCCTGCCGTCCTATCGCAGTTTTTAACGCTTCCGGATTCTGTAACTGTTCATCTAAAGGATACTTGTACCTTCTTGGTATTTGTCCGCCGTTCTGATTATCCGGTCCCGCTTTCAATACAGGAAATCCTGTACGGCGCCATTCAAACCAGTTTTCCAGTCCGGTGTAAAATAACGAAATCCACTTCTGCGTAATAATCTGGTTCAGCGCATTTGCCTGGTCAAACTTTACTCCTGTACGCGCCAGGTAATCTGCCGGAATCGTGCTGTTAAGGTACACAAAAGCTGCTTCAATTCCTTTTTCATAATAACCTTGTGGTGTTATGGCTGTAGTGATCAGGTTTTTTAACCTTGCTTCGGCCAGCAAAAACTGCAGCTCAGGGAAAGCCATAATATAACCTTTCGCTACCAGCAACCCGGCAGGCGTTATCGAATTCTCGTAATAAAAACTTCCTATACGGCTAATGTTATTGGAGCCACCATTAAAGTTCAGCGCTTCAGTATCACTTAAACCATTTGGCATCCCTACATACTGCGGGTTTCCTGCAGTTACCGAAGCTGAAGTTGGGCGTGCGAAGATTGCTATACGCGGATCGTTAAATGCCTGCAGTGTACTGCTAAAGGTATTGCTTAACCGAAACTCATCAAATCCGCCGATGCGGTTAGTATAGTTAGGGAACTGGTTGGGTGCCTCTGCATAATAAGAATAATCACCATCATCGGCATTGTTTACAAAAACAGGGTTTGCAGACGGATTGCCTATAATTGCCTGTAATAGCGGGGCAACATCTTTTTTTGCGGAAATGCGCATCAGGTACCTTACACGCAAACTATTGGCAAGTTTTCTCCATTTTAGCAGGTCGCCCTGGTAAATCAGGTCGCCCTTAACTGTAGCAGCCGCAGTTGATAAAATTGTATTTGCAGATTCCAGGTCTTTTAATATCCCATCATATATTGCTTCCTGTGTGTCATACTTAGGTTTGAAAATATTGGTATCACCGCCCGTAGCCTCGCTGTATGGCGCATCACCATAAGCATCTGTAATCACCGAAAAAAGCCATGCTTTTAAGATTAGTGCAATGCCGTTATATGCGGGCTGGCCCGATGAGGCTGCTAACTCAGACAGCTTTTTTACGTCCCTCAGGTAGCTGTAATTCGCATTCCATACATTATCCTTACTATCCCACAGATAACGGTCGTCATCCACAAACTGGTATTTCGCCGTTTGCTGTACAACCAGGTTACCTATGCCCCATCCTTCTCCCATTTGTGTATTAACAGCAGAGCGGATAATAGATGGCAGTAATAGATCGGGAGTAATAACGGTAATGGCATTTGGGTCTTCATTCTTTTCCGCAAAATCTTTGGTACAGCCGGCAAGCAGCAGCAAACAGATAGCCGGAGCAAAGAAAAATTGTTTTATATTGTGATTCATTTTCAGACAGGTTAAAAGTTAAATTTCAGGTTCATTCCAACGGAGCGGGTGGTAGGGATAGAAGCAGATTCTACACCCGGCACATAGGTGCCGCCATCCATTGCAATTTGCTCAGGATCGATATGCGGCACTTTAGAATGTACCCACAGGTTACGCCCTACAACAGAAAGCGACATATTTACAATTTTGTATTTCTGCAGGAATTTTGAAGGGATCCCATATCCTAATGTCAGTTCCCTTAATTTAATAAAAGAGGCATCATAGGTTGCCGGTTCGGCAATTGATCTTCCGTTAGTAAATGCAGAGTTCCATGCCCTGGCCGAAAGTACAACGTCATTTGGACGGTAACTGCCGTCGGCATTTTGAATTACTCCCGGACTAATCACACCGTTTCCTGCCACATTAAGGTCGTAACCATCAGCACGTCCCAGTAATGTTTCTTCCAGCTGACCAGCTTCCCTGCCCACTACCTGGGTTAAGGAATATACTTTTCCGCCATGACGAACATCAAACAGCACACTTAAAGAAACACCTTTATAAGAAAACGTATTTCTGAATCCGGCAAGCCAGTCGGGATTATAGTTACCAAGCAATTCCCTGGTGCCAGAACTTAGCGGCCTTCCGTTTGCATTATTAATTACCTGGCCAAAATAAGGGCTCGAAGAATCTGTTACCCTTTGGTATACCTGTCCGTACATATCACCCATACGGTTACCCACCCTTGCTTCGATAGAAATAGCCTCTTTTGCTGCCATCTGATATACAGCTATATCGTCCGTTAATTCGAGCACCTTACTTCTGTTCATGGAGAAATTAATATCAAAATCCCATCTAAAAGCCTGTTTAACCGGAGTGGTATTAATTGATAACTCCATCCCTGAATTCTGGATCTCACCTGCATTTAGAATTTGCGTATTCCAGCCAGTAGTAATAGACAGGGGTACATTGTTCAGGATTTGGTTTTTGGTGTTCATACGGTAATAACTGAAATCGAACCCAAGGCGGTTATCCAGGAATTTCCATTCCAGTCCACCCTCCAGCGAGGTACTGATTTCCGGTTTAATATTATAGTTGCGTAACACTCCCGAAGTATTAAAAACAGGATTGCTGCCAATAGGATTCTGTTTATTATACGCTTGTGTAAAGGCGTAAGGGCTGGTATCGTTACCGCCCCTGGCAACACTGAGCCTCAGTTTACCATAGCTAATCCATTTTGGCAGCGTATACATTTCACTAATTAACGCACTCAGTGAGGCTGAGGGATAAAAATAAGAATTGTCGGTAATGCCTAGTGTGGCATTATTAACCGGTAAGGTTAATGCGCTGGACCAGTCGTTACGTGCTGTAACATCCAGGAACACGTAATTGCGGAAGGCCAGCTGGCCAAACCCGTAAAAACTGTTCACCCTTTTACGCGGGTTAAACACCTCGGTTACCAGCGGGATAGAAGAATTGTTTAAATTGTAAATTCCCGGCGTAAGCAGCTCTGTAGTAAAAGTAGTAATCTGGTCGTTATTGTTGATCCTGGTATTACCCCCCGCATTTAGCGAAAGCTGAAAATCTTTGCTCAGTTGGCGGTTTGCACTGATCAGGAAGTCGAGATTCGTTTCTGTATTTTCTATCCGTTCTTCCCTATACGCTCCCCTTGGGTACCGCTGCGTACTAAATGCTCTTTTACGTTCCCTCAGCTCGTTACCATAATCTGTTCCTGCACGCAGTAAAACGTTTAACCAATTTGTAATATCATATTTTGCTGCAATGTTTCCAATCAGACGGTGAGAATTCTGTGCGTTCGTATTCTCATACAAATTGAAATAAGGGTTATCATGGTAATTATAGTTGAAATTGAACTGCTGCCTGTTCTCCATCCCTTTAACCCAGTAATCTTTCAGGGAGTTCAGGTTTACCTGCTGTCCCATCCAGTTATTTAACAGGTAAATGATGTTCTCGGTACCATAACTGATATTTGGCCTGTTATCACTGTTATTCAGGATATAATTGATACTTGCCTTCACACTCAGTTTTGAGGTCAGCTTATAATCAGAATTGAAAGCAAAAGTATTTCTTTTTAAATCGGTGTTTGGAACAATTCCCTTTTGATATAAATTGGTATAGGAAACCCTGAAATTACCTTTATCATTTGCACCGGTTACCGCTACATTGTTATTAACCGTTACCCCTGTTTCATAAAAATCGTTCAGATCGAACTGGTTGGTCCATGGTGTTGCAGTAATCGCGCCCCTTGCCGCCAGATTGGCTGCAGATCCTAATGTCCCGTCATTAATCAGGTAGATATCGCCACCGCGAAAGCCTTTGGAAGTTGGCGAATCGAATTGCGGTATCAGCTGGCCGTTAAAAGCCGGCCCCCAGCTTTCATCAACACCATCTCTTACACCGGAGCCTAATCCGTCTACAAAAGAAAATTCACCATCGTTTCCCTGTCCGTATTTTTTTTGGAAATCGGGAAGTACCAAGGGCGACTCTAGCGTGAAACCAGAGTTTACACTCAGGCCAACCCCTTTTGAGCGTTTACCGCTTTTGGTAGTGACCAGAATTACACCGTTCGCCGCTCTCGAGCCATATAATGCTGCAGCATTTGCACCCTTTAAAACGTTAACAGATTCAACATCATCGGGATTGATTAAGGAGGCACCATTGCCATAATCTACCTCCTGGTAATTGTTCCCCGAAGAACCATAATTCTCATTACTAATAGGGATTCCGTCAATAATATACAGGGGCTGGTTATTATTAATATTTAATGATTTGTCTCCACGGATCGTCACCCTGGCCGATCCCCCTACACCCGAAGGACTGTTCATTACCGTTAAGCCGGCAACTTTTCCTGCTAAACCGCTCGAGAAATTTGTTTCCCTGGCCTTATCAAGTTCATCACCTTTAATCTCCTGAGAAGCGTAACCCAAAGATTTTTTCTCTCTTGAAATACCCAATGCAGTTACTACTACTTCTGTTAATTCGTTATTATTTTCACCCAGGGTGATGGCGATGGCCGAGCGGCCGTTAACCGGTACTTCTTCTGATTGGTAACCTATAAAACTGATTACCAGGATGCTTTTTTCATCGGGCGCATTGAGACTGAATTTACCATCCCCGTCTGTAACAGCGCCGATAGTTGTTCCTTTTACACGAACGGATACACCGGGCAGCGCTGCACCATTTTTATCCTTAACAGAACCTGTAACCGGGAAGATCCTGCTTTGCTGTTGTAATTTGACAGGACTCGCTATTGGAGCCCCGGATACGGTCATGTTTGCCCCCGTGAGAAAAAACAGCGAAATAATCCCCTTGCACACGAATAAACTGCACTTTTCTAAAGTAAAATTTCTCATCTATTAGTATTTGATTGTCGTTAAAAGATTCATCGATTATTGACTGCAATACTATAGATCACTTATTACCAGAAATGAAGTTTAAAGTTAATTTTGATATTTTTAACAGTTAAAGTTATCAGTTCTCAAAATATTAGACTTTTTCACAAAAACATTCAAGTACAGCCCCTGCAGGCTATAGTAAACAAAAAAAAGGGATCAATTGATCCCTTTTAACGCTTTAACTAAGCTTTAGCTACGAGTGTACCTGTATTAATTATTTAACTTCGAAACTATAAGTTGAGCCTTGCCATACCGCATCGTAAGGTTTGCCATTATGGTCACCTTTTGCCTGCTGGAAGTCTGTTACTTCAACTACATATCTTCCCGGCCATAACGGTGTAAACTCAATTTCACCATCTTTAGTGGTAGTAAGGGTTTGCGACCATCCTGATGGAGAAAACACATTAACAGTTGCTGCAGCTTTTGAAGCTCCATTGTGTACTGCTTTTAATTTTACGGTCTTGTTTACTTTATATGCCGTACCCGAAGAGGGAAACACTTTCAGTTCGTTTGTAATTGCATCTGCATTAAGTACTGCAGCAGGTTTACCTACATGCACAGTGGTACTGCTTAGGAAATGATATTTAGTAGTACCGCCCAGGTCTTTTGCCGGATGGCTTACTACCAGCGTATACTGACCATCTTTTTCTGGTGTGAAAGAAGCCGATGCTACGTTATCGCCAAGAACAGTGTTTAATTTTATCTTTTGCTGATCAGGGCCAACCAGCCATAAAGTTAAATCTTTAACATCAGAGTACCACTTGGCCGTAACGTCACGCTCATTCTGCGCATATTCACCATAGAAAAGTTTAACTTCCTGAGCTTCCCCAACCTTGCCTGTACCTTTAGTTTCGATCCAGAGTGCATGGGCAAACAAACTGCTGGCAAAAAACATTGCTGCCAACGTTAATAAAACTGACTTAATAGCCTTCATAATTTAGTAATTAATGGATTTATAAATTAATAACTCAGCAGCGAAAGTACAAAATACAGCGGACACTATTAAGATTAATTACAAATTACCCTGAGCTATTTCGCCCTGCTCCTCCCGGGTTTGATAAATTCCGAGTACTGCTTCTTGATATAGGTTAGCATTTCATAGCTGCTCATCATCCTTACAACTGCAATCGACGGCCGGTATGTTGCCATGAAATTTTCCAGTGAATCGCCCTCTAACTTCGTTAATGCCGCTACCTGTTGCCTCGAAAATACCTGATCTACATAATTATCTTCTTCATTCTGCAGCAGTTTTTTCTTCAGTTTAGATACAGGGTTCTTCTTTGCTCCTAAAAGGCTCAGCAGTGGCATCAGGTCAAAACTCACGAGCGAAGATGTACTATTGATATCCCTTCCGTTGAAAGTTTTGGGCGTACTGGACACGGAACGGAAAATGAACATATTTTTGATAGTGGGCGTTACAGGTTTATACGAAAAAACTGACTTAAAATCTTTCCTGGTCTGAAGCGAATCTTTTTTATAATTGCGCATCCCGATCACCTTAAATTCCTGCAATGCAACCGATGTACGGGAAAGATAAATTACCATAGGATCTGCATGCGTTAAACCCAGTTTAACATGATACGTTTCATAACCTACACATGAGATATCAAGTTTATCCCCCAGCTGGACGTTATTAAGCGTAAACTTTCCATCCGTAGAAGTAACCACATGGAACGAGGCCATCGTAATATTGGCATTATAAACAGGCTGCCGCGTTTCTTTATCGAACACCAGTCCGTTTAGCTTCTGGGCAAAAAGTGGCGACGCAAAAAACAACAGTATCAGGGTATAAACTATCTTCATGGCAGAGGGTATTTCCTTAACTCTAAAATTACCGCACAAGAACCAGACAACCAACAATTTAACATAGTTTAACAGGAACGGTAAAATTTAACATTTTGTTTAAGCTTTTAGTAATCCTATCGGTTGTTTCGGAATTAGTGCCTGTACGCATTTTGTTTGATGATGATTCCATTTCAGCGTTTTTGAACGAAAGCCTTTAAAAACCAGAACAAGTCGAACTATTCTGGTTATCTTTATTTTACTACACAGCGAATTAAATATGAAGTTTCCATCCATACAAAACCTTTTTGATAGCTTTAAATACGTATTGAAGCGTTTTCCTTTTGAAATGTTCTTCGCTTTGACGGGCACGATTGCTGCGATTGTTAATGTAGAAACACAACAGGTAAACTATATCGCCGAGAACTGGTGCGTAAGGCTAATCATGGTGGCCAACCTTGGTTTGTTGATCAGCCTCGCCACCACCCTGCTTTGCGAAAGCAAGAGAATAGAAAAGCAACAGCGGCTGGTGTTTAAACTAATCGCTGCGGTGCTTGCAGCTTCGTTGCTTTTTGTGATTAACCCTTTGGAGAACAGCGCAGATTATATCCGGTTTTTCTTGCTCAGCTTAAGTGCGCATCTGCTGGTAGCGTTTGCCGCCTATACCCCGGGCGGTTTGATACAGGGTTTCTGGCAATTTAATAAAACACTGTTTCTGCGCTTTTTAACCAGCGTGCTGTACAGCGCTGCCTTGTTTTTGGGTATCGCTGCAGCTTTAGGCAGCATGAATGTATTGTTTAATGCAGATTTCAATTCTGACGCCTTTTTTATCCTTTGGATTTGTATTGCCGGGATGTTTAACACCTTATTTTTCCTGGCTGGGGTACCGGCAGACCTGCATGGGCTAGACCAGGATTTCAGTTATCCGAAGGGATTAAAAATCTTCACGCAGTATGTTCTTATTCCCTTAGCTACCATCTATGTAGTCATTTTACTTGCCTATGAAATCAAGATACTGATAGAATGGGACCTTCCGAAAGGGATGGTATCCAATCTGATTTTAGGCTATGCTGTATTTGGCCTGCTTTCCATCCTGCTGGTGTTCCCTATTAAAGATCAGGAAGAAAATAAATGGATAAAAACTTATGCACGGAGCTTTTATTTTCTGCTGCTCCCGCTGATTGTTTTATTGTTTCTCGCCGTGGGTACGAGGATCTTTAACTATGGCATTACCGAATACAGGTACTTCCTGATTTTGTTATCATTCTGGCTGCTGTTTATCACATTGTATTTTTTGTTCTCAGCGAAACAAAACATCAAACTTATCCCGATATCCCTTTGCCTGCTCACACTTGCTGCCATATACGGTCCGCAAAGTGCTTTTTCTGTATCCCGTTATTCGCAAACAAGGATTTTATTAAACATCCTAAATAATAACCACGCGCTGAAAAATGATAACATCGTACCAGTAAAAAAGATAACCGAAAAAGAGGGTCAGCGTGCCGTAGCAACTATAGAATATTTGGTAGACCATTATGGTATAGAAGTATTGCAACCTTATATCAAAACTGACCTGGCTGCAGTAAACGACTCAATCAGCAAAAATAATAATGAAACAAGGTATGATTATGCCACCAGATATGAACTCCGCAGTGCGAGGATAAAATGGATAGCTGACTATCTCAACCTTACCAAATATTCCGGATATAGGTACATGCCATATCCTGGGAGCGGCAAAAACACCCAATATATATCCCTCAGCAATGGAGAGAATGACATCACAAAGGTATCTGGCTACGATTATATCATCAAGGATATTGATATATACGATGGCAGAGAGGGTTTTATGTTTGACAAGGTAAAGGTAAAAACCGGAGTTGTCCATTCGGAAATCCATACCCTCACGCTCAATGACCAAACGGTACGGTTTGATATGAAAGCATTGATCAATCCGCTGCTTAAAAACGAGCAGCAATTAAAACGCTATGCAGAGCAGGCAACACAAACTGGAGAAATGAGTTACAATTTAAGTCCCGAAATGCTCAGCTTCAAAAAAGAGACAAAATCATTTATTATCATCTTTAAAGTAAACATGCTGCGCATTGCTGTAAACAAAAACAGAACTATAGACGATATCAGCTCTATCGATGGAATGTACCTGGTCAAAAAGAAATAGTGAGCAGTTGTAGCGGCTCAACCTGCCTGCAGCTGCTATGGTAAGCCGCTACACTAAAACAAAGGATTTTACAACTTTTTCTTCCCCGTTTACAATGATAGACAACTGGTGTTCGCCTTTATGAAACACTTTTGTAGTGATTACACGAAATGATTGTTTCCTGCTTACTTTGATCACACTTGCCGGCGCATAGCTTTTCTCGCTGATCTTGAAAACTTTCCTGGACAGCAGCCCGTTTGCTTTCCTGTAATACAGCCCATACTCCAGTCTGATCGTTTGCTGAGCTGTACTCCTATTGGTAAGGCTAAACGAGAACTCCAGGTTATCCCCTATTTTAACTTCCGGGGTGGCAACCTGAAAATCGTGGACACTGATTTCTTTACTTTCCAGTCCATAATGCCTTAGAATTTCTACATGGCCCTGTTTTAACAGCGTACGGCACCCATGCTTAATTATTGCATCCGTTTCCTTACTTGCACCCTTCCATTGTGCAGCCAGAGCAATTACCAGGTCTGGATGGTCCTTTGCTATATCATTAATGCTATTGGCCACACTTCGCCTTACATATGCTGAAGGATCGTTTTTCAGGTTTTCCAGTAAAGGAATAATTGGCGAAGGATCTTTCTTCAGCGCAGGAATTGCCATTGCCCAGGGTAAACGCGGCCTGCTCCCTTCGCTGGCGAAGCGACGAACGTGGTGATTTTCGTGTGCAGACCATTTCTCCATCTCAGTGATCATTTGTTGTCCGTACCTGATAATAAAAGGTCTCACCGCGAATTCACAACTGATATACTGGGTAATAAACTCCAGCGACTGTACTGATGTTTCAAAATCGTCTAGCCCATACGCCGCGATATAATCCGGAAAAAACATAAATTCCAGTCCACCCGCAACGTTATCTTTCCTCAGCCGGGTAATCATTTGCCTGATCAAATCTGCAGCTTCCTTGAAATCGGCCGGCAGAAAATTATGCAGCACCCTGGTTGTATGGTTGAGGCGCTGCTTCCATTCCATATCTTCAAAGCCATTGCTAAAGATCTGCCTGATAAACTCATCCTGGTTAAAAGACGGAATAACTGGCCCGGCAATTTCTGCAAACCTATTGTAAAATGATAGTGAATAAATATCTTTAATTAAGCCCATATGTTAAACCTTCGTATAGTTGGGTTAAATATCATAATTTAAGTTTGTCTGGGAAAACACTTGTTTTAAACATCACCTCAAAGCTTGGCTGTTTTTTAAACCCTATCGAATGTTCCCCCGGCCGCGCAATTTTAGTTGCAGCATTAACCCTCAGTAGATTATCATTAAATTCATTAGTTTAAAGTTGCAGGCATATCATGAAATATTATATATTTGATCTATTAACCAACCACCTATAATCAACCAAAGTTACACAAAGCGAAAACTTCATGATATGAACCCGCATTTAGACCCAACGGATCTGGGTATCTTAAATCTTTTACAGGAAAACGGACGACTAACGAATAAAGAACTGGCATACAACCTTAACAGAACCATATCACCAATTTTTGACAGGAGAAAAAGACTCGAAGAAATGGGATATATTAAAAAGTATGTCGCCGTGCTGGACAGGGAGAAAATAACAAACAGCCTTGTGGCTTTTCCGCATATAGTGTTAAACTCGCATGGTGAAGATGCCCTGGCGTCTTTTCAACGGAGTGTTATTCAGTTCCCTGAAGTACTGGAATGTTATCACATTACCGGAAAGTATGATTTTATGCTAAAGATCATGATTCCTGATATGCCTGCTTATAACGCCTTCCTGCGTCAGAAAATTTCACCAATGGAGAACGTTGGAAATGTACACAGTTCGCTCGTCATTTCACAATCGAAAGCAGAAATTGGTTTACCCTTATAATCATAAAGGCCGGAGATAATTTCCGGCCTTTACTTTTTAACTATTATTAAT
>Ga0247814_10001182_pt1 | contig 15995 bp, 16 predicted proteins | sample UWRJL179409R1_FD_179947 | JGI IMG/M metagenome (GOLD analysis project Ga0247814, IMG submission 179947) | Plant litter microbial communities from Arlington Agricultural Research Station in Wisconsin, United States - UWRJ-L179-409R-1 | ecosystem: Environmental > Terrestrial > Plant litter >...
AAAATAAGATTATTTTTCTTCTTCTTTTTTAATCACTTTCCGTGCAACTTCAATCTTGAACTTTTTCCCTTTCATTTTTTCATCGCGGATGCGTTGCAGCAATGCTGAGACCTTTTTTGATTTCACGGCTGCAAAAGAAATAAAATCTTTGACTTCAATCAAACCCAGATCGCCTTTCTCCAATTGGCCTTTTTGAGAAAAGAAACCAACAATATCAATCTTATTCAGTTTATTTTTCTTTCCGCCACTGATATAAATGGTTTGGAATTCGGGTGCTTTTGGCAAAGTATTGCTGTTGTCAACATTCAGTACTTTCATTCCATAATCAATGTAGTCGAGCTTTTTCTCGCTTTCATTTATGATGATATAAGCAGTTCCTGATGCGAGCATTCTTGCGGTTCTTCCGTTTCGGTGAGTGAATTCATCTTCTTTTGAAGGCAGATGGTAGTGAATAACGTGCTTCATTTCTGGAATATCCAAACCTCTCGCTGCCAAATCGGTTGTAACCAGATAATCGACACTTCCATTCCGAAACTGAATTAAAGCACGCTCGCGTTCGTCCTGATCCATTCCGCCATGGTAATAGGTAGCGTAAATTCCTTTTTCATTCAACGCGTCGCTGATTCGCTCTGCAGCATCGCGATGGTTGCAAAAAATCAAAGCCGATTCTGATTGCAATGAGCAAATCAGGTGAAATAAACTATCGATTTTATCTTTCTCTTTAGACACGACCATTTTCATAGAAAGATTGTTGCTTTCTTCTTCTTCCGGAATAAAATCAAGAATGGTCGGATGTATTACTTTCGTGTATTTTGGTATTTCAATATCTGAAGTTGCCGAAACCAATATGCGCTTATTGAGCTTAGACAATCGACTGATAATAAACGACATCTGTTCATGAAAACCCAATTGCAGCGATTTATCAAATTCATCGAGGATTAACGTTTGTATGCTATCAAACTGAAAAGTTCCTCTATCCATGTGATCGGCAATTCTTCCCGGAGTTCCAATCAAAACTGCCGGAGGATTGCTCAGGTTTTTAATCTCTGTTTCAATTGAATGTCCGCCGTAACAGGTATTCACTTTAAAATCAGTACCCATCTTTTTCCAAACTTGCTCGATTTGCAGACCCAACTCACGAGACGGAACTAAAATTAAACATTGTACCGTTTTGCTATCTTCTTCGAGTAATTCAAAAACCGGCAGTAAAAAAGCCAGTGTTTTTCCGGAACCTGTCGGAGAAAGCAATAATACATTGTTGTCACTTTGGATGGTTTCCTGAGCAGCAACCTGCATTTCGTTTAAACTTTCAATTCCTAAGTTTAAAAGAATGTTATTGGAATGGTAATTTTTCATGGTGCAAAGGTAGCTGAATTTCTTCGATCAGATGATGTGGAAAAGTGGAGTGGCTATTTACTGTAAATCTTCTTTTTCAAACAATAACTTGATATTTTCGTAAGAATTTTTCAAGGCTTCCTGAATTTGCTCAGGATTAAGCCATTCAGCCTTTTCGATTCCTTCGTCAAGTTGGCCAACAGGAATCCCTTTAAAATCACTCGTCATTTCAAACCAATGGGTTATCTTGAGTTTGTACTTGCCGTTGCGTTTAAAAACATGGTAGGTTTTGCCTAGTTTTTTTGTTATCGAAAGTCCGCTGACTCCGGTTTCCTCTTCTACTTCACGCTTGGCAGCTTCCGAATTTTTTTCCCCCTTTTCTTTTCCGCCTTTGGGTAAATCCCACTTTCCGTTTCTAAGAATGAACAGCACTTCGCCTTTATCATTATAAACCAATCCGCCGCCCGCTTTCTGAACAGGGATTTTTTCTTTCAATTTCTTAAAAATTACTTTCTCATCGGGATAATAGAGATAGCATTTTTTGATTTTGTTGTTGAACATTTTAATAATAAGCTGCTCAATATCAATACTTTCAAGTAAAAATATTTGAAAATCGGTTTCCTTAGCGATTTCATTCGTTAAAAAAAGTGGTTTATCGTTGACAAAAACTTTATACATTTGTATTATGATTTTTAATAAAGACACAGCCGAAAAAACTGCCGAATTACTTTTGCAAATAAATGCAATTAAATTGAATCCGAAAAATCCTTTTCAATGGGCATCCGGATGGAAATCGCCTATTTATTGCGATAACCGGCTGATACTCTCATTTCCAGCCATCAGAAATTATGTTCGTGAGGAATTTTCAAAAAATATTGAAAAGCAATTCGGGAAACCCGACGTGATTGCCGGAGTTGCTACCGGTGCCATTGGTATTGGAATGCTTGTGGCAGAATACATGGGATTGCCATTTGTTTATGTACGGCCAGAACCAAAAAAACACGGCAGGCAAAACCAGATTGAAGGCTTTCTTCAAAGAGGGCAGAATGTTGTGGTAGTGGAAGATTTAATCAGTACCGGAAACAGCAGCTTACAAGCGGTTGAAGCATTACGCGAAGCTGGCGCGAACGTCAAAGGCATGGTGGCCATTTTTACGTATGGTTTTGACATTTCTGAAGAAAACTTTAAGAAAGCGCACCTTGACTTGTACACACTTAGCAATTATCAAAATTTACTCAATCTGGCAGTTGCCAAAAAATACATCACCGAATCAGAACAGGAAGCTTTGAAAGAATGGAGTGTTGCTCCTGATTCCTGGGGAATTGAGGTTTAAAATTATACTATTAAAAGAAACGAAAATATGAATCTTGAAAGCCCTAAAGTAAGCGTAGACCAATCTGCACAACAATTATTTGATTCCTTATCTGATGTCAGAAATTTTGAAAAACTCATGCCCGACACCATTTCGAAATTTGAAGTGATTGGCGACGATGCCTTTATTTTCGGATTAAAAGGCATGCCGGAAATCAAATTGAAAATGAAAGAAAAAGCGGCTCCGAATAAAATAGTTTTGGGCGCGGCGAGTGATAAATTGCCTTTTACACTTACGGCCAATATTGAGAGTATTTCAGAAAGCAAATCAGAAGTACAATTGTTTTTTGAAGGTGAATTTAACGCTATGATGGCCATGATGATTAAAGGTCCGATTAGTAAATTTATTGAGACGCTGGCTGGCAATATGCACAAGTTGTAAATACATATGACAGTCAATAAAGCATCTGAATCTGCTTGATATCATATTCGCGCTCCCCATCATCTTCATGAAGTATATTTATTTTTCCATAAACGGAAACGCCTTTGATAATTCCCATAAATTGATTGCCATCGATGCCCTGAAATGCCATCGGAACATCCTTTTTAAATAGTAAATCAGAATAAGTTATAACTAATGATTGCGATTCTGATTGCCAAACCCTGATATTGTATTTTATTTTTTCAACAATAGAAACCAGCAGCAAATCTTTATTAAAAGAATAATTACAGATTAATGCCAATGAACTCGCTCTTGGCAGATTTTCAAATTCAGTCTGATTGACATTTAATCCTAAGCCGACTACTGACAGAATACTTCCGTCACTTTTGATGCTGTTTTCAATCAAAATACCGCCAATTTTCTTATTGTCTGACATAATGTCGTTTGGCCATTTAATACTTAATCCGGGTATTTTTTCGTTTTCCAAAACTTGCATAACAGCTACCGAAACGATAATATTCAGATTGAAAATTTCATGGGTTTCAATCAAAAAATCCTTAATCAAAATGCTCATTATTAGATTTTTACCTTTCTGTGTATTCCACACAGATCCCATTTGTCCTCTGCCGTGGGTTTGGGTTTTAGCAGTAACAACTGTAAAATTTTCTGTTCCCTCATTGCCTGATAGTTGCTTGAGGAAATCATTTGTAGAGCCAATGGCATCGAGTTTGATAAGCTTCATTTGGAATTAATTGGAAAACAGAATTTAATCTTATGTTAAGGTTCAAAATTAACGACAAAAAGTGGTAACTTTGCAAACTTATACAAAATTAATAAATGGCAAAAAAGGCAATAAATAATGATGTTTTACTGGCTAACATCATCAAAGGAATTGAAGAAGTAAAAGGAAATGACATTGATATTTTAGATTTACGTGAAATAGACAACTCAGCTTGCGATTATTTTATCATCTGCAACGGAAATTCAAACACTCAGGTTAATGCAATTGTTAGCTCAATTCAGAAAACCGTATCAAAAGCAATCAAAGACAAACCCTGGCATATAGAAGGAACCGATAATGCGGAATGGGTTCTGATGGACTACGTTAATATCGTAGTACATGTTTTCCAAAAACATATTCGTGAATATTACAACATTGAAAGCCTTTGGGGTGATGCTAAAATCACTACCATTCAAAACAAATACTAAAGCGCTAAAAAACAAATGGCCAACGACAATAAACCCAATCCCAACAGAATAAAAATAAGTCCATGGATTATTTATGGCGTTATTATTCTTATTTTCCTATTCATCAGTTTTGCAACCGGAGGTTCAAGTTTTCAGGAACCGTCAAAAACGACTTCATCTAAGTTCAATACTTATTTAGAAAAAGGTGAAATTCAGAAAGTTATCGTTTATAACAAAACCGGAGCTGAAGTTTATCTTACAGCAAATGCTTTAAAAGATCCTGCCCATAAAGCAGTTGCAAAAGATTTATTGAACCGTCCGAATAAAGGACCTCATTATATTTTCGACATTGGTAACGATGAAATTTTTCAGAAAAAACTGGAAACTGCTGTTGCTGAAGGAAAACTGAAAGATTACAACTTTCTTCCGAAAAGCAATTGGACCGAAATCTTATTCCAATTATTGCCAATATTGATAATTGTCGGACTCTGGATTTTTATCATGAGACGAATGAGCGGTGGTGGTGCCGGTGGTGGTGGACAAATTTTCAACATTGGGAAATCAAAAGCCCGTTTGTTTGATGAGAAAACCGACATTAAGACAACTTTTAAAGATGTTGCCGGTCTTGAAGGCGCAAAAGAAGAAATACAGGAAATTGTAGAATTCCTGAAAAATCCTGAGAAATATACCAATCTTGGTGGTAAAATTCCAAAAGGCGCATTATTAGTCGGACCTCCGGGAACAGGAAAAACTTTATTGGCAAAAGCGGTTGCAGGTGAAGCAAAAGTTCCATTCTTCTCATTATCAGGTTCAGATTTCGTAGAAATGTTTGTTGGTGTCGGTGCTTCAAGAGTGAGAGATCTTTTCAAACAAGCAAAAGAAAAATCACCGGCGATCATTTTCATTGATGAAATTGACGCTGTCGGAAGAGCACGTGGCAAAAATAATATGTCAGGCGGAAATGACGAGCGTGAAAATACATTGAACCAATTGCTTACCGAAATGGATGGATTTGGAACGAATTCAAATGTAATCGTACTCGCAGCAACCAACAGAGCGGACGTTCTGGATAAAGCATTAATGCGCGCCGGACGTTTTGACAGGCAAATTTTTGTTGACCTTCCGGATATCCGGGAACGCAAAGAAATATTTGAAGTCCATCTTGCTCCACTTAAAAAAGTAGAAGGTTTGGATACTGATTTTCTTGCTAAACAAACTCCGGGATTTTCAGGTGCTGATATCGCCAATGTATGTAATGAAGCGGCTTTAATTGCTGCCAGAAATAACAAAACAGCTGTTGACAAACAGGATTTTCTCGATGCTGTTGACAGAATTGTTGGCGGACTCGAAAAGAAAAATAAAATTGTTACTCCTGACGAAAAGAAAGCAATAGCGATTCACGAAGCCGGACATGCAACAGTAAGCTGGATGCTTGAACACGCAGCGCCTTTGGTCAAAGTGACTATTGTTCCGCGTGGCCAAAGTTTGGGTGCGGCATGGTATTTACCGGAAGAACGATTGATCGTAAGACCCGATCAAATGCTGGATGAAATGTGTGCGACCATGGGTGGAAGAGCGGCGGAAAAAGTAACTTTCAACCGCATTTCAACCGGAGCTTTGAGCGATTTGGAAAAAGTAACCAAACAGGCACGTGCCATGGTAACTATTTATGGACTAAATGATAAAATCGGAAATGTGACCTATTATGATTCAACAGGGCAAAGCGAATATAATTTCTCCAAACCCTATTCGGAAGAAACCGCAAAGGTGATTGACAAAGAAATTTCAGATTTAATCGAAAGCCAATACCAAAGAGCCATACAGATATTGCAGGAAAACAAAGATAAACTCAACCAATTGGCTGATATCCTTATTGAAAAAGAAGTGATTTTTAAGGACGATTTAGAGAGTATTTTCGGAAAACGCACTTTTGATTCCAATTTGCAGGAAGAAACATCTTTATAAGCAAAATAATTCCTCATTTTTTAAAAAATCTTAATTCAAAATCATATTTGAATTAAGATTTTTTTATCTTTGGATGTTCTCAAAAATTATTTAATCACTTGAACATACTATATGAGTCTTTTCAGAAAAATTTTCGGTTCTGGTAATGATTCCTCCGATGAGGAAAAAGAGAGTGAATTTAATAATACGCAGGCCAATTTATCAGCACCACCTGACGAAAAATTTACTTTTAATTTCAAAAAGAACGGAGGAAAATTCCTTTATTGCGAAAATCTTACAGAAGTAAAAGACCAGTTCGAGAACATCTTGGAAGAGAATGATTGGTTTGAATCAGAATCGATTTGCTTTGAGCCGAAACTCTTTTCGATGCTGGATGAAAACAAGCTTTCTTACAAAAATACTACCAATCCGAAATTTTTACTGGCAAGCTGTGAAAATCTCATTGCCGATGAAGGTTCAATACTTTTTTCTTCCAATCAGATCAAGCAAAACAAGCCAAATGATTTGCCTGTAAATATCGTGATCTTAGCAACTACAAGTCAAATTCTTGAAAGTAAAAGTGACGGACTTCGTGCCATCAAAAAGAAATACGATAAAGATTACCCTACTAATATTACCACTATAAAATATTTTGAAAAAGCAAAAGAAGAAGATTTTCTGCAATACGGAAGTGCTGCTAAAAACCTGTACTTACTTCTTTTAGAAGACCTTTAAGATGAGTGAAACCCTGACCAGGACATTGTCTGGAATTGTATATATACTTATTTTAGTTACAGCTTCTCTTTACTTAAATAGCTTTTTATTATTATTTGGAATCTTTTTATTAATTGCTGTTTCTGAATTTTGTGATTTGGTACAGCTGAAAAAAATGCTTCCGTTATTTATAGCCGCAGGTGGTTATTTTTTATTCTCCTATTTTGATATGAGTACTGATGCTGAAGCACTTTTGCTGGCAGCTACAATTTTTGTATCCGTAAAATGTATACTTTATTTATTCAATCACCAGAAGAAAAATCTGGACATGTTGTCAAAATATGTGTATCTCATTGGCTACGTCATTCTTCCGATTATTCTGATTACAAAAATACCAAGAGTTGATAATGATTTCAATCCGAAAATAATCATAAGCATTTTTATATTGATCTGGGCCAATGACACTTTTGCTTTTATCGTTGGGAAAACCATAGGCAAGAGAAAATTGTTCGAACGAATTTCTCCTAAAAAGACAATTGAAGGATTCATTGGCGGACTTGTATTTGCTATGTTATTTAGTATTCTTATTGCCAACTATTTCATTCACCAGCCTATAGGCAATTGGCTGATCATTTCGTTAATCCTTAGTTTTTTCGGAACTATCGGAGACTTGATCGAATCCAAATTCAAGCGTATGGCAAATGTAAAAGACAGTGGGAAAATTATGCCCGGACATGGTGGTATTTTAGATCGATTAGATAGTATTATATTTGCGGCACCTTTTGTATTTTTGTTTTATCAAATTTTAAATTATGTTTCATAAAGAAGGCGGAAAAATTATCCTCATAGCAACAACTTTAACTGTTGTATTTTTATTGTTGGCAGATAAGTTTATTGCAGTTGAATGGTTAAGAATGACCGTAATGCTGGTTGTTTTGTTTTTCCTGATCATGATTTTGCAGTTTTTCAGAAATCCGAAGAGATACATTTCTATTAATGACGACCATATTATTGCGCCAGTTGACGGAAAAGTGGTCGTTATAGAAGAAGTTTTCGAAAGCGAATATTTCAAAGACAACAGGCTGCAGGTCTCCATATTCATGTCGCCCATCAATGTACATGTGACACGTTATCCCGTTAATGGAAAGATAAACTTCAGCAAATACCATCCGGGAAAATACCTTGTTGCCTGGCATCCGAAAGCAAGCACGGAAAATGAAAGAACAACTGTAGTTGTAGAAAACAGGCTTTTCGGTGAAATATTATACCGTCAGATTGCCGGAGCGTTAGCCAAAAGAATTGTAAATTACGCAGAAGAAGGTATGCAGGTCATTCAGGGAACTGATGCCGGATTTATAAAATTCGGTTCGAGAGTAGATTTGTATTTACCTTTGGGAACAGAAATTAATGTCAAACTCAACCAAAAAGCAATTGGTGGCAAAACCATTATTGCAACAAAGTCGTAATGTCAGAAAAAGATCTGGATACACGTTTTAAAGAAGCGGTAGAAATTGCCGATGCCATGACGCAGGCCGAATTGCCGCAAGATCTGCAATTGCGTTTGTATGCTTATTACAAGCAGGCGACATCCGGCAGTCCGTCAATCTTCAATCCGAATTTTGATTTACGGAACGCTTTTAAAACCAATGCTTGGATGCAAATCAGTCACCTGAGTATTGATGAAGCCAAAGAGCTATATATAGAAACTATCCTTTCTTTAGTTAAAAAATAATCCCATGAAAAGAATTTTCCTTTTATCTATAAGTCTTCTGACACTTGTAGTGGTATCCTGCAACAATAAAAAACTCACCGAAGTAGTGGAAGTGCCATTACCAGCCGCAGAAGAAAAAATGACCATCGGCCATCCGGAAGATGTAAAAGCGGATGAAGGTGCTTTTGAGATGACAAAATTACCTTACGGCTATGATGCGCTCGCACCACACATTGATGCGATGACGATGGAGATACACTATTCAAAACATTATCTTACCTATACCAATAACCTTAATAAGGTACTTGCCGGAACAGAATCGGAGACATTGCCAATTGAAGAAATCCTAAGGAAATTAGACATCAGCAATGCCGATTTACGAAATAATGCCGGCGGCTATTATAATCACAGCTTGTTTTGGGAAATTATGGGTCTGAAATCCGGTGTTCTGTCTAAAGATACGCTGGCGACTGCAATTGCAAGGGATTTTGGGTCATTTGACAATTTCAAGATCCAATTTGAAGATGCGGCTACCAAGCAATTCGGTTCAGGTTGGGCTTGGCTGGTCACGGATAAAGCAGGAAAATTACAAATTACGAGTACTGCCAATCAGGACAACCCTCTAATGCCGAATGCCATAATTAAAGGAACGCCAATTCTCGCTTTGGATGTTTGGGAACACGCCTATTACTTAGGATATCAGTACAAGAGAAAAAAATATATCGATGCCTTCTTTAACGTAATCAACTGGAAGAAAGTCAATGAAAAATATGAAGATGCTATTCGGAAAAAGATGTAATACATTAAAATTCCAACTACAAAGGCTGCTCGTAATGAACAGCCTTGTTATTTTAAGTTGCAATCTTTTATTTTAAACTTGCCAGACTCTGTTCGATAGTTGCTATTTTAGACAAGGCATCAGCTTCTTTTTTTCTTTCTGTCTCAAGGACTTTTTCGGGTGCTCCGCCAACAAATTTTTCGTTAGACAGTTTTGCCTGAACCGATTTGAGAAAACCTTGCGTATATTTAAGTTCTTCTACCAATTTGGCAATTTCTTCCTCTACATTTATAGATCCAGTAACCGGAATAAAATATTCATTTGATTTTACACGGAAAGACAATGCGCCATCTACTTTTTCTGAAACATATTCCAGCGTTGTATTGCCCAGCTTGACGATAACTGAATCAAAGTAAGGTGAAATCCTATCGTTATTGATCGCTTTCAATTCAATAGCATCCTTAAACGGAATATTTTTGTCTTTTCTTACCGACCGGATTCCGGAGATAACTTCAATAGTGTTCTCAAAGTCGGTTATAAGATTGGCATTAAAAGCCTTTAATTCGGGCCACGTTGAAACAATCAACGCTTCTTCTGTAGTTCTTTCTGCGATTAACTGCCAGATTTCCTCAGTAAGGAATGGCATAAACGGATGTAACAATTTCAAATTGCTTTCCAGCATTTCAATCGCTTTTTCAAAAGTAACTTTGTCTATTGGCTGCTGGTATGCCGGCTTGATCATTTCGAGGAACCAGGAACAGAAATCATCCCATACCAATTTGTAAATACCCATTAAGGCATCTGAAATACGGTACTTTTCAAAATTATCTTCAATCTCCAAAAGTGTCTGCTGCAATTTAGCTTCAAACCACTCAATAGCCACTTTTGAAGACTCAGGTTGCGGAATTGTTTCTGAAACTTCCCATCCTTTAATCAAACGGAAAGCATTCCATATCTTATTAGAAAAAGATTTTCCCTGGTTACAGAGTTCTTCATCAAACATAATATCATTTCCTGCGGAAGCGCTCAAAAGCAAACCTACTCTTACGCCGTCGGCACTAAATTTTTCTATCAGATCTAACGGATCAGGAGAATTTCCGAGGGACTTTGACATTTTCCTGCGCTGCTTATCTCGAACCAAACCAGTAAGGTACACATTGGTAAATGGCTTTTTGCCGGTATATTCATAACCTGCAATAATCATTCGCGCCACCCAAAAAAACAAAATATCCGGACCTGTTACCAAATCATTTGTTGGATAATAATATTTGAAATCTTCACTTTCCGGATCCATAATGCCTCCAAAAACAGCCATTGGCCACAACCACGATGAAAACCAGGTATCGAGCGCATCTACATCCTGCGTTAAATCGGAAGTGGTTATTTCTATATTTCCTGTTTTTATTTGAGCTAAAGTGACCGCTTCTTCAATCGTTTCGGCAACAACAAAATCTTCTTTTCCGTCACCGTAATAATAGGCGGGAATTTGTTGTCCCCACCAAAGTTGCCTGGAGATATTCCAATCCCGAATATTTTCAAGCCAATGCCTGTAAGTATTTTCGAATTTCTTTGGATAGAGCTTAATTTCGTCATCTTCTAAAACCGATTGGATGGCGGGCTTTACTAAGTCTTCCATCTTTAAAAACCATTGGTCGGACAGGCGCGGTTCAATTACAGCTTTGGTCCTTTCAGAAGTGCCCACTTTATTCAAATGTGTTTCTGTTTTTGCTACTGCACCTAAAGATTCCAATTCTTTTGCGATTTCGTCACGAACAATAAACCGGTCTTTTCCCTGATAATGCAAACCGAAACTGTTTAATGTGGCGTCATCATTAAATATATCGATAATTTCTAGATTGTGCTTCTCACCCAATGTTTTATCATTCATGTCATGAGCCGGTGTTACTTTGAGGCATCCGGTTCCGAATTCGATATCAACATAGTCATCTTCAATAATAGGGATAATTCGTCCTGCAATAGGAATGATCGCTTTTTTTCCTTTCAGATGGGTGAAACGTTCATCATTCGGATTGATACAGATAGCGGTATCACCAAAAATAGTTTCTGGACGTGTGGTCGCTACGGTTAAAAAATCTTCGCCTCCTTCAATTTTATATTTAAGGAAATAGAGTTTTCCCTGTTGCTCTTCGTAAATTACTTCTTCATCAGACAAAGTTGTCTTGGCTTCAGGATCCCAATTTACCATACGGTATCCTCTGTAAATAAGACCTTTGTTGTATAAATCTACGAATGATCTGATTACCGATGCTGACATATCAGGATCCATAGTAAACTTGGTTCTTTCCCAATCACAGGAAGCGCCCAGTTTTTTTAGCTGATCAAGGATCACTCCTCCGTATTTATCGGTCCATTCCCAGGCATGCGCCAAAAATTCCTCGCGTGAAAGATCATTTTTATTAATGCCGTCCGCTTTGAGTTTGGCCACTACTTTTGCTTCGGTAGCAATTGACGCGTGATCGGTTCCCGGAACCCAGCAAGCATTGAGTCCTTTGAGACGGGCACGACGAATCAATACATCCTGAATGGTATTGTTGAGCATGTGTCCCATGTGCAAAACACCGGTGACATTTGGCGGCGGAATTACAATGGTATAAGGCGTTCGGTTATCTGGCGTTGAATGGAAATAATTATTTTTCATCCAGTAGTCATACCATTTGTCTTCTATGGTCTTGGCATCAAATTGGGCAGGAATTGTCATATCTCTTGTGTAAATTTTATGAATGGTAAGGTATTAGCCCCGATTGCAACGAAAATCCTTTTATTTGCCTGATACAACTGTTCTGATCCTGAGAGTGAACATGAAAGGCAATAAAAGATTGCAGTGGAAAGCGGGAAACAGCTCCTAAAAAACAAAAGCCTGTTTTGGTATGTTTTTTGTTAACCACGCAAAAGTAAAAAATTAAGAATTAATAATTTGTACTTTGATTAAAAGAAAGTATTTTTACTTAACCAAAATTAAATTTAACCGAAAATGAAAAAAATACTATTGCTGATTGCTGTCGCTGCTTTTAATACTGCTGCATTTGCTCAGGCAAAAATCGAATTTAAAGACAAGGACAATACCATTGATTACGGAAAGGTTTATAAAGAGAATGACAATGGTATCCGATCGTTTGAATTTACCAATACCGGCAATGCGCCTTTGATTATTACCAATGTACAATCGACGTGCGGTTGTACGATTCCTACGAAGCCGACAGAACCGATTTTACCCGGAAAAACCGGTAAGATTGATGTAAAATACAATATGAATGCAGGTCCGATCAGAAAAACAATTACTGTAGAATCTAATGCGACTAATGTCCCTGAAGGACGGGTTGCCATTAAAATTAAAGGTGAGGTACTTGTAAAAGACCAGGTTAATATCCTCGAAAAGAAAAAAGGTTTGCCAACAACGAGTGACCAATAAAAAAAAGAGTTTCAGAAATGAAGCTCTTTTTTTTACAATATACTTTTGAGCTGGAATTTAAATTTCAGAATTTGCCCGTTCCTTTCTATTTCGAAGTGAAGCCACTTTCCTTCTTCGGATTTTAATAATTCATTGATTTGCTGCAGCGAATATTTATAGCCAGTTACTCCGTTAATTGAAATGATAACATCACCTTTCTGTAATCCGCACAAATCGGCAGGCGCATTTTTCCTGATATTGGCGATCGTGTAAACCGGCTTGAGCACAAAATTATATTTGAAACGGTTTACTGTCTTTTCCCCGCTGCTGTCGAAGGTATTTTCCATCATTTGAAGCGGAACAGTTTCCTTGATCCATTGAAGACCTTCATTCTGGAGTTCGATGCCGCTCATATTATAATCAAACTTTGCGCTATAATGGTTGCCTTTTCTTAGGAATATCTTATGGTCCGGATAATCGAAAATCACTGAAAACCTTTTGAATATTTCACCACCAATTGATCCTGCCCTTTCAGTAACCATGGTGACACTTTTGATTGAAACAGAATCCGGGAAGGCAATAATCGGGTTTGTGAATTGAAATTCGTTCATTTTCAATTTGGAGATTCTCGCGCGGTTCCCGTGAATATCCCCGCTAAAGCCTTTGCCCAAATAATCTTCAAAGTTTTTATTCGGAACTTTAATGTTTCGTTCTTTATTCTGAAACAGCCATAAGGCATCGCTATTGCCCAAATCCAATAATAATTTTGCGGGAAAAGTGTGGTTCGTTATTTCAATATCAGTAACAACATAAGGTTTGTTCTTTTCAATGGTTATGGGAAATGCGGTGAATTTTTTTTGGATTTTTTTATTGATCTTGTCACTTTTCTCATGGATAATAATTTTTTTTCGGTCGTAATTGATTTCAATAAGGTGGTTTTTAAAAAAATGATAACCGATGATGCCGTTTACGGGAATGCCCACATGGGACGAAAAATTAAAACTTTGGTCAAGCACCACGTAGAGATTGTGGTTTTTATCAATAAATCCGTTTGTTGAAAGTACGTTATTGGTTGACTTTAGGCCTTCTATCGGTTCGTTATTACCGAGTCCGCTCAACTTGATTTTCTTTACATTAAAGAAACTGACTTCCTCCTTATCATCCAGGCTTAATAAAATGGTTTCTTCCACGCCGGTATCGAGAAGAAAATTCAACGCCACACCATTGACATTAATCGGAATAAAAATAAGATTGTTGATTAACTGAAAAGGAATGACTACTTTTTTCTTGTTTGCTTCCAGTTGGAATCCGGATTGCGCACTGGAAAAAGCAGGGAAAATAAAAACTGACAAAACTGCTAAGATCAATTTCATTATTCAATTTTTAATAAAAATAGATAAAAAATGTACAGCTTACAATTTTAATAATATAATCTAAAAGAATTGCCATGCTCTTAAAAAATTCGCAAATTTGCAATTCTAAAAAACACAACAGCGATGCCAAAAGTTTCCAACAAAGGTCAACAAATGCCAGAATCTCCTATTAGAAAACTGGTTCCTTATTCTGAAATTGCCAAAAAGAAAGGCCATAAAGTTTATCATTTAAACATTGGCCAGCCGGATATCAAAACGCCGGAAGTAGCGATGAATTCGATTAAAAATCTGGATATAAAAGTGTTGGAATACAGCCATTCCGCAGGTTTTGAAAGTTACCGTACCAAATTATCCCAATACTATAAAAATCATGGATTGCCGATTGACGTTGCCGATATCATTATCACGACCGGAGGATCTGAAGCCTTGCTTTTCGCCATGGGAAGCACAATGGATCACGGAGACGAAATTATCATCCCTGAACCTTTCTATGCCAATTATAATGGCTTTTCCACAGCTTCGGGCGTGAAAGTAATCCCCGTCATTTCGACGATAGACACGGGATTTGCCTTACCTCCTATTGCTGATTTTGAAAAACTGATTACGCCAAAAACCAAAGCCATCCTGATTTGCAATCCCGGAAATCCGACCGGTTACCTGTATTCCAAAGAAGAGATGACGCAACTCGCGGCATTGGTAAAAAAATACGACCTGTTCCTGATTGCCGATGAAGTTTACCGTGAATTTACCTATGACGGCGACATTCATTATTCTGTGATGAATATTCCCGGATTGGAAGAACACGCCATTATGATTGATTCTGTTTCTAAAAGATACAGCATGTGTGGCGCGAGGATTGGCTGTATTGTTTCCAAAAACAAAGAATTGATGGCTACGGCAATGAAATTCGCGCAGGCGAGATTGAGTCCGCCGACCTTTGCCCAAATCGCCAGCGAAGCCGCACTCGAAACGCCGCAAAGTTATTTCGACGAAGTGATTGCTGAGTACCGCGAACGCAGGGATACTTTAATCGAAGAACTCAACAAAATTGAAGGTGTCGTTGTGGCGAAGCCGAAAGGCGCATTCTATTGTATCGCGCAGCTCCCTATTGACAATGCCGATACTTTTGCACAATGGCTGTTAGAATCCTATGACCTGAATGGCGAAACGGTGATGGTTGCTCCAGCAGCGGGGTTTTATTCGACTCCGGGCGTTGGCCTGAATGAAGTCAGGATTGCTTATGTGTTAAAGAAAGATGATCTGATTCGTTCTGTTCAAATCCTGAAAGATGCGATTCAGGTGTATAATTCTAAATAATTGGAGGAGCTGTTTCCCGCTTTTCGTTTTATTTTTTTGACCTCATAAAAGGATTGTAATGACGGGGAAGAAATAAACTGGTTAAGCCTGATTTTACTTAAAATCCGCAATGGTTATTGCGGATTTTTTATTTGATGGGGTTCGCTGTCGGGTGCTTGTGATAATTTGAAACTTGTTCCTGCCCTATTATTGTCGCGCCGGTGTCTTGTTGGATCGAGCCGGTGCTTTGTTGGATCGAGCCGGTGCTTTGTTGCATTGAGCCGGTGTCTTGTTGCATCGAGCCGGTGCTTTGTTGGATTGAGCCGGTATCTTGTTGACTTTGGCGGATGCCTTGTTGGTTTTGACGGATGCTTTGTTGACTTTGACGGAAGCCTTGTTGGTTTTGGCGGATGCCTTGTTGACTTTGACGGATGCCTTGTTGGTTTTGGCGGAAGCCTTGTTGGTTTTGGCGGAGGTCTTGTTGGTTTTGGCGG
>Ga0247814_10001183_pt1 | contig 15983 bp, 12 predicted proteins | sample UWRJL179409R1_FD_179947 | JGI IMG/M metagenome (GOLD analysis project Ga0247814, IMG submission 179947) | Plant litter microbial communities from Arlington Agricultural Research Station in Wisconsin, United States - UWRJ-L179-409R-1 | ecosystem: Environmental > Terrestrial > Plant litter >...
CAGCAACTGGCTTCTAAATTCTCTGTGTCGCCTAACCCTGCTACAAGCGTAATAAGCATAGCTAACACAGCTAATGCACTTATAAACAGCGCAACGTTAACCGATCTTAATGGGCGTACGGTTAAAACATCAAACTTTACAGGTATTGCATCTGCACAGATGAATATATCAGATCTTGCATCGGGAATATACATGCTAAACATTTCTTCAGACAGGGGAACGGTAACTAAAAAGATCGTGAAGAATTAAGCGACGGGATTAATTATCGTTCATATAATAAATAAGAGGCTGTCCGGAAAAGGATAGCCTCTTATTTTTAAACTATGTCCCGTCCTGAAATAGCGATACATAAAAAAGCTTCATGATGTCAGAAGATGTCTAGTCCTGAAATCAATTATTTAGCAAATTCTCTTTTAAATTCTACCCGGTATGCAACACCATTTTCAGAACCTAAATTCGTAATAGAAGTTGGGCCTTCCGCATTCATTAGCTGACCAATGTCTACAGGCATTTCGTTTATCATTAAGCTATCTGACTTTACCAGATTTCCATTGCCGTCTTTCTCATAATTATTAATTTGACAAGGAACGATAGGTTTTGAAATCCACATTATGCTTTTCCATTTGTGGGTATGAATTGGCTCTGATTTTTTCGCATCAAGAATTACCGCTAAAACTCTTACGTTATCGTCTTCATAAACTACTTTATGATTCTCCGGCGCTGCCTTAAGAGCATCTAAGTTCTCCGGCCACTCCCAGGCTTCCGTTTTGTGAATTTCTACATGCTCAACTGATTTATCTTTAAACAGCGTTTGACTGATTTTTGTTACGGCAAAACCTAAACCGCCGCCAATCAGGATTCCGATAATAAAATATTTAGCTTTCATATTCCTTTTATGTGCGTTTTTAGATTGATTGAAACTAAATGCAATATTTATGTGAATGAAAATGCATATTATAAACTATTTCTTTAAAAGCTCCTGCACCGCAGCTTCAAGCTGCTGGTCCTGCCCGGCATTGGTTTTGCCCGGCTCATTTTTTACTTTAACATCCGGTTCGAGCTGGAAGTTTTCCATGAGCTTGTTTTCATTGGTGGTACGCATACCTATTTGCGGTATCCCGAAAACTGTTTTACCGTCTATCATTTTTTCCCACCATACCGCTGTGCCCGTACCCGGAACCGGCATGCCTATTAGCTTGCCTATGCCAAGCGCTTTATAGGTATACGGGAACATGTGCGCATCGCTATAGTTACCCTCGCTTATTAATACCGCCGATGGCTTTTGCCATTTAAACAACGGCTCGCTGCCCATCTTCTGCCCTCTTGGCTCAAAGCTCATGTACGGCTTTCCGCTTAAAAAAGTAGCAAGGTCATCATGCAGCCATCCGCCGCCGTTATAGCGGGTATCTACAATAAGGGCCGTAGCATCGTTATATTTGCCCAACGCTTTTTCAAAAACATCCCTAAAGCTTTCAGAGTTCATGCCCCTAACGTGCACATATCCCAGTTTCCCACCCGATAAACGCTCTACATCTTTCTCTCTTTTCTTTACCCAACGGCTGTAAGCCAGTTCGCTTTCCTGTGTTAGCGTTACAGGCTCTATGATCTCATTCCAGCGTTTTCCTGTAGCAGGGTCATAAAAAGCAACCAGTACTTTTTTATTAGCTTTGCGGTTTAATAATGCATAATAATTTTCTTCGGGTGTAATTTTCGAACCGTCTATAGCCTCAATAATAAAGCCTGCCTTAATTTTTTGTTTGGCTTTAAATAACGGGCTGCGTTCTAACACTTCAACAATTTTAACCCCGCTGCCGGTATAATTATTATCTGTAAATATACCTAATGATGCCGTAGCATCGTCTGACGGCTGACGCTCCGGGCGGAACCTGCCACCGGTATGCGATGCATTAGCCTCACCCAGCATTTCGCCCAGCAAATCGGCAAAATCTGCCGAATTGTTTATATAAGGTAAAAATTTGGCGTACTCTTTTTTATAGAAATCCCAATCTACGCCATGCAGGTCTTCCAGGTAAAACTTCTTTTTAAACTGCCTCCAGGCATGCTCAAACATATAGGCACGCTCGGCAGTTTCGTTAAGGTTCATTTCCGCCGAAAAGTTAACCGGTTCTTTCTTGCCGTCCTTTATATTTACCTTGGCAATCTTGCCCCCTTTTTCTATAAGGTACAGGTATTCGCCTTTTTTATCTAAAACAAGCTTAGAATCTTCGGCATTAAGGTTTACAAAAAGCTTGGTTTCCTTTTCCCTGAATTTGGTGCGCCACAGGTTAGTACCTTCCTCAAAACGGGTTAGGTAATATAGGTTCTCGGCATCTTTGTCTATTACAAAGTCAGACAGCCTCGACGAGTGTATAGTTAGCTTTTGCTTACGGTCCTGAAGCCCTTCAAAATCTATTTTCATAGGCTTTACGGCTTCCTCTTTCTCTTCAGGCTTATCTTTTTTATCCTTTTTATCTTTATCTTTCTTATCCTTGTCGGCAACTTTATCTTTATCTTTTTTTGCATCCTCCAGTTCTTTCCACAATGCATATTCTGCCTTGCTCAGTTCAAACTTTTTCTGGGCGTTCTCGGTTAGGAAAACGGCATACACATCACTCTCAGAACCCCAGCTGCCGTGCGAACGGTACCCTTCTTTATCAGAAGCATAATACACCATCTCGCCGCCCATACCAAATTTAGGCTGGCCGTTGTTGTAACCACTCTGGCTAAGGTTTATGGGCATTTTACCATCGTTAACGTTAAGCAGCCCAATATCGGTATTCCAGCGGCTGTAAGCCATATAAGTTACCAGCATCCATTTACTATCAGGGCTCCAAGTATAATACTGGTCGCCATCATTATAGGAGTAATTATATTTACCCGCCAATACTGTACGAACTTCGCCACTTGCTTTATTTTTGATCCTGATGGTGGTACGCTCCTCTAAAAAGGCGATCTCTTTACCATCGGGAGAATATTGCGGCTGGAACGACTCTTTACCCGAGTTTACCACTGCTGTTTCTTTAAACTGTGAGGCGTCAAAAAAGTACTTTTCGTCTTTATTTACCAGGCTGGTTTCATAAATGTTCCAGCAGCCGCCACGCTCGCCGGCGTAGAGCAGGTTTCGTCCGTCGGGGCTAAACTCCACACTGCGTTCCTGCTCGGGAGTATCGGTAATTCTTTTGGTCAGGCCAAACTCGGTACTAACCACAAATACTTCCCCGTGGCTTATAAAAGCTGCTTCTTTACCGTTAGGCGATATGGCAAATTCATCGGCATCGGCTTTAATAGATTGTATTACTTTTTCGTTATACCGCTCGTCCGACTGTATTTGTACCGGCACTTTTTTAGGTTGCCCGCCATCGGCCTGTGTATAAAGCTCGCCATCCCAGGTATAACATAAAATGCCATTTGCAGACCGGCTTAAAAACCGTACAGGATGTTTTGTGAAATTAGTTACCTGTTGCGCAGCACTTTCTTTATTGGCGCTAAGCGAAGCTTTCCAAACATTAAAGGTACCACCCCTTTCGCTAAGAAAAAAGTAATTGTTACCATCGGCAAATACCGGGTTACGTTCTTCGGTAGTAGTTTCGGTTACCTGTAAATACGCGTTGGCTTTAACATCATATATCCAAAGGTCGCGCGTTACCGATGATGTGTGGTGCTTGCGCCATGGGTCTTCATACCCTTTTCGGTCATGATAAAAAATACGGTTGCCATCGGCACTAAAAACGGCATTCTCTGCCGGGGTGGCTATAATGCGCTTTTCCTGTCCTCCGGTAGTTTTAACCTCATAAAGTTCGGGTAAATGCGGCGAAGGAAATATAGACGATGCCGCATCATCCAGCCTCGTGGTAGTAAAAATTATCTTATCCCCTGCAGGGTTAAAATCGGTAGGGACATCATCTGCCGAATGGTAAGTAAGCCTTTTAGCAACACCACCGTTTGAGGGTATTACAAATACATCTTTATTGCCATACCGCGCCGACGAAAATGCTATTTGCTTACCGTCATGGCTCCATACCGGGTTAGCATCATACGCCTCATGCAGAGTTAACCGTATGGCCTGCCCGCCACTTACCGGAACTTTAAATATATCGCCCTGGTATGAAAAGGCAATTTCCTGCCCGTTGGGCGATATAGCAGCGTTACGAAGCCATTTTGGTGTGGCATCGGGCGTTTTATCTACCTGTGCAAACAGCTGAAAGCCTGCAAGTAAAAGCGTAAGGTAAATGTGTTTTTTCATTTGATTGTGTTTTGTTTAACAAATATATTATTTTACTATATATTAACCATTCATACAGAAGCTTTTAATAGGTAATTTATGTATTGAGAGAGTATAAATAAGCAGGCACGTGTGTTTTTTTATATATTTGCTTTAATCAATAATGCCTTGCTCAAAAAAATGAAGAAACTAAGCCTTATGTTGTTTGCGCTGCTTTTTACAGTAGCTGCTTTTGCCCAAAAAAGGGAAAAAATTAAGGGGTCTAAAAATGTTACTATTACACAAAAAGAAGTACAGCTTTTTAAAACCCTTGAAGTTGAAGATAATATTGAAATTTACCTGATAAAAGGCACATCGCAACGCCTTGAAATTGAAGCCGACGATAACCTGCACGATATAATAAAAACTGAGGTTACTGCTACCACCCTGAGGATATATACCAGTAAAGAAGTTAGCGGTGCCAAAAAACTTACCGTGCGTGTTACCTATATTGACGGATTAAAACAGATAACTGCAAAACACGAAGCCCTTGTTTATGCTGTAAATGAGCTGGCACTTGACAGCATTACCGTTAAGAACCTTGACTTTTCTAAATCGTTCCTTAATGTAAAATCAAACAATTTTGGACTGGTAATGAACGATAAAAGTAAGGCCGAAATAAACGTTAAGGCAAATAGTACAACCATTGAACTTAGTAAAAATGCCGACCTTAAAGCGCTTATTGCAAGCCCTGCCGTTAAAGTTGATATGTACCAAAAAACAACGGCTGCCATAGAGGGAGATGCCGATACCGTACAGGTGCGTATTGACAATAATGCTGTATTTACCGGTAAAAAATTTACTGTAAAAAACATGGACCTTACCGCAGAGAGCTATACAAAAAGCAGTGTTATGATCATAGAGACCCTTACACTATCTGCTTCCGGAAAAACCGAGATAGGATTGTACGGTACTCCCGCCACCGTTACCATGAAAAAATTTGCCGACAGCGCTGTAATAGCTAAAAAAGAAGATTAGTTTAGTTTTCAGTCGCAGTCGCAACTTACAGGGATTTCTTTGTGAGTTGCAGTCACAGTTTAAAGGTATCTTCTGAATTGTCAACCATTTAAAATTGTGTCGGGATAATAAAGTTGCTATTCCTGCATTACTATAAAACAAAATCAGCGCCCAGTGGCGCTGATTTTGTTTTATATAGAATCTCCTACTACTTTCTTAATTTAGTGGCTTCCCAGTTCGCCAAGGTAACGCTCTGCATCAAGAGCAGCCATACAGCCGCTTCCTGCTGCTGTAATAGCCTGGCGGTAATCTTTATCCTGTACATCGCCGGCTGCAAAGACACCCGGAAGGTTGGTTTTAGTAGTTTTAGGCTGCGTAATAAGGTAACCCGTTTCGTCCATATCAAGCTGGCCTGCAAAAATATCGGTGTTAGGCTTATGCCCTATTGCTACAAATAGTCCTGTAACGGCTATTTGCTGTTTTTCGCCGGTCTGGTTGTTTACTATACTAAGGCCTTCTACAACCTGGTCGCCCAACACCTCATCTACTTCGGTATTATAAAGCACGGTAAGGTTTGGTGTATTTTGCACGCGGTGCTGCATAGCCTTACTGGCACGCATAACATCTTTACGCACAAGCATAGTTACATTTTTACAAATATTAGCAAGGTAGGTTGCTTCTTCGGCAGCAGTATCGCCTGCCCCCACTATAGCTACGTCCTGCCCACGGTAAAAGAAACCGTCGCACACGGCGCATGCCGAAACCCCACCACCCCTAAGGCGCTGCTCGCTTGGCAAACCAAGATATTTTGCGGTAGCACCAGTAGATATTATTATGGTATGTGCCAGCACTTCTTTATTATTATCAATGGTTACTTTATGCCACCCTCCTGCTTCGGTGCTAAATTCTACAGCTGTAGCCATACCAATGCGCACCTGTGTACCAAAGCGTTCTGCCTGTTTTTGCAGCTGCATCATCATGGTAGGCCCGTCTATACCGTCAGGGTATCCGGGAAAGTTATCTACTTCTGTTGTAGTGGTAAGCTGGCCACCCGGCTCAAGGCCTGTATACATAATAGGGTTCATATCTGCCCTTGCGGCATATATGGCTGCAGTGTAACCTGCGGGGCCTGAACCAATAATTAAGCATTTTATTTTTTCTATACTATCAGACATGATCTTAAATTGCTATTGTAATTAGTAGTACAAAGGTAAGTTTTTAATAAAGATATTACCAAGCCTGTGCATCAGTTTTAGTTATTGATAAATAAAATTTACTTATGTGTTTTGACATATCAAATATTGTACTATATTTGCACCCTCTTACAAGAGAAACATATAATGTTTTCGGGGTGTAGCGTAGCCCGGTCATCGCGCCTGGTTTGGGACCAGGAGGTCGCAGGTTCGAATCCTGCCACCCCGACAAAATAGAGGTCAAATTACCTCAAAACCCGTAAATTGTAAGTATTTACGGGTTTTTTTGTGCCTTTTTGGTACCAAAATACCCCAAAACAATCAATATAAATGTGAGCAATTCGGTGAGTAAAAATGGGTATCCCAAAACTACTCACAAAAAGTACTGTAAGTTACTGCATGTAAACATCTTACACCTGTTTCTTTAACACTTTTTCATTGCCAAATGCAGCCTCAAAACGCCACCTTTTTGAAGCAGTTTAATTGAGTCGGTAATTAATGTTCAATTTAACTTAAATGCATTTGGTATGAAAAACACAAACACCTTTGGAATCCAATTTATTATCAGGGTTTTCAAACAAGGAAAAAGCAGGCAGGCTACAGTTTACGCCCGTCTTACTGTAAATGGCCGTAGGGCCGAAATCTCCCTAAAACAAAAAGTTGACCCTAACGTGTGGGATGATGTAAAAGGCCGCGCTAAGGGAAAGAGCGAAGAAATTATAAAGCTAAACAACCATCTGGAACGTATACGTACGCTTATTGCCGATGGTTATAATGACTTGGTGCAACAGCGAAAGCCGGTAACGGTTGATACTGTTAAGGCTCTATTCCTTGGTTGTGACGAGGAAATAATGACTTTAGTAAAACTTATGGACTACCATAGTGAGCAGTCAGTACATAGACTCGCTCCCGGTACCATGAAGAATTACAGCACTACGCAACGGTACATTATCAAATTCATCCGCGAGAAATACTATAGGAACGATATCGTACTTTCAGAACTTAATTATAAATTTTTACTGGACTTCGAAACTTACCTTAATAATTATACTCCCAAAGACCATCAAAAGCCATTAAATAATAATGGTATTATGAAGCATATTGAAAGGCTTCGTAAAATGATAAACATGGCCGTGCTGCTTGATTGGCTTCCAAAAGATCCTTTTGCCAACTTCAAAAAACATTATGAGAAGGTAGAACGCTATTGCTTAAATGCTGCTGAACTTAACACGCTAGCACAAAAGGAATTTAAAATAGACCGTTTAAAAAACGTCCGTGATATGTTCCTTTTTAGCTGCTATACAGGGCTTGCCTATATTGACCTTGCGAAACTAAGAACTGAAAATATCGTAACCGGCGTTGACGGGGAGCTTTGGATATACACCAACCGGGCAAAGACCGATACGAACGTACGTGTACCGATACTGCCACAGGCAAGGGAGTTGATGGAAATGTACGTTGATGACCCGCGGGCGCAAAAAGATGGTACAGTCTTCCCTGTAATCTCTAACCAGCGTATGAACGGCTACCTGAAAGAGATTGCCGACCTATGTGGTTTAACCAAGACATTAACTTTCCATATTGCCAGGCACACATTTGCTACCACGGTAACGTTGAGCAACGGTGTACCTATTGAAAGTGTATCAAAAATGTTGGGCCACACCAGTATTCGCACCACGCAGATCTATGCAAAGGTTGTGGAAGCGAAGCTCAGTGAAGATATGGGAAAGCTAAAAGATCGTTTGTCACAGAACATGGCTTATAATGTTAACCTTAAAAATTAGCCATGGAAAATATAGCTTCAAATGAATTGGTGCAAAGGATATCAGGTTTACTTAATGACGTCAGGCACAGAATTATCCAATCGGTCAATCATACAATGGTCCTTACCTATTTTGAAATTGGAAGGATGATTGTTGAAGAAGAGCAGAACGGCAATGAGCGAGCAGACTATGGTAAGCAAATAACAAAGATGCTCTCAAGGAAGCTAACTGCGGACTTTACGAAAGGGTTTTCGCAACGAAACCTTGAGCAAATGCGGCAATTCTATCTCGTGCACTCAAAAGCGCAGACACTGTCTGCGCAATTTGAAAATCATCTGAAAGCTTCCGTTATATTTCACTTAAGCTGGTCGCACTATCTCAAGTTGATGCGGATTGAGGATAGCAATGAGCGAAAATTTTACGAGATAGAGGCCGTTAAAAATAACTGGAGTTTACGGCAGTTGAATCGGCAGTATGATACAGCCCTTTTACCCGACTTTCACTGACAAGAGAAGGATCAGAGGTTCTAAGGCTATCCAAAGAGGGCCAACTTTTAGAGAGGCCGCAGGACGTTATTAAAGATCCATATATCCTGAAATTTATTGGTTTGCCTGATCAAACAAGCCATTCGGAAAGCGAACTCGAACAAAAATTGATTGAGAAACTTGAACATTTTATCTAGAGTAAGGCACTGGTTTTACATTTGTGGCGAGGCAGGACCGCGTCAGTTTTGAGGATAAACACTTTCGGATTGATTTGGTATTCTATAACCGGCTACTCCGGTCCTTTGTACTTATCGATTTAAAAATTGGCGAATTAAAACACCAAGATATAGGCCAAATGCAGATGTACGTAAATTATTATGATAGAAAAATTAAATCAGAAGATGAAGGTAATACAATAGGTTTCATTTTGTGCCATAGCAAAAGTGAAGCTGTGGTTGAGTTTACGCTACTGGAAAACAATCAGCAGATTTTGCGAGTAATTATCTAACTGTCTTACCCAGTAAAGAAAGCTTAGCAAGACTCATTGCTCGATAATGGACATCTACATAGCGTAGAAATCTACTAAGATTAGTAAGTCTTTAGAATTCATGGAAATTATTATAAAAGATAGTTTTTTATAATAAAAATTTTTAGACACCTTCTAGTAGAAAAAGAAGAGTTCGAACCCCTGATAGCCCACAAATGCCTTTTGCAAATTGCAAAAGGCATTTTTTTTGAATTATTCTTAATCATAATAATTTTAAGTACATTTCTTAAAATCATCAACCGCAATAAATCGCTTTCAGCAGATTCCGGTTAGCGTTAAGCATAAAAGCCAACGAGAGCCATTTTTCATTTGCATAGTAAAAAGAGTAACGTTAACACAACTAATTGTGATCATCTGAGTGCTTATTTTTAATAATACTTTAAAAATAACACAATTATGAAAGACATTGTGTTCGACGGCCCCTCACACATTTAATTGGAGACATTTTGAACCTAATTTTTATGGTAAATAAAAATGAATCGTATAAAAAGTGAACAATAAAACTTTTAATGTACAATAATTCGAAAACTTAATTTACACACTTAATAATATTGAAAATCAATAATTTAATTACTTTAAATTTCATTAAAGAAGGTTAAAATTGGCACAAGGTGTTCGACTGTGATCCCTGACAGCCCACACATCATTAAAACCTCAGTATTTACTGGGGTTTTCTTTTTATAGTTTGAGGGAGAATCGAACGTTAAGTAAATCGATCTGCAAACATGTTGTGAGATTTGCAGATAGATTTCGAGCGTCATGAGAGTTTTGCGTATTCTCCCTATTAGTTCTCATATCAGGACATGAACTAAATTAACCCCATGGCATTTTATCAATCTTTATATCACCACATCCTCCTTTTGCACTAAATCATGTGCTTTTACATGCTTGCGACCCAGCCAGTAGCTAATGAATAGCCATATCACTGAAATTGGGACAGCAGCAATGGAGATGCCTGCAATGCGAAGGCCTAAAGCCCCCAGTCCCGCGTAACTCCAGCTGCCTACCTGATCTCCGCCACGATATACCACGGTATCTATAAAATTTTTTGCTTTGTAGCGGTCTTCTCTGGATATAGAAGTAAATAATATTTCGCGGGTAGGCCGCGAAAGCCCAAAATTACTAACCCTGCGTGCCACCTGCACAATAACGAGCATCGTAATAGACGGGATAAATGCTAAAATAGTGAACCCTATAATACTGATAAATGGCAGGCTGCAAAGCACCAGGGTAACACTGGTTGATTTTAAAAGCTTTCCTGTAAGGTACAATTGAAAAATAAGTGTTAGTGCATTGACCCACAGGTCTATGTTGGCAAAAAAGGCTGTCCGTGCAGCCCTGTCTATAAAGTTAGCCTCTGCAATTTCTGCCTGCTGGAAATATAGGAAGGTTGACGTTACCGAGTTTAGCAAAATAAAAGCCGATATACCCATCAGGTATGGCGAACGTAAGGTATGCGTGAAACCAGAAAAGAGGCCCCCTTCGATACTTTTTGAAGCTAATGTTGTCTCCGTTTCCATTTGCTGCTGTACATTTAAGCGCGATAGCTTACGGGCAGCGAAAATGGCAACCTCCAGTAATATGGCTGCCAATAGCAACAGGGTTTTCTGACCCAGATGTTCAACGAGCCCGGTGGTAAGGGCAGATCCTGCAATACCGCCCAGGGTTGCCCCGGCTGCTAAAAAGCTAAAAAGCCGTTTTCCCTGTTCTGCATCGAAAACATCCACTACCACAGACCAATACACTGACACTACAAAAAGGTTGAAAACCGAAACCCAGATAAAAAAGGCCCTGCCAATCCATATTTGCTGCTCCGGCGTGGAGTTGCCCAACAGTATCAGGAAGATAATGAGGTTCGCTGTAAAAAAATGGTAGGTTATGGCGATAAATTTTTCCCTTGCCCATCGTTTAGTAGCATAGGCATACAGGGGATTAAGGGCAACCATGGCGACTAAGGTTCCTGTAAATAGCCAGGAAAGGTTATCCACACCACCAGCAACACCCAGTTCATCGCGTATGGGGCGCATGACATAATAGGCTATAAATAGTACAAAAATGTAAAGGAAGGCCCAGCACACGGCCGCCAGCTCATTCTTTTTGACATCAACAATGTACTGAAGGATATTTAAACAGGATTTTTTTCCTCTCATGGATTTAAATATAATTTATGCTTCTAAGATACCGGCTGAACAGTGGGGCTAAAAAAAACCGGCTTTAAAGCCAGTTCTCATTATAAATTACAAACTGTTAATTAATAAAAAGATGGTTTGTCGAAATTGGTATTGGGTTCACCAACACCTAAACTTTTCTTTACATACTTTCCTGACGCATCCTCAAGGATGTCAACGATAAGCTGCGACACGGCTTCTCTGGTTACCTGCGCCCCCTTAAACGGTTCACCTTTCTGAGTAAGCTCGTATTTCCTGTTTCCTGATTTGTTGTACAGCCAGGTAAGGCGTAAGATAGTATAATCAAAATCAGGGATTTCAACAAGCTTTACATGCTCTGCGGCTTCCTTGATATGGCCGGCGCCGACCATCCTTTCATTCCACTTTCCAAATTCGCCAGGTACTTCATTATAAATGCCCAATATGGAAGCAACGATAATACGCCTAACTTTTTTTTCTTTCATTACCGTTACTATAGTGGCAACACCTTCAGCATCGTTCATATCGTTAAGGTAGATGGCATCCACATCCTGCATGGCAGCCGTTAATGCTTCTCTGTCCTTAAAATCACCATTCACAAGCCGTACCCTGGCAGTATCCGTAACGGTAAGCCTGCTTGTTACATTCCTTCCATAGAGCACAAGATTGTAGTCAGTTTGTTCTAAAAGATCATTGGTGACTAATTTGCCAATCTGGCCGGCAGCGCCTAATATTAATACTTTCATTTTCTTTTCGTTATCAAATTTTTTTATATTTTGGTTTTTACCCTGTGCATCATTACAGTTGGGTTTTGTAGCAAACACCACCGTTATAGCGAATAGGGCTATTGCCGTCAAAATAGTTACCGGACGCCTTTTCCACCTTACTTTTGCTGGTTCATTCTTATTTTTCATCATATCTATATTTAGTTTATTTAGCACTATTGATATTTGTGGCGATTCCTGGCTTCATATATTTCAATTTATTTTTGTACAGATATCACTCACTATTTAACACCGTGCAGTACTATTTTATTTTTTATTCGCATATATTTCGCCCAATACCCGACGCCCTGCATCGGCTTCCTTTTTACCGATGGCCTTTTCAATTTGGGCTATAATTTCTTCCAGTTGCCCTTTTGTAATACCAACATTTAATCCTATGGTCATATGCCCTCTAAGCATTGGCTCTACATTTCCCATGCTGCAAAGTGCGGATATGGTTACCAGTTCCCTTTGCTGGTAGGTAAGCACGTCACGCTCAAAAATATCGGCAAATAAATGCTCTTTTAAAAATACATCGATTTCCGGGCTAAAGGCTGCATAGCCCGTCCTGCGTTCCTGCTCGGGTTGGCCTGCAAGCTTTTCCAAAATTTTCTTCCCGCGCGCATACTTGCTAAGGCTGTCATTAATCGGCGATGCCGCCTTGCCACGGAGATCGGTAATTCCCTTTGCCCTGCGGGCCTCCAGGACAGATATAAATGAATTAAGGCCGCTGATGCTTTTAGGAAAACCACAATAGGCATAAAGGTGCACTAAGACCTCCTTAATTTCATTCACTGTCAACCCCGCATCGAGGCCAGCATGTAATTCCGCCTCTAACTTATCCCAATTACCTACTGCCGTCAAGGCAGAAATGCTGACAATTTTTTGTTGCTTAATGTCTAATAATTCCTGTTTCCCTTCAGTTGTCTGGGCGAAGGCTGTCGCGCAAAAAACTATAATGACTGCGATTGTTTTGACTATATCTCTACACATTTTTTCTCTTATTTATGAATTATCATTGCTACCGCTTAGAAGGTAATCCTTCTAAAGTTAATGGCCGTACGCGCTCATTATGCTCCCAACGTATTAGACTCACGCGCCCTTACTTTAAAAATCCGATTTTACGCAGCCATTCTTTAACTTGATTTTGAACCTCCTTTTCTTTTTCACCTTCCATAACAAACAATATACCGTCCCGTTCAATACCGCCTTTTACCGAGAATTCATCGAGTAATGTGCTTTTAGGGCACAGTTTTTTTACTGTCTCAATACAGCTGCCCAGTCCATATCCTGCATTAGTGTTAAAGGGTATTAGGGTTTTGCCACCCAGATTGTATGTACTTAGAAAACTTTTCATGGGTGGTGGCAATTCCATGCCCCAGGTTGGAAAGCCAATAAAAATGGTATCGTATTGTGCAATGCCTGTTATTTTTGTCTTTAGAGGAGGTAAATAGCCCTCTGCATTTTCTTTGGCGACCTGGTCTACTATAGCTTTATAATTTTGAGGGTAAGGCGTTTCCAGTTCGAGCGCAATTAGGTCGCCACCTACGCTGTTATATATCATTTTGGCAACGGCTTTAGTATTCTTCGTACGTGTGAGATATACGATCAATATCTTTTTCGCAGTTGCACTACCTGGTGAACTTTGAATAGGTTGTTGTGCCTTAGAACAGCCGGATAACATACCAAAGGCTATCGTTGCTATTAAACAAAAGGCGTTTTTGCTTCTCATAGTGTTTCTTTTATTTACTTCTATTTAGTTCCTCGGGGGTAATCAGTTTGGTAAAAGAAAGTGATCCTAAAGTCCACTGGCCGCTTTCCTTTACATATACCTCAGTAACCATAAATAGGGTGACCACCTCATTCTCTGCAACGATCGCTGTCAGGATTATCCTGTTTAAGAGGATAGCGGTGTCACCAATAAATTTTACGGAAACTTCGAGTATTTCTGCATGCTTGTACTGTATAAATCTGTCTTTAATAACACCCAATTCCTGCTCTCGCGACATGGTTGCTCCCATGTGAACGAAAACCGACTTTTCGTTAGCGCATCAACATCCCGATTGGCCATCCACTGCCATTTCTTTTGCGAAAGGTCAACGATTTCCTGTTCTTCCGCGCAATAAGATATTGATAGCGGTTTTTCAGTATTTGATTCTTTCATTGTATTAATTTTTAGGGTACGACTTTATGTTACTTAAGCAGATTATGCCTATAGTACCGGCCGATGCTGCCAAGGGACAGCCTGCGCAAAAAATCTGCTACTTGCCTTATTTACTTCGTTATTATAAAATCACGAGCCGAGCTCATTTTTATCCTGCCAGTCGAACATTGATTTCCGTTTATCAATAAACCAACGGTCGTTTACTTTTGTATAGACATCCTCATAATGCATACCTACAGTAGTTTTTATTCTTTTGCCCTCCTCAATCGATATTAGTGTAACGGTGCAATAAACAATTCCGGTTGCAGTTTCGTTATTGATAGTAAGTACCTGCTGCCCATTAAAATGATAAGCACACTCAAAGGCTTTTATAAATGATGTGAAGGTTTCTTCGATTTCTAAATGTCCTTTTAAGGTGGAAGTTAGTTCACCATTAAAATATAATTCTACGATTGCAGTGTCAGAGAACAGCAATGCCTGTTCTGTCATCTGTTTTTTATCGCCGTAAATTGCAAATAAATCAATCAATTCCCTTAATGCGATTCTGTCTTCGATGTGGCTCATAGTTAAAAGTTTTATTTATAATTATTGTAATACTTCTCGTCAGTTACGTTTTCCATCCCTACAACTGGAGAACCATTTTTTTTCTGTACTTAAATATGGTTTTCATTCGTCAAAATAATCTGACTTTTTACAAAGGTCAGGCCTTTTAAGGGTATAAGAGGGATACATATTACTGATATTTATACCATTATTACTGATATCGGGGCAACTGATTGAGAGTGCTTGAAATTATACTATACATTTGACTAACTTAATACAGCAACTATGGATACGCTTAGAGAATTTAATACCGTAAATGATTATAACGTGTTTAATAATAACGAAACCAAGCATCCGCTGATCAGCGTTGTCGACCTATCAAAGGCCGACCCGAGGTCAGGGTCGCGTATGTATTTTGGGTTTTATACCGTATTCCTTAAAGATGTAATATGTGGCGACCTTGTTTATGGACGCGCCACATACGATTACCAGGACGGTACGCTGGTATTTATTGGCCCTGGCCAGGTTGCGGGTGTTAACAGCAATGGGGAAACCTACCAGCCTAAAGGCTATGCCTTAACATTTCATCCCGACTTACTACTTGGTTCATCCCTTGGGCGTCAAATGGCAACTGACTATACCTTTTTTAATTACCAGTCTAATGAGGCATTGCACCTTTCGGAACGTGAAAGGGCTATTGTGCTCGATTGTTTTGCTAAAATTGACTACGAATTGGAGCATGGTATTGATAAGCACAGCAAAAAACTGATCCTCTCGACACTCGAATTGTTTTTAAATTACTGTGACCGTTTTTACGACCGTCAATTTATAACGCGCGAAAATGTACACCAGGGGATTTTAGCACGGTTCGAAAACCTGCTGAACGATTATTTTGCTTCAGAGAAATTACAATCTGAAGGAATGCCAACCGTGGCGTACTGCGCCGATAAGCTGAATTTATCGCCCAATTACTTTGGCGACTTAATAAAGAAGGAGACCAGTAAAACAGCGCAGGATTATATACAGTCAAAATTGATTAATCTCGCAAAGGAAAGCTTATTCGACAACAGCAAAACGATTAGCCAGATAGCCTATGCTTTGGGCTTTAAATATCCACAGCATTTTGCACGGCTATTCAAAAAAAATGTTGGTGTTACCC
>Ga0247814_10001184_pt1 | contig 15981 bp, 16 predicted proteins | sample UWRJL179409R1_FD_179947 | JGI IMG/M metagenome (GOLD analysis project Ga0247814, IMG submission 179947) | Plant litter microbial communities from Arlington Agricultural Research Station in Wisconsin, United States - UWRJ-L179-409R-1 | ecosystem: Environmental > Terrestrial > Plant litter >...
GTACTTGCGAGCTGATACTATAAATTGTTCCATAGAAATTTTATTCGAAAGCAAATATAGGGTTTAATTTAAAGATTGAAAAATTAAACTATTGAAAGATTTTAGAAAAATACAAATGCTAATTGGAACTAATTTTTAAAACTATTTCTTTGATTTATTTCTACATTTAATGGTAATATCTAGCAAAATTTGAGCGGCTTCGGTAATAGAATTAGCAGCAAAACCAGCTACATAAACTCCTTTTTTTCCTGATTTTGACTGGATACCATATACAATGGCTTCATCATCAGGATTGGATTCTCCTTCATAACGATAAATGTGTTTGATTTCGTAATTATTTGGGTTTTTTAAAATTACATCTTCATTTTGATTGAAGTCATAATTAAAACCATTTTCGTTTAATTCGTCTAAAGCTTTTGAAACAGAAGCATAATGATATATTGTGTCCATAATATTGAATGTTTTAAAAGTTAGAAAAGGCAAGACATTAAATATAACCAATTTATTTCTAATGCGTTGTAAAATGCTTACCAAAGTAGTTTTATTAGGCTTGTTACCACAGTTTAATTATTGTACTTTTGCCGCACAGACCGCCTTATCGCTGTTCGCCTTGGCGGAGAGAGGAAAGTCCGGACACCATAGAGAAGCATAGCGGGTAACACCCGTCATTTCGTCTTTCGGGATGAGATAGGACAAGTGCAACAGAAAGTATGTACAGGTAATGCTGTAGTGAAACCAGGTAAACTCTATGCGGTGAAATACCAAGTATATCAGCATTTAAGGATTTCTCGTCCGTTGTTGAAGGGTAGGTAGCTCGATCTTGTTGGTAACAACAAGGCTAGATAAATGATAAGGTATCGTCTCGTTTTTCGGAACAAGACGAGAACAGAATCCGGCTTACAGGTCTGTTTTTTTATTTAAAAACAAAATAAAACCATTAAGAAATTTAGAAATTAAGACAACTGCTTAATAAAACTTTATTTCTTAATGGTTATTTTTTTAATTGATATGGTATTATGTTAACAAGAATTGGGATTTTAGGATTGGGTGGAGTAGGCGGTTATTTCGGTGGACTTTTGGCGAAAGCCTATGCTGAATCAGAATCAATCGAGATTATATTTATTGCCCGTGGAGAAAACCAAAGCGCCATTGCCAAAAATGGAATAAAAGTGATTTCAGACGAAAGTGAGTTTGTTGCTTTTCCTGATTTGGTTTCGAATAATCCTAAAATTATAGGTAAATTAGATTATCTCATTTGTGCAACCAAAACTTATGATATTGAAGAAAGTTTGCTTTCAATTCAAAAATGTATCAAGAAAAGCACAGTTATTCTACCTTTATATAATGGTGTAGATGCTCCCGAACGCATCCAAACTCTTTTTCCGGATAATGAAGTTTTACAAGGTTGTGCTTATATTGTTTCCTATATTAAATCTCCAGGTGTAATTAGAAAGTTAGGACATTTTGAAAAACTCTTTTTTGGTTCAATGACCACTTCACTTTCTAAATTGAATGCGCTACAATCTATTTTTGAAAATGCAGGAATCCAAAGTCATTTATCGGATACTATTGAAGAAACGGCTTGGGAGAAATTTATTTTTATTTTACCTTTGGCTTCAGCAACTTCTTATCTCAATCAAAATATTGGTGAAATTGTCAATTCGGAAACCAATAGAAAATTCTATGTTGCTTTGCTGAACGAAATTACTTTGGTAGCTGCGGTAAAAGGTTTGGCTATTCCAAATGATATTATTTTGCAAACCATTCAAAAATTACAAAAATCACCTCAAGACGCTACTTCATCCATGCACCGAGATATTTTAGCAGGCAAAAAATCGGAATTAGTTTCTTTAACTGAATTTGTAATTAAAGAAGGTGAAAAATATGAAGTGGAAACACCAACCTATCAATTGGTTTTTGATAGATTAAAATCTTAATTAAGCTGTTGCGAAATAATCAAAAATGTTAGTTCGAGTGTTTTTTGCGTAATGAAATGAAGCGAAAAATGTATCGAGAACCGTTTTTAATTATTCTTCTTCACCATCATTTTCTAAAGAATCACCTTCAATTTCTTGTTCCGATTCAAATTCGAAAAAACTAAAAATAGAACCGCCGTAACTTTTCTGAAAAGAGAAATTAGCCAAGTGACTCAACTTAGTATATTTTGAATGTTCGATAACCATCATTCCTTCTTCGTTCAAAATGTTTCTTTCAAAAACGAGTAAAACTACTTTTTCAAAAGTAGCCTGGTCTAATCCATAAGGTGGATCGGCAAAAACTATGTCAAACGAAGCATTGCATTTTTCAAGAAACTTAAAAACATCACTTTTGGTTGCGGCAATAGGAAAATCATATTCGGCAGCCGTTTGCTTGATGAATTTTACACAACCAAAATCGCCATCAACAGAAGTGATAGGCGAACTTCCACGAGAAGCAAATTCGTAACTGATATTTCCAGTTCCGGAAAATAAGTCTAATACTTTTAAACTATCAAAACTAAAATGATTGTTTAAAACATTGAACAAAGCTTCTTTGGACATATCGGTTGTAGGACGAACGGGTAAACCTTTTGGCGGGCTAATGCGTCTTCCTTTGTATTTTCCTGAAATGATTCTCATGAGTTGAAAAGTATAAAATGATTTCTGTTTTCGGCCTCAGAAAAATAATTGTTCCATCGTAAATCTTCCACATCAAGAAGTGAAACATTGCGAATGTATTTGTAAGCCATTTTAAAAAATGGACTTTCGGCAGTAATGTTCCCAATTAATTCCAAAGGAAAATTTTCGGGATTCATATTCAGTTGTTCGGCAGTGAACAAAATGTAATAAATAAAATCTTCGGGAGTTTGGTATTCAAAAGAATTAAACAATAATAACTTTTGATTTTGAATCACCACAATTTCAAAATGAGTGGAATTAAAATGAACCATCATTTTTTTAGTATCCACATTTTTAGAAACATCTAATAATTTAGTGACCAAAATACTGTTGGCATGTTTGTATTCGAAAGAGCCAAATTTGTCTATAAAGAAATTATTCATATTCACATAAGGAATATAAACGGCATTGATTTCGTAATTGCTGATTTCGTCAAAAGCAAAAAAATCAGTTTCAAAAACTTTAGTATTGTATTGCAAATAACTTCCCAGATAATTTTCGTCAAAAAGTGGAGTGGGAACAAAAGTCGATAAATTGTTGTTGTGAATTACAATAACATCATCATATTGTTCATTCAGTTCCGAATGTTCAGCAAAAGCATTGGCAAACAAATCTTCGATTTTTAAATTTTTCTCGAAAGGATCAAAATGGATTTCCTTGAATGAAGAAACCGTATTGTTAAGTGTATCAAAACAGCAAAAAGAAAGTCCAGTCAAGGAAACCTGAATGGAGAGTTTTTTATATTTCTTTTCGGTAATGTCCATTAATGAAGATTTTTTCTGAATGGCAAACTTACAAATTTCAATGGCAATATCAATGACAATAACAATGGCAATTTCAAAAAAAACAATATCAATTGCAATAACAATGGCAAAAATCAATTTCAATACAATGTAGTTGCTGAAAGTTTTACCACAAAGAGTCACAAAGTAAAAGGAAAGATTCACTAAGTTTTTTATAACTACAAATTTCAAAAACTTATATTCACTTTATGCTTTTAACTTTTCTATTTGTAATATTTTAAAAACTTAAATGACTTATATGGTTTAAAAAGTATTTTCAGTTTAGAAACATTTATCTGTAAAAATCTGCTAAATCTGCGTGCTAAAAAAACTATCTTTGAAGTTAAAATACAATACATGATTTCCTCCCAGTTTTACAGTCTTTTAAAAAATAAATTTCCGTTTTCACCTACTTACAATCAGGATATTTTTTTTCAGAAGATTGCCATCTTTTTGACAGAAACAACTAATGGTAGCATTTTTGTTTTGAAAGGATATGCTGGAACGGGGAAAACTACGGTGATTTCGACTATTGTAAATAACCTTTTAGAGATTAATAAAAAGTATGTTTTGTTAGCTCCAACAGGTCGTGCTGCCAAAGTGATTGCTAATTATTCGAACAAAGCTGCTTTTACCATTCATAAGAAAATCTATTTTCCAAAGAAGAATTCTGGTGGTGGTGTGTCTTTTACGTTACAACAAAATAAACATAAAAACACCATTTTTATAGTCGATGAAGCTTCGATGATTTCGGATGTGGATTCCGATTCTAAGATGTATGCCAATGGTTCTTTGCTTGACGATTTGATTTCGTATGTCTATTCAGGAACCAATTGCAAGATGATTCTTTTAGGAGATACCGCCCAGTTGCCTCCTGTAAATTTAGATATAAGTCCAGCTTTGGACATTCGTACTTTGAGTATGAACTATAATAAGGAAGTCGATTATATCGAACTCGACGAAGTAATGCGTCAGGAAGAAAGTTCCGGGATTTTGCATAATGCTACCGAGCTTCGCGAATTATTAAAAGATTCCTTCATCACCGATTTTCAGTTTAATGTGCGAAAGTTTAAAGATATTGTTCGACTGATTGATGGTTACGATATTCAGGATGCGATCAATTCTGCTTATAGTAATTATAGTATCGAAGATACTGCCTTTATTGTTCGTTCGAATAAAAGAGCGAATCAATATAATGAGCAAATCAGAACCAAAATTCTGGATAAAGAAAGTGAATTGTCTACCGGGGATTTTTTGATGGTGGTCAAGAACAACTATTTTTGGTTGAAAGAATCTGACGAAGCCGGTTTTATTGCCAATGGTGATATTATCGAAATTTTAGAAATTTTTAATATCAAAGAATTGTACGGATTTAAGTTTGCCAAAGTAAAAATCCGAATGGTCGATTATCCTAATCAGATTCCGTTTGAAACGGTTTTGTTATTGGACACCATAAAAAGCGAATCGCCATCATTGACTTACGAAGAATCAAATCGATTGTACCAGGAAGTTTTAAAAGATTACGAAGGTGAAACCAAATTCAAGCAATTCCAAAAAGTAAAAGCCAACGAATATTTCAACGGACTTCAGGTGAAATTTTCTTATGCCATCACTTGTCATAAATCACAAGGAGGACAGTGGAACACTGTTTTTATAGAACAACCGTATTTGCCTAACGGAATTGACAGGGATTATATTCGCTGGTTATACACGGCAATGACCCGTGCCAAAAACAAATTGTACCTAATAGGATTTAAAGATGAAAGTTTTGAAGATTAATTTTTGTTTTGAACCATTAAGGGATTTAAGATTCATTAAGTAGTAAGAATAATTTATTGTGCTACAAAAAAATGTTTACCTTATATGGTCTTATTTATAAAAACATATAAATTACAAATCTTGTATAAGATAAAGTCAAAAACTTATATGACTTACATGGTTTTTAAAGATGACATTCTATTTAAGTAGTTATAGTAAAATCTTAATATTCTTAATTTCTTAATGGTGAAAATGTAAAAGTTACTCATTTGTGAAAATCAAAACAACAATTGTAGATTAATTTTTACCAATTGTAGCTTCACGATGTTGTATACCCCATTCCAACATTTTATCGAGCACATCATTCAATAATTTTCCTGATTCGGTCAATTCGTATTCAACCATAATTGGAGTGGTGTCATAAACAGTACGTTTGACCATGCCATTCATTTCTAAATCTTTCAATTCTTTGGATAACATTCGGGGAGTGATTTTTGGGATGTTTCGCTGAATATCGGTAAAACGTCTTTTCTCAAATAATAAGGAACCTATAATAGGTAGCTTCCATTTACCACTAATTACATTTAAAGTATCATTAACAGCTAATACAAACTGAATCGGGCAGGCTTTGGCTTCTCTAAAACTAATTACATTTTCCATTTCCATAATCTATTGATTTTATTGTTAGTATACTAAAGTATATCGGTATATTTTAGTATACAACTATATTTTGTATAGCAAATGTAATTATCTTTGAATTAATATTAATGATAAAGCTTAAAAAATGAGTACAAAAATTTTAGTTACAGGCGCTACAGGAAATTTTGGGAGATTAACAATCGATTTTTTATTGAATAAAGGAATTGCTGTAAATACTATTTCGGCTTTGGTTAGAGATGAAGCAAAGGCATCAGACTTAAAGCAAAAAGGAATCAACTTGAAAATAGGGGATTATGATAATTACGATTCTTTGTTAGCAGCATTTCAAGGAATCGATAAATTGTTATTGGTTTCGGGAACTGATTTGGTAAACCGTGGTAAACAACAATTAAATGCGGTTAAAGCAGCAAAAGAAGCTGGAGTTAAACACATATTATATATTAGTTTTGAGCGTAAAAACGAGACAGAAACTTCTCCGATTGCATTTTTAGCTAAATCACATATTGATACAGACAATGCCATCAAAGCAAGTGGAATTAATTATACTATTTTTAGAAATAATTTATACCTGGATGTATTACCAATGTTTTTAGGAGAAAAAGTATTGGAACAAGGAATCTTTTTTCCTGCTGGCGAAGGTCAGGCTGCGTATGTTTCGAGAAACGATTTAGCCGAAGCTGCAGCTAATGTTTTGATTTCAGAAGGACATGAAAATAAAGAGTATGCAACCAATAATATTGAAAATTATTCGATGCAAAATATTGCGGATACTTTGAGCGAAATAACTAATTCAACAGTAAGTTATACAAGTCCAAGTGCTGAAGTATATTCAGATGTTTTGACAAAAGCAGGTGTTCCTGGAGAATATATCGGAATGTTTGTTGGTTTTGCAGAAGCGATCAAACAAGGAGAATTTCAGGCTGAATCTAGCGATTTAGAAAAACTGTTAGGTAGAAAACCGACAACTTTAGATAATTTATTGAAAGAGGTTTATTCTAAATAAAAAATTACACAATTACAGTTTTGGTTAACCACAAATTACACCTATTATATATGTGTTAATTTGTGGTTATACTATTTTAGAAACCATAAAAAATTTGCTAGTAACTTTAGGAGCTAAATTTCTTAATGGTAAAAGATTTAAATATATTTGTTTATGAACACACTCAACGACCTACATAAAATTTCAAGCACTTTTTCGAATACTGAAAAAATGCCCGTTTTGTTTCTGGGACATGGAAGTCCGATGAATGCCATTGAGGAAAATCAGTTTGTGGCGGGTTTTAGAAATATGGCTAAAACATTACCGCAGCCCAATGCCATTTTGTGTATTTCTGCCCATTGGTTTACTAAAGGAACTAAAGTTACCGCAATGGAAATGCCTCGAACGATTCATGACTTTGGCGGTTTTCCTAAAGAATTATTTGCAGTAGAATATCCAGCCAAAGGCAATCCTGAATTGGCTTTGGAAACTTCAAAATTATTATTACCAACAGAAGTCGAACTCGATCACGAATGGGGATTAGATCACGGCGCCTGGAGTGTTATCAAACATTTATATCCTGAAGCTAATGTTCCCGTAATTCAGTTGAGTATTGATTATTCAAAATCGCCACAATACCATTTTGAGTTGGCTAAAAAATTAAGTGCTTTGCGAAATAAAGGCATCCTTATTATAGGAAGCGGAAATATTGTACACAATTTGCGATTAGTTGATTTCTATAATATGGATGTAGATAACTATGGTTTTGATTGGGCCATAGAAGCCAGAGAAAAAGTGAACTCCTATTTATTAGATGGCAATTTCCAGGCTTTGATTAATTATGAAAAACACGGTCAAGCTTTACAGTTAGCCATTCCTACACCTGAACATTATTTGCCTTTGATTTATACTTTGGGATTAAAAGAAAAGCAAGAAGAACTGAGTTTGTTTAATGATAAATTATTGGGAGGATCTTTAAGTATGACTTCGGTGAAGATTGTTTAGAATAAAGTTTATATTTGAAATGTTATATTTTAAAAATAAAATAATGAAGAAAATAATGCAAATACTTTTTGGGGTAATACTTCTAATTAATTTAAATTTATTAAATGCCCAAGATAAAAAAGCAAATCCCATTATCAAACAAATAGGTTTTAATGATGGTAAAATTAGTTTGAATAAAAAAGTGGCATTTCATTATTTGACAGTTGGTAATGATTTTATTATTAAAGATTTAAAAGATAATGATGTTATAAAAGGAAGTATTACTCATTTAGGAGACAATAAATTTTCAAATATAATTACATTTGTGTCTTTAAATAAACAATTGTATAGTGAAAAAATTATTGGAAGAAACCAATTGTTTTTTGCTCTATGTAAAGACAATGTGATTAATGAAAACTTTGAAATTGATGAAGTCAAGCTAAATCAATTCATTGAAGAAAATAATGATTCAAAATAAATGAAAATAATAGCAGTCATTCCCGCCCGTTACGCCTCTACACGATTTCACGCTAAGTTAATGCAGGATCTTGGAGGAAAAACAGTTATTTTAAGAACTTATCAAGCCGCAGTAAACACAAAATTGTTTGATGATGTTTTTGTGGTTACGGATTCTAATTTAATTTTTGACGAAATTGTTGCTCATGGCGGAAAAGCCATTATGAGTATCAAAGAACACGAATCGGGGAGTGACCGAATTGCGGAAGCTGTAGAAAATCTGGATGTGGATATTGTAATCAATGTTCAGGGAGACGAACCGTTTATTAATGCCGAACCTTTAAAAGAAGTAATCGAAGTTTTTAAAAATGACGTGGATAAAAAAGTAGATTTGGCTTCATTAATGTATGAAATCAAAGACGAGGAAGAAATCAATAATCCTAATAATGTAAAAGTGGTGGTGAATCAAAACAATTTTGCATTGTATTTTTCACGTTCTGTAATTCCGTATCCAAGAGAGCAAAATGTAGGTGTGCGTTATATGAAGCACATCGGGGTTTATGCCTTTAGAAAACAAGCTTTATTGGATTTTTATCATTTGCCAATGAAATCTTTAGAAGCTTCAGAAAAATTAGAACAACTACGCTATTTGGAATTTGGCAAACAAATCAAAATGGTCGAAACAACTCATGCCGGAATTGGTATTGATACCAAAGAAGATTTAGAAAAAGCCAGAAAGATTGTTTAGATAATAAGTTAACTTTATTGCCACGAATTCACGAATTGAAAATAAAATTTATGAATTCGTGGCTTTGTTTTATACAGCTTCCTAATTTTACTTAATTCAATATCAAACCAATTTTTCGATAACAATTAATTCATTGTGATTCTCGACTCTTGGAATTGACTTTATAGTAAAATTTTCTTTTTTAAATTCGCTTATCAATTTCTGATTCCGAATATTTTCGGCTTGGTTTAAAAGCATCGTGTTAAAAAGAACAACACCTTTACTTTTTAAGAGAAAACAAATTCGATCTATAAAATAAGATTCGAAAAGAAAATTTGGCATTTTGATATCCTGAAAAATATCAATTACAATCAAGTCATATTTTTCGGTAGTTTTTAAAACAAATTCAAAGGCATCATCAATTATAATTTCAAGTTGCGGAATTTCATTCAATTTAAAAAATTGATTTGCAATCTCGATAATTACCGAATCAATTTCAACTCCGGTTATTTTTCCTTTAAAATCAATGTCGTCAACTAAAGTTTTTACGACACTCCCTCCGGCAACGCCAAGAATCAAAATATGATCCATTTTTTTTATTTTGGCAAAGCCAATGTTTTTCAAACCTAATTTTAAAATGCGTTGTAAACTCCCATACGAATAATTGGTATTTAAAGAATCAATTACTAAATCACCATTTGCCCATGTAACTTCTAAGGATTGACTTAAGGATGATTTTTGACTGTAAATTTTTATAGGATAGAAATAACTGAGTAATCTTTTTAACATGAATTCTGTTTTTATTAAAGATAGTTTTATATTTCTGTAATTCTAAAGTTCTTATAAAAAAGTTATTAGGATATTAATTATGAAAATTATTTTAAAAATAATGTAATTTTTTAAAACCGGCTAGTGCATACTTTCGTAAGTATAATAACCTTTAAAATTACATTTATGAAAAAATTATTTATTTCCTGTACAGTCTTAGCGATGTTGTTGTCTTCATGTTCAAATGACAATGATGATAATTCGTCTAGCAATCCTGAACTTACAATGGTTACTTCAAGTAACACTTCTGGTAAAGTAAGTTATATTAATTTATTAGAACCAACTGCAACGGTTAAATCATTTACTATTTCTTCTTTAGATGCAGAAGGAATTTCTTATGATACAGAAACGGATAATGTTATACTTGCTTCACGAACTAACAATAGATTAGAAGCCTATTCAGGTTTAAAAACGGCAGCAGCTTCTGGGGCAACTTCTTTAACATTAGCTTTTAATGGTTCAAATCTTGATTTTGCAAACGCTAGAGAAACGGCAGTTTCTGGGGATAAAGTAATAGTGGCTCAAGATCAATTAGCTATTAGTGGTTTGGTTGATAAATTATTTGTTTACCAAAAAACAGCTACTGGATTCACACTTTTGAACACCTACACGACTGGTTTTAAACTATGGGGAATTCACATGGAAGGAAATGATTTGTATGCTGTTGTTGATTTAACGGGTGACATTGTTCAGTTTAAAAACTTTTTAAGTAATGCTTCAGGAGCAATCACTGCAACAAAACGTGTTACTATTCAAGGATTGACTAGATCTCACGGAATCACATTTTCTGCTCAGGATGATTTGATGGTACTTACTGATGTTGGTATTGCAGCATCTGATAATGACGGAGGATTGATTTTTATCAAAAACTTCAATAGTGTTTTTGCTTCTACCGCTAATGCAGGAACTATTAGCACTGATAAACAAATTAGAATTTACGGACCTAATTCTCAATTAGGAAATCCTGTAGATGTGGCTTATGATAACGTTACTAATACAACTTATGTTGCAGAACGATTAAATGGTGGTGGAAAAGTTTTAACTTTTGCTAATGCAACAGTTTCTGGTGATGCTACTCCTTTGAATGTAAGAGCTGAAGCAGGAGTTACTTCAATATTTGTTATAAGAAAATAAAAATAAGTTTTATTATTTTGGAATAACCCTAGATGTGAATAAAAAGCATTTAGGGTTATTTTTTTGCATTGGGATTAAAGGTTTTAAAAGTTCCGTCTTTATAGAAGAATACTATTTTTTCAATATTGTCATCAAAAAGAATATTTTGATTTTCTACTCTGTTTGCAGTGGGAGTGCTTTTTATTGCTTCTGGAATAGTTTCTGAAAACAAATCCTCATTAACTGTAGTTTTAGGCTTAGATGCAGCAGGAATGGGATTAATATTAGTTATGCGCTCTGATTCCGTTGGTTTCGAATTACTTTTAGGAAAACTTCCTTTTCCATTTAAAATCCAATACAAATCAATTTCTGGATATACGTCTAGAATTTTTAAAATAAAATCCAAACTCGGTTTGTTTCTTCCAGAGAGCAGGTGAGACAAACTAGAGCGTTGTACTCCAATTTTATCAGCAAATGCAGAAGCATTCACACCGTAATATTCCAGTATAATTTCGAGTCTTTTTATAAAATCGTCAGTGTTTACCATTGTAAATTACAATTAAAAATAAAGGATTTACAAATGTAACTAAAACCAATTGAAATTACAAATTTACAGCTGTAAACAGTATGTTTTATAAAAAATATGTTAATATTTAACTTTATTAGATTTGTTTTAAAATACTGAAAAATAATGCTTTAATTGTATTTTAAAATTAGTGTAACATTTGTCAATTAAAAACAATAGCAATGGATCAAAAACAATTTGTTAGTTGTTTACATTATTAAAATAAGATTGTTTTTTAAGGTTTACAAATGTAAAAATAAAGATGTTTACTTTTGTAAATCAAATATATTAGATTATGAATTTAGAACAGTTGTTTCTTGATAACAAGGAAAAAACGATTGAAGGCAGGTATTTGACATTAGAGTCTATTGAGCCTATTTTAAAAAGAATTAATACGGATAACCAACTTTCAATTGTTGGAGAATCGGTTCAAGGAAGACCAATTTATAAGTATGTTATTGGTACTGGAAAAACTAAAATTTACCTTTGGTCACAAATGCATGGTAACGAAAGCACCACTACAAAAGCATTATTTGACTTTTTAAATGTGTTGCATAATGGTTCTGATTTGGCTAAAGATTTATTGGCTAATTTTACCTTTTGTTGTTTACCAATGCTAAATCCAGATGGCGCCACTTTGTATACTCGTGCTAATGCCAATGAAATTGATTTAAATAGAGATTCGCAAGATCTTACTCAGCCAGAAAGTAAGGTTTTAAGAACGATTTTTGAAGAATTCAAACCTGATTTTTGTTATAATCTTCATGATCAGCGTACTATTTTTGGTGTTTCAGATACTGGAAAACCAGCAACGGTATCATTTTTAGCGCCTTCTTATAATGAAGAAAGAGAAATAAATGATTCCCGACAAAAAGCGATTAACTTAATTGCAGGAATGAATGCAGTTTTACAAGAATTTATTCCGGGACAAATAGGGCGTTTCGATGATTCTTTTAATATCAATTGTATTGGTGATACTTTTCAGTATTTAGGTGTCCCGACTATTTTGTTTGAAGCAGGGCATTTTCCTGGCGATTATCATAGAGAAATTACTCGAAAATATATTTTCTTTTCTTTAGTTTCGAGTTTTATAATACTTAACGAAAACGTTATAGAAACTAATAGAACGAATGATTATTTGAATATTCCTCAAAATAAAGTCGTTTTTTATGATTTTATGTACAAAAACATTAAAATAAATTATGACGGTAATGAAAAAATAACGAATTTTGCTGCACAGTATAAGGAAGAGTTGATTGATGGAAAGATTAATTTTAACGCTTATATTGCTAAAGTGGATGAATTAGAAGGTTTTTTTGGTCATGAAGTCTTTGATGCTCAGGGAGCTGTTTACGAAAATGACCAGGAAAATAGTCCGAAATTAGATGAAAAAGCAGATTTTTGTTTAGATAAAAAACTTAAATTTGTTAATGGATTGATAAAAAAGTAATTTTTTGTACGACTTTATTGTTTTTATGTATATTTTTATGCTTTAAAATGATAATTAATAATATAATTAGAGAAATATGAGTAAGTTCCGTTTAGATGAAGTAGATCATCAGATATTAGACATGTTGATTGACAATACGAGAGTTCCGTTTACGGATATTGCTAAGAAATTATTAATTTCAGCAGGAACAGTACATGTTAGAGTTAAGAAAATGGAAGACGCTGGTATTATAATGGGATCCTCTTTGGTTCTTGATTATGATAAATTAGGCTATTCATTTATTGCTTACGTGGGTGTGTTCTTGAATAACACTTCTCAAACTAAGTTTGTTTTACAACGCATTAACGAAATTCCATTTGTTACTGTAGCTTCTGTAACTACAGGAAAATTTAATATTTTCTGTAAAATAAGAGCAAAAGATACTAAACACGCTAAGGATGTAATCTTTATGATTGATGATATTGATGGTGTTTACAGAACAGAAACAATGATTTCTCTTGAAGAGAGCATCAACGATAAAAAGCGTTTGATGCATACTATCTTCAAAAACATGTAATTAAAACTTGAACGGTTATAAAAAATACTACCTCAAGTTGACTCTTGGGGTTGTTTTTTTTCAAAAAGAACAATACCACATAATTAACTAAATAATTTAACATAATTTATGTATACGCTCCCTAAAATAGAACGTTTCAACCAAAACGTTCTCTCTAAATACAATATTTATAATAGCGTTTTCATTACTTTACCTTTTGACTCTATAGATAACACAGGTGCTTTATTACCTTTATTCACAGACGTTTGTGAGACAGGTTTTAAAAAAATGGAGACACCTAAAGAAATTTTTGAGTTTTTCTCTAAGAAATATTTACACACTGATGTAGAGGAAGATAAAATTGATTTAATGTTCCGTTTTATTCAGTATATCGAACGTCAAATTGTATTATTTGATGCTGTTGAAGATGCTGCTTTTCCTATTGTAAATAATATGGAAGGACGCGGTTCTTTAAGAGATATTAAGGAAAAAGCAGATGCTAGAGGGAAGAACGAAGAATTAATTGAATTTTTAGAAAATTTTAATGTAAGACCTGTTTTAACAGCGCATCCTACACAATTTTACCCTGGAGCAGTTTTAGGAATTATTAATGATTTGACTCAGGCAATTCGTGATAATAATTTACTTCAAATTAAGCAGCTTTTAGCTCAATTAGGAAAAACTCCATTTATAAAAAATGAGAAACCAAATCCTTTTGACGAAGCTGTAAGTTTAATTTGGTATCTGGAAAATGTATTCTATAACACTGCTGGTGATATGATGCATTATTTAGAAACAAATATTTCTGATGGAAATATTAAAAATCCTATTATCCAACTTGGTTTTTGGCCAGGAGGAGACAGAGATGGTAATCCATTTGTAACTACAGATATTACTTTAAAAGTTGCGGAACGTTTAAGAACTTCTATTTTAAAATGTTACTATTTTGAAATGAGAAACTTAAAAAGAAAGTTAACTTTCTCAGGTGTAGATGTTTTAGTTACGGAACTTGAAAATAAATTATACCGTTCTGTGTTTTATTCCAGAGGTGAAATTTACATCACTTTAGAGGAATTTAAATCACAATTAAATAAAATTAAGACCATTATTGTAGAGCAACATCAATCTTTATATGTTGATGAATTAGAAGCTTTATTGATTAAAATAAACTTATTTGGATTCCATTTTGCTACTTTAGATATTCGTCAAAACAGTAAAATTCACGATGCTGTATTTAAAGATGTTTTTGATTTTTATTTAGCCAATGGAAAAGATGTTTTTCCTAAAAACTACTATGAATTATCTGAAGCTGAAAAATGTAATATTTTAACAAGCGTTAAAGGTGATCTTATTGCTTCGGATTTCAAAAATGAAATGACTAAATCTACAATTGAGTCTATTCAGGCTATTAAGCAAATTCAGGAGAGCAATGGTGAGTTAGGGGCAAACCGTTACATCATCAGTAATAACGAAAACGCAGTGAATGTTTTAGAAACTTTTGCTTTGATTCGTTTAACGGACTGGGAACATCCTTCAGTTGATATTGTGCCTTTATTCGAATCGGTTGACGATTTGCAAAATGCGCATAATGTAATGGAGCAATTGTATACAAACCCTGTTTATGCTGAGCATTTAGCAAACAGAGGAATGAAACAAACCATTATGCTTGGTTTTTCTGATGGTACAAAAGATGGTGGTTATTTAATGGCTAACTGGAGTATTTATCAGGCAAAAGAAGCGCTTACAGCTATGTCTAGAAAATATGGTATAAAAGTAATTTTCTTTGACGGACGTGGTGGACCACCAGCTCGTGGAGGAGGAAAAACACATAAATTCTATGCTTCTTTAGGGCCAAACATCGAAAATAAAGAAATTCAGGTAACTGTTCAGGGACAAACTATTAGTTCTAATTTTGGAACTTTAGATTCTTGTCGTCATAATTTAGAGAATTTATTAAGTGCTGGTGTTACCAATCAGGTATTTAATAAAGAATTAAATAAATTATCAGATGATGATAAAGCAATCCTGAACCAATTATCTGATTTAGGATATAAAAAATACCTGAGTTTTAAGAATCATGATAAATTCATTCCGTACTTAGAGAAAATGAGTACGTTGAAATATTATGCAAAAACTAATATTGGAAGCCGTCCTTCTAAAAGAAGTAAATCTGAAAAATTAGATTTTAAAGATTTAAGAGCAATTCCATTTGTAGGTTCTTGGAGTCAATTGAAGCAAAACGTTCCTGGTTTCTATGGAGTAGGATCGGCTTTAAAATATTTTGAAGAATCAAACCAATGGGATAAAGTTCAGGATTTATACGATAGTTCTATGTTCTTTAAAACTTTGTTAGAGAACAGTATGATGTCATTGGCAAAATCATTTTTCCCATTAACGGCTTACATGAGAAAAGATCCTGAATTTGGAGAGTTTTGGCAAAATATCTATGATGAATTTTTGGAAACAAAAAGATTGTTGCTGAAA
>Ga0247814_10001186_pt1 | contig 15971 bp, 13 predicted proteins | sample UWRJL179409R1_FD_179947 | JGI IMG/M metagenome (GOLD analysis project Ga0247814, IMG submission 179947) | Plant litter microbial communities from Arlington Agricultural Research Station in Wisconsin, United States - UWRJ-L179-409R-1 | ecosystem: Environmental > Terrestrial > Plant litter >...
GATAAAATCAGATCCTATCACCATGTTTTTAATAGATCTAGGTTCCGCATCTATATATATATCCTTTTTGATTACCCGTATATCATGTTCGTCTGCAGACACAAGGATAGACCATGGATAAGTTGATTTTAGTTCTTCGTTATCCTTCATATTGGCAGTATCCGTAAGTTGCATAGTGCCTTCATCATTGATTGTTTTTACCAAAGAAAACCCACTAACAAAATCCACATAAGGGCGGTTTTGAATATAAGAGAGAACGCGTGATCCAAATACGCTATTGCCAAAATGGTCTTCTCCGTCCTTATCCCACAGCCATGGTGTAAGAAAACTTTTCAGTTCGTCGTTAAGTAAATTGGTGTAGTAGCCTTCATCCATGCTGTTGGTTTTAAAATTAACGCTGGCTAGCACTTTTACCCGCTCATAAAATGGATTGGATACGTCAATTTCCGAAAAGGAAGAAGCAATTTCTTTCAGATAACACTGAATGGCTTTTAGGTGGTTTATTCCGACCTTGGGCCTTAGCATATTTCGTACTTGTGGACTATATATATCAGGAATGATGACGATTTTAAGGTGCCCGGGTTTTATGACATGCTTTTTATCAACCTTTGTTTTTGCCGCAGTGTAAAGTGTATTCGCGGTAAAACACTTTACCCGGTGTATCAATGGGAATTCATTGAGTACCAATCGTTCGTAATCCCATACGTTTACTGCCCGGTGCTTGTGGCGCAAACGTTCGCTAACGCGTTGATAAAAATAATTCGTTTGTTCTATTTTTTTGCCATCGATAGATGCGATAGGCTGTATAACGCCCGTAATGTCGGACATTTTATCTTTGAGTTTGCTGATGGTATATGGCGGCAGAGACTTTTCCAAATGTTGTTTATCGCCATCTTCATTCCACTGTACGGTAAGTGCGTTGGTGTATATTCTATTTACGTCCGCGGCTACCACAGAATCTCGCTGCAGGGATATCTTGATCCAGAAAAGATTTTCATCTAATATGGTATTATGTTTTAGTATATCGGAAGGTATCTGCAGGCGAACGATGCCCGAACGGATAAAGCTGTTGGTGGTATCGGAGATAACGTTTGCCGGCTCAAAATCTTCCCATGTATTGTTTGCTAGATATTGCCATTTTGGTGTGGGGATATCCCTTAAGTAATCTTCTACTCGCCCCTCCATCAGGTGGAAGAATAGGTTGAGATAACCATTTTTTGGGTACTTGTCAAATCCTAGGTATAGGTTTCCTTCATCATCAAAAGGTTCTAATAAACATACTGTCTCCGTGTTGGATTTTAGGGAGATGTTTCTATAACCAAACGGGGTAATACGATAGAGATCTATTTCGTTTGTGGGTTTATCATCTTCAAAAATGGATACCGTAGCTTTATAGCCGACACTTAGCCTGTCCATAAATGGAGTAAAGGGCACGGCTGGATCGGGCCATGGATTTTCTTCCTCCTTATTATAGGTGGCGTTATGAAAAGCCACTTCAGATAACCTCTTGGCATAGGATGAATGGGCGAACGCGAATGTAGGGCTAATGAATTCGAGTTTGATATACCCATCTTTGGTTTTGTTGCCAAAAAGGTTGAGTTGATCCGTTTTATAAGGAGCAAGCGATAGCCTGGTGATATCGATTGGTTGGAAATGTATAATTTCCGAAAGTTTCGGATTAGGGTTGTCATGTTCGTATCTTTCTTCAAAAAGCGGAAATTTTTGTCTGTTCGCGATGGGATGCCATGCTCCGTTTTGGAGGTACGAAACCGCTATTTGATAATCACTGTTCTGCACGTTGGTGTCGTAGCCGCAGAAATAATCTTTCCAGCCGTTGTCGTTTTGTGGCAATTTGGACCATCTTCCTTCCAAAGAGAGATGCGTGATTTTCTTTGAGAAAATCTCATTGCTACCGATATAAAATGATGAGCCGACAGTGGGCATCAATCCAAACGGAGCAAAGGGTAAAATAGGATTGATGGGCCCCAAGTCGTTATACATGGTCAAATTATTCACCTGACTGATGTTTACGTCAATGGTAATATTCTTTAGCGAAAGTATATTCACCAAAGGATATGCATATATGTGGCTTTCTGAGCGCAGCAATAGTTTTACGAAAGGTTTTTTGAGCGGAATCGGTTCAAGTATTTTGTTGAACGGCGGAGCAATTAAAGGTGCATCTGAGGCAGAAAGTGAAAAATGGATGCCTATACCATTCTTTTGGGGCATATCCACTACTGAAAATTTATCGGTGCGGGTTTCCTTTCCATCCAAGGAAACATATAAATCGAAAGCGGTGGCAAAAATTCGGTTAAAGGTATTTTCATAGTTCTCTTGTATGGCATCAGCTATGCTTGTGATGAGTGCTTTGAAACCTTTTTTATAGGAATCGTCCTCGAATTCGAGCGTAATCAATATTTCTCGTTTACCTTCTGATAGATGGAGCACATCGGATGCGATGATAAAGCCTATCGGTGCATGGTCCATCGTTTTATTTTCCGGGCCAAGAAAAAATTGGTCTTCGCCAAATGTGGCCCAACCCGGGAGACGATCGGCAGGGGATAGGTTTTTATGGTAAAAAATATCCGTAATGCTTTGGGGTATACCCGAATAATTTAGTTTGTTGCGGCTAACAAAAAGTGTATGTATTTGTTTGATTTGAATGTCGGTAACTGTCGTATCTTCCAATAATTCGTAATAAATATTTTTGCCGTCTGATGCTTTTCCCGCATCAAATAAAAGTCCTTTGCCCAAGAGTTTATATTCCACATTTTTGGCAAGAGACGCACATATATAGGCTTTGTCCGCAGTAGTATCGTTGGGGCTTTGGCGTAATACTTGGGTATAATAAAACTCTAAATGTTTACGTGTAATTTGATTGATTTCACCTTGTGCGTGTTTGTATAGTTGTAAAAAAGCAATAAAGAGCGACATATATGATTTATTGTCTTTCTTCTGCTGTAATATTTTCTGTAGCACGTTTCCTGCCTCCGTACATACATATTCCGTTACCGAAAATAAATTATGAAAGCTATCGCTGATTATATTCAACCGTTCGTCTGGCACATCAAATGATGATTTGTTTAAATCAATGGTCAAGTACTTAGCATTTATCTTTCCTAAGAGTTCGGCGAGGTTTGTCAATAAATCCTCGGTGTATTTATCATATCCTATATTTTTATTCCAATCATCGAGATTATCAGACATCTCTTTGAGTTTTGTAACCATGGCTCCGTAATCTTTTTTGCGGAATTTGTATTCTCCCGTTTTATATGCCGATTCCAGTTGGTCGTTAAAGTCTTTTTTTAAGGCATCTAAATTTGTATTGGATATAAAAAAGAGTAGATAAAGGGAATCTTTTTTGAAAAATTCCTGCCAATGTTGATGCTGTTGCCCATCGTTTTTCCGTTTGTGGAAAATAATATGCTTGGCATATTCGTCAGTAAATTTAACCAGATCATATAACGACAGTTCATCTACCTGTACATAGTCTGGCTTCAATTCGTCCAATAGGCGAGCCGGTTGGCTGGTGCCTTTCCAAAAATCCTGTCTATATTTTTTATCGGTTAAATCCACTTTTTTATTTGATGCTATGTAGGTTAGTGCCTTCGATGAAATACATGGGGTATACCATGTTTTGTCTGGAGTTGATTTGCTTGATGAAATAGTCGATGGTTATGTAGACTAGCCCATCCAAGGCTGAGGCCTGTTCTACCTCAATACTTACGAGCTTGATACGTGGCTCATACATAAGGATGGCACGCTCTATGATGGTCTTTATCTTTTTTTGTAACGTGATGGTGTACGGTTCAAAAACAAATTTATTCATCCCGCATCCATAGGTGGGGTGCATAATGCGTTCACCGGGGGCCGTGGATAGTAGTATAAAAAGGCTCTCTTTGATGTCGAGTTCCTTTTCCACCATTTTTACGTCATAGTCGTCATGGTCAAATTCGGGAGCGAAACTCCATCCGCGTCCCAGAAATGAAGCTTTGTCGTGTTTCATCCGCCAATCATTACAGTTGGACAACCCAATACGATGCTTCCGCCATGTGCGGTGCTATCACCCATACGTGCCGCCGGTGCGCCGCCGATCATTACCGTGGCCGACCCTTTGATGATGGAGTCGGGAGGACCTACGCATACCAAAGTGTCTCCCACTTTAGCGGCTGGCAATCCGCCGATGAGCACATTGGGTTGGCCAGGGCCTACGATGGGGCCACCCACATGCGGTATGGGAGCCGGAAATGCGGGTGTTTGCATGGGGCATGTATGCATATCTGTAAGTCTTGCTGCTAGTGGCATAATTTTTATGTTTTTTAATTGATCATCACCATAGTGCCTTTGATGGCCGTGCTTCCGGAAGAGGATACTTCGGTGCTGGCAGTTCCCGAAGCCTTGAATACGCTATTGGCCGTCAGCGAAACTTCCATACCTGAACCCGTAAAGTTACCGGTGGCAGCCACTTTGGTATTCCCGGTGGAGGTAAGGGAAATGTTGCCGCTGGCTTTTAGCTGTATATCTGATGCACTGCTGATTTCGATTCCGGAGGATGACATCGTGATTTTATTACTGCTTTTGTCTGTAATGGTAATGCCATCCGAACCCAATTGTATCTGGTTATTGTTTTGGTCTGTAATGGTAATCCCTTTATCCTTGTCGCTATACACCATTTGGTTGTTACCGGGTGTGGTGATGGTGATCACCTTGTTTTCGTCGTCAAAGGCTATTTTACATTCGCTTTTGGTGATGATGGCTTTCGTGTAGTTTTCGGCAGTGAGGTCGTTGGGCGATTTTTGGTTTGCGCTGTATAGTGATCCCAATATGACGGGAAACCGCGGATTATTATCCATAAAACCCACCACGACTTCATCCCCGATTTCCGGAATGAAGAATATGCCTTGGCCGTTGGTGGCATAAAATGTAGCCAAACGTGCCCAGGTGCCTTCAGCAGAACTGGGCATCAATGGAAACGTAAGTAATATTCTGTATTGTCCGTCTGGATCTTGGTCCAACTGTTTTACCTTGCCGTTCATTAACCCTTTTATATTGGATGTGATTCCGCCGGAATCGGTATTTTGGGTCTCGGATTTTTCGGCAAACCATTCATTTTCTAGGCCGAACTCAATAGAGGTGGTCCATTCCCCGTCTGATGCGCTATGGGTTACGCTGGAAATGAAGGCGTTGCCATCGAATCGGTCGCTAACGTTGATAAATTCCATCAGTTTTCCGGGAACCGGGAGCGCGGAACCCGTACAGGTAACGGAGCCTATTACCCGCGATAGGGCAAATTTTAGCAGTTGGGTGTTGGCCCAACTCGTCAATTCTTCTACAGTAACCAATCCGGACGATTGTAATTCAAAATCTTGTACGGCCAATACGCTGCTCAGTGAGGACGTGGAAAGGTTGCCTTGCAGGTTAGGTAAAGTGATATTGCTACTGGCCTCCACCACGGTTTGTGTGGTATAGTCCCAGCATTTGCAGGTAACCGAGGTTATTTGCGACGAAGCGCTGAGCGAAGCCTGAAAATCAACGATGTCTTCGCCATATGTTAGTTGCATAATGGCAGTGCCGCTAAGGTCCGGGGTTTTTACGGAAATGGTTTTATCAGCCACCACATACATGCCGTTTAGTTCGGCCCGTGTCATCAAAAAATCCCAGTCGGTGGTCTTGTTTTGAACGAGTTCTTCATACTCGTCGCTTGTACTGTCTATGTCGGATTCCAGTCCATAGGTATCAATGATGTCGGATATGATTTGGGAATCGGTTTGCTGGGTATAGGTATTGTTTTTTTTACCCACGGTCATTTTGGTGGCCTTGTCCTTGCACTTTACTTCCAGTACTATACCGCCATTGTTGAGCGATACGCTTTGGCTGATGACGATGCCACTAAATACCAAGGTATTTACCGTATTGTATCCAAGATAGATATCAATCTCTGTCCCTGGTACAAAACTGGAGGAATTGGTGGCCGGAAATTCATGGGTGGGCAAATCTCCATCCTGTATATGGAATGAGGCCGTGGAAATTTTATTTAGGGCGGTTGTAATCGAAATATCAAAGACGGGATAGGTATCTGAAATTACCGTTCCGCCACTTTCGATGGAATAGGTAAATAAGTCGCCCGAATTTTTACGTGGAGATTCTGCCATAATTGGTCTATTTTAAAGGGGGGAAAAATATTTGTGAGCCAATTTCCAGCGACCTGAACGAACTTAACTCGTTAATGGAGGCTACCTGTAAATAATAATCGCTCTTTCCATATATCTGTTGGCATAAACGTGGTAAAGTATCCCCATCTTTTATGGTAATGATGTGCGTCATGTCCGGAGACTGCTTATCGCTTTGCGATGTGGCTTGGTCAAAACTGACGAACTGTATAAAGCTCAGGCTGACGTTAGCCCTTAGTGAAACGCCTCCCGGAGTAAACATTTTATAGTCTATCGACATTTTGGTCATCCTGCCGTTAAATGCCAAGTCGCCCCAGGATATACTGACGAAACTGGGTTGGTGGGTATCTCCGTCATAGGTGTATACCGTAGCTTCCAAGTTCTCTATCAGTGTGGCCAACGGCGTAATTTCGGTACCGATAGGCGGCGGAATAATGCCGGTGGCGTCCAACACCAAATCAAAGTTGATTTCTTCCTGTCCCATTTTGGTAAAGGAAGGGCTCGCCGAATTACCTCCCAGCTCTTTGCGCGGGGCATAATCGATGCTATACGATTTTTTATAGCTGGAGGGGTTGATGAGGCCACTGAACGAAAATCCGGCTTCATCACTGAAGTTGCCGTCTTTGTAAGCAACTAGCTCAATTTTTTTTAATGATCCATCACCTGCCATTAGCGTTCCTTATTTTCTTTGATTACCTTCTTGACCAATAGTTTACATGCTGCCAAAATTTCTTTTTTCAGCTCATCTGTATTGGCGGATTTCGTGGTTTGTCCCAATCTTTTCTCCACCGTGGTTTTAATGATCAGTTCTCTTATTTCAATGGGCATTCGTATCTATTTAGAAAATGTTTACTAATCTATTATAGGCTGCCGCAACGGGTATTTGCCTAAAAAATTGGTATTTGAATTCAATGGATTCCACGAGGTAGTCATTTTTCATTGAGTCCAAAGGGTCTATCACCCACTTTACGGGATAGGCGTTGGCAAATCCCCAGGCATATAAAGGGACACCATTTTCATTGTTGAGCACCACCACGATATCCTTAGGCGAAATGGGTTCGGTAAAGTCGGTAGCCATTACCATTTGTACCCACGTGCTTAAAAAAGAAACCGATGGCATGACGCCTCTTTTCAATATCAGGTTGTTATATTTCATGCCTTTGGGTAGCTCCCAGGTATGTGAATTTACACCGCCCTCCTCCACGGTTTCGGTTTGCATTTCCACCTCTATCCCGGATACCTCCTTAAAGCTGCAGTCGTCTGTAGTAGGGGCTATGCCCACCACCAAAACCCTAAAATAAAACCCTGGGACCGGGTACCAATCCTTGGGTCCCAGGGCTGCTTTAATTTGATCGAGCATTTAATTATCCGTTGGCTATTTCGAGGCCTTCGTGTGCAATCTCGATGGTTTCTATCGCCACCTCGTTACCATCTGATTTTAGGTCGGTGCCGGTTACTTTGCTGGGCCATGCGTTTTTCAACGTCCATACCATGGTCGGGCTGCCTGACTCGTCCAACAGGCTAATGGTAATAGGTATCCTTTTGATGGTATTCATCTTGATTTGTGAATACCAATCCCAGAATTTGTTGTCCGATTTGAAAACTCCCTTTTTCATGGTAATGTTTCCAAATTTGGCTATCCCGGGCATTTTAATCGTCGAGAACACCGGACTATCTCCGTGTCTGTACTCGATGATTTGTGTTTCGGTGTCTAACCCGGAAACTTCCTGGAAAGACATGGCGGCGTCGGCCCATTTTACCGAGAAGTGAAACTTCGGCATAGGCCATACCGTGGTCGATTGTGCTGATCCGTCATCTGCCATAATGATACTTTTTTAAGTGTTAATGATTAATTGGGTGAATTATGATTTTTGCATTTGTTGTTGGAAGGTGATCTCAATGAATTCTGCGGGCCGGGAAATAGCTACCAATACGGTGATTCTCATGATTCCATTGAGGATGTCGTCGCCGGTCATGGTATTTCCTAGTCCTATCAACACTGAATAGGCATCCGTGGATTTTGATCCAACCAGTGCGCCTTTTTTCCATTGTTGGTAAAGGAAGTTATCGATCATGCTTTTTACTGTTACCCAAGTATTGGCATCGTTTGGTTCAAAAACATAAGCTTTGGCGGCGGTTATAACGGATTGCTCCAACATAATCATGGTGCGTCGAACATTAATGTAGCGCCAGTCTTGGCTGTTTCCATCCAATGTCCGTGCACCCCAAACTAGCGAACCTTCGCCAACGAACGAACGGATGGCATTGATGGCTTTTCCGTTAAGCGGCATGTTGAGGTCTGCTTGGTCATCGAACGTAATGTTTACTGAGGGGCTTACGGTGTTGTTCACCGATACGTTGGCTGGAGCTTTCCACACACCCCGTGTATTATCCACCATGCTGTAGATGCCTGCCATGGCAGGTGCTACGGGCATAAGATTGAGTTGATTCTGTATTTCTTTTAAGATGGTGTTGTATGCTGGACTTTGCATAACCAATGTCTTATGCAAATCGTCGGGAACAGGTACATCTTCGGTTTTTACCACATAGCCGTCTACATACTTTGGTAATAACTTGGCATATTCGTATATTTTGAATTCTTTCGAATTTTCTGCCGGGGCCTTATCGATTTTGTGCTCATCCAATATAATCTGTGTCAATGTGGCTAGACTGTCATCGTGTAGATTTTGGAAGCTTATTTCTGAATCCTGAACTACCCCAGTCTTCAGCCATGGATAGTAGGCGGCTCCAAAATCAAGGAAGTTGGCGCCTATGTAATTACGGAAATCGTTTACTACCTCAAGGGGAGCCTTGTATCCCTCATAGACATCAAAAATACCGACACGGCTTCGCATTTTATTTCCGCAGTGGTCCAGTATTGACGTGTAAACATTGTAGCAATTTATTTTATCTAAAGACAGGGCATCCGGACAAAGTACCATGGTCGGCTCCTGCTCCTTTTCAAGGGTGAGTAGTCCTGTTTCGCCAACCAGGTCATCCTTTTGGATGGCATCCGTATAATCACCGACAGATACGACATAACAGGCTCCACCACCGTTCTGGAAGAAAAAACGCATGGCGTCATACATACGGTACACATTACCGGACCTGCTTACCATATAGTTACTGTTGTTTATGATAAGGCCCGATGAAGATTTTGCCGTGCCCTGCGGTGCGGTAATGCCAGCTTTATTTTCGGCATCTTTTACGGCTTTCAGCGTATTGGTTGTATTACGTAATGCCTTAGTCCACAAAATGCCCGCCTTGTTTACATCCGTGTTGGCTTGGGCTTCCTTAATGACAGTGGCTGTTTGTTTCGCGTCGTTTTGGATGTTTGTTACGGCAGAAAGTAAATCAGCCGTTTGCGTAACAAGTATGGCTGCCTTTTTGGCGGAATCAGAGGCTATGGAATAAGCCGTTGCTTTATCCGCTGCATTGGAAGCCAGGTCGGCCTTGTCGTCTTCATCCGTAGACTTGTTCTGCTCTTCTAGATCATTAGCTGCGTCGGATTTTGCCTTGGCTGTTTTTACATTGTCATTGGCAGTTGCGACTGCGGCTATTGCATCGGCATTTGCCTTTGTCGCCTCATCGAAAAGTGTGTCGATATAAGTGGTGGCATCCGTCATGGCTTTATCGGCAGTAGCGGCGGCAGTGGTGGCGACCAATTTTGCAGCGTCATCATCTTCTTTGTAATCCGATGTGTCCTTAGCATTTTCTACCGCATCGATAGTTGCATTGATCGCATTGATTGCATCAGAAAATTCTCCGGCCAGCCCTCCGGGTTTACCGGAAGCCAGCCCGCCAGAAATATCCAGTTTGAACTTATAACTGGGAGCTCCTCCAAAGTATTGGAGGTATTCCGAGAATGAACTGATTCTGAAAGGTTTGTTTAGTAGGCTTTTTCCTCCATTTTCGGCTTTTTTGGTGTACCCGATAAATGCGGGTACAGCTGTAGCTACTTCTACAACCGAGTTGGGAAAGGCGTTCTTCTCTACTAGGTAGACGCCAGGTGTTTTCATTTGAGCTTGTGCCATACGATTTGATTAAGTGTTTAAGTGTTAATTAAAATTTTACATGTTTATATAAATGGGATAGACGTGGTTTTCGTCGTTCCTAATTACCAGTGTTTCTTGCCTTGGGTAAGGCAAATCGGGGAGTAGGATAGAGGCGTTTGTATCGGCCCCTCCTAATTGTTTTAGGTGGAAGCGGGTTGCTTTTTTATCTTCTATGGGAATAGGTTTTTGGGATGTGAAGGAAATCTGGTTGGCATCAGGCGTAGTTTCGTCCCGTCTGAAAATCACTGAATTATCACTCATTTCGATGAAAAGGTTTTCTACCATGTATCGATCCATTTTGGACGTGGGGAAAATATATTGCCACAAAGGCAATATGGCCTGCATACTGATGGAATATTGGGGCTGACGTAACTCACGTCCTTTCAGCAAAGTTTCGTTGCCGCAGATGTGGAATATGGCCAACGGTTTTTTTCTAAAGCCAAGCTGTACATTCGTGAAATAACGGATGCCGTTTTGGGTTTGTATACCGAAAATATCCTCTTCCAACCCGGAAATATCAAAAAAGGTTTGATTGCCCACTTTACGCGGAACTACATTTTGGGCTTGCCCGTAACTATTGACGATGGTATCCGTAACCCATTCCTTAGTCTCTATAACAAGCGAGTGGGTTACCAATTCAACGGTTTGGTTTTTATGTAGTTCGTATACATTATCGTTATTGGTGCTTTGGTTCAGATTGGTGAAAAGTACTACTTCATGATTGCCCCGACGCGGAAATTGTGTGATGTTCTCCAAGTGTATATTGGGAGTATCCACAAAGAAAATGAGCGAAAAATCTTCTTTCACGCTCCCGTGTAAGGATAATGTCTCGTTCCTTGTTGAACTTACCGCCAATTGGTTACGTCCGTGTGTTTGTACATGTAACAAATCATTTTGACGCATGATTCGCTCTGTATTGGCCGTAGGTGTATAGCTAAACTCATGGAAGGGTTTCCGGTTGTAATAACTATGTTTCACAACGATATGGGCGAGTATATCAAATGTTTGCATCATAAGGCATTCTCTTTGTTGTCCAATGCCCCAATGCCCGGTATAGTCTGGCCTCCTTCGGCTTCCCATAGGGTGAGCATTTTTACCTTATAAATAACGGATGGAACATACTTGGCTCCGATTGTAGACCATAGGTTGTTCCGGGCTTGATAGTCGGGGTGGTACATCTCAAAAACCAGTTTTTCGATGGACGTATTTTGGAGCGAGGGGTAAGTGGATCGATCAAAAATGACCCTTGACTGGAAAAATAAAATGATCTCCGAAACATATTTGAGCGATTCAATATAGTTCCCATTGCTGAAGAGAGAAGAAAACATGATATATAAGTTCAGGTGGACAGGCAACGGAGACTTTACGAAACCACCATTACGAATGGAATGCTGTACGCCGGTATTTTTTAGGATTCCTTCTTCCTGTATATCCACCAACGAAATGATGACTTTGTTCTCATCCCTGATGGCCACTGTGCCATCCTGGTTCACGATGGCCGATGCAACCACCCTGTCCTCTATGACATTAAATCGTAGCCGGAAGAAATTATTTAATTCCTTTTCAATAAATTTTACTGTCTCGTCTATCATGAGTACCGCATTATTTATTTTGTTTTTTTTCTACAATCACTTTGATGGAAATAGCCAACATCCTACTGATAATTACTCCCAAGAAGCACGTCATGGCAAAAATGAGAAAGAGTAAGTCTATGTTTCCGTCTATTTCGCTCATGAATGCTTCGTTGTCTTCTATATGTTTATCAAATATGTTGAGCAGCAATAATCCCAAGGGAATACTGGCCAAAAAAGCAATCAGTCCCCATACCAGCGATTTTGCCAAAAATCCCTGCAATACTTTCATCAGCTGTTGCAATACTTTCATGTTACGGCAACTTTCCTTTTGGCATGTGTGTCAAAAACAAATGATAACTCAATATTTGGATCACTATCCAGATGCCCAGGAATATGGCAACGATCCAATGGGTTAAGTTGTCTGTATATGGAGTTTCTTGTTCGTTTTGTATAAACTTGGCTACAAAAAAGAGGGCAAGGAAACCAAGTATTAAAAATAGATGGGCTAGTAAATAGGTTGAAAAATCAGTGATAAGTAACTTATCCCTCACACTGGCAAAAGCAGTAGAGAAAATAATACCAACTACGCTAAATAAAGCCAGCGTAAGTATGATGGCCGTGAGTACTTTTGGGTTTTTTACGATGGCTTTCATCTGGGCTGTAATGCCTGGCTTTTCGTCGTCTTCCGGCTTTGTACCGCTGCCGTCGGCAGTTGATGGCTTCATGCCGTTGGCGGCGGCCGATGCATTGTCCGAAAAACCCAATGTATCCTTAAGCGAAGAATCCAATTTGATGACGTTGATTTTTTTGTCCAGCGATTTCCAGAGTTCTTCGCGTCCATCGTCATAACCCAGTGCCCATATGGCAACACCCGCTAAGCTTTGTTGTCCGGCCCATTCATATTTATGGGACAATGAACGTTCGTTATCATAAAAACAAACATAATTTTTACCGTTTTCGCTGTAGGAATAATGATTGGTATGTGCCACAGAATCGTATTGGGTAGTCGCCTGTTGTTCTTTGATGTGGTTGGCAATTTTGTTGTAGCGGAGGTGGTTTTTAAAACGGTATTTCACGCCGGATTTGGTGGAATCCACTTGCCATACGGCACCATAATAAGGTAGTGCCAAAATAAGTTTATTCTTGGGGATTCCGGCATCTACATAGCTACCCACAGACTTTTTTATGTCATGGGTATCCCACTGGAATCCATTGCTTAAGGGAGCTATCGGGGCTGGAGTATTCTTCGGGGTATTGTAAGAGGAGTAACCCATCAAAATAAATTGATGTACGTACGCCGAAAGTTCCTTTACCTGATATGTGTTGGACGGGTTTTCGGCAGGGATGGTCAACGATACTGTCTTCCCCCTTACGCTTAGGCTGTCATACAGTTCTTTTACAAATTGTGTCAATTGTATTTCGTTGCCTTCCGGTATCGCATCGAATGATAATGTAATGCCATCGGCCTTTTGGTCAAACGATACGATGTGGAGAAGCATATTGATGCAGTTCAGCCGTTGTTCCTGGCTGTTCAGTATCGTGTCTATGGCCTCCGGGTCTTGGCAATTGACCGTAAGGTCTATGCGGCACCCATCAGCCCGAGCCCTTGATAGCATGAGGGTTGTGCCTGGATCATCCCAACCCAAGGTGGTATACTCCAACGATTTTTGGCTGTTGAATACGATGCCACACGAAAAATAGGAAAGTGTCGTGAGCAGGTTATAGTTGTACTCTAGGTTAGCTCCCGACCATGACGGATGCCAACCATAAACCTGCATGGCATATTTAGCATCTTTCCCATGAGTAGAATCAGCTTTGGATGGATGTAGTTTTTTACTGTCACCACTTATTTTTTTAGCTAATTTACTAAACAGGCTCTCTTTTTTCTGTACCGATTGTTTTTCTGATGCTACGGAAGCTTGTGTCTTTTTTTCGACATTTACTGTTTGAGCGGAAATCGTAAGGGTACTTGCTAATATATAAAATACAGAAACATAAATCACCCGAAGGTAATTGTTGGGTATTTTCATATTTTAAAACAAGGTTAAGGGATAAATATTAAAATAACCGAGTCCGAAGGAAGAGGTATTGGAATTAAAATGCAAATTGAGTTATTAACAAAGATAAACCATTTGAAATCGATTTATTTTATTGTTTTTTGTTTGTATTTATAGGCTTTATGGCTATTTAACAATCTTCATTCCATTACCTCTTTCTGTTAATATTTTTCTGGTTTTTATCTGTATATTATATTTATGTTTTTGTGTTTAATAATTTGTATATAAATAGTTTATGGTTTATTTATGTTCATTTTTTTTATTGATTATTTGTAAGGGTTTGAGTAACTTAAATTAAGTGTTTATTTATTAATTAGTTAATTATTTTTAGGCGTATATCTTAAATTAAAATAAATAAATAAAATACAGGAAAAACCCTATATTTTTAATAGAACAATTACTACGCGAATTATTTGTACTTATAATATAGTGATAATATAGTTGTATAAAATGAGGTGGATTTGGTGCTTTATTTTTGTGGGAGTACGAAAGATGATGTGCAAAAAAAAATCCTGTAGAATTACAGGATTTTTGAACGATAATTGAATCAATGCCTTGTATTTTAGGTCAAACCAAACCATCATTTAGCGCATCCCATTCGGCTTGGCTTAGTGTTGGTCTGATTACATCCAAGGATTGTTTGAAAAAAGGCTCGGGGGCATTCATCTTAAATCCTCGCAGTAAACCGATTCTTTCTGCCGGAGAAAGTGCTGCAATGATATATTTAAACATCACCAACAAGGTTTGTGGCTGCATGGTTCCCATAATTTGGTTACGGTGCGCCATCAATTCCTCGTCAGAAAAATTATCCCACAACAGGGTTTGTATTTCATCGTCTTCCACCGTCATGTGTTTTAGGTAATCGGCATGGAAAATATTTAGCTGGTCATAGAATTTTTTGCCTTCCGATACTTTGTCGGTACTGGTATCCGTGTGAAGCCTTTCCAGCATATTTTCTAATTGGGACTGCGTATGATGGATCAAGTCATGATCATCCGCAATATGCTTTGACGTATTCGGTGCCCGCTTTTCCAGCTCGGCCAAAGAAACATTATTCTCATCACCGGCATGCGAATTCAAGAAAAGGAAAATCTCCTGACCCATTTGATGCAACGTGGCTACTTGTTGAGGATTGGTATAATCTGTTTTGCCTGCCAGCAACGTAAATTGGGACAAGCCGTTCCTAAGCCCTTTATGGGGCACATCGAATACAAAATACCTAAGTGTCATAAATAAGGTGTTAAATTATGCGTAAACATACAAAAGCCACCATCAATATTTAACTAATAGACATATGGCATGTGCAATATGACAAAACCGTTAGAATTGGCATAGTCCAAATTCTAACGGCTTTGTTCGTGGCAACCACGATGTTGTATATTTAATTGGTTATTGCTTCACGATTATTTTTTTGAAAGATTGCTCCCCATGCACCACTATCATATACACACCATTAGGAAAATGACTGATGTCTATTTGGGCAATGTCCTTTACCCCATTTGTGTTGTGTATCGGCTGTCCGGTGATGTTATATACAGTCAGCGTATTGTTTTTTGACACACTTTTCGGCAACCGAACGTAGTATATACCGTTACTTGGGTTGGGATAGACGTCCACCGATAGTTCTTGTGTTTTTTTAATTCCCAGCCCTTCATCCATCACGGTATTAATGGCCGTATTTGTTATAATCGCAGGATTGGTGTCAAAATAAATATAGGCCGTGTTTTTGATTTCATCGCCGGGTTGTAAGTTGTTTCCTACTTGAATTTTAAACGTCACGAATCCATGGCTGCCCGGTTCGTTGGAAATACTATCAGGAAGATAGATGTCGGGAAAATTGAATCGAATCACGTTTGATGTTAACCATGAAGGCGTCATTGAATGGCTTGCGGCCATGATTTTTAATGTGGATGGATCAAGATGTCCTTGCAGGCTGTCATCGATATGTACATTGATGGCTGGTGCATTTCCCGTATTCTGGAAATGGATCGTATAAATAAATTCATATACCGAATCAGATATAAATCCTTCGGGCCCGATGCCTTTCGGTGATACTTCCTTCATGTTCGGGTCATAAGAGTTCACTACGTTGAGGCATATGGATGATTGGTTGTT
>Ga0247814_10001188_pt1 | contig 15958 bp, 14 predicted proteins | sample UWRJL179409R1_FD_179947 | JGI IMG/M metagenome (GOLD analysis project Ga0247814, IMG submission 179947) | Plant litter microbial communities from Arlington Agricultural Research Station in Wisconsin, United States - UWRJ-L179-409R-1 | ecosystem: Environmental > Terrestrial > Plant litter >...
CTTGGCGATTACAGAGAGCAAGAATAAAAGCACTGCCTTTAACCCTATCAGAGTGAAGGTTCTGTAAACTGTGGATCTGCAATGCTGTTCAAAGGAAAAACAATAACCAAGTGTTTCTGCTTATAAATTAAACAAAGGAAAGAGAGTAGGGAAAAAAGGGAAGAAATGGTAGCAAGCTGCAAGGTCTGAGTCGTGTAATAAGTAGAAGGCTCATAAACAGGGAATAATTCATAGTGTACCCTCAAAAAGACGCTGTAAGAGGTTCTGCAAAGGTACAGAAAGTCAAATTACACATCATAATAGCTGTGATAAGGCAAGAACATCCGAACGGGGGGAGGACGCTTCGGCAGTTAACTGGCTGAATTCTTGGGATGTGGAAGAAATAATGTAAACTCTTGGGGCATTAACTTATAGCCAATCTATTGATAGGAATAATTCAGATCCATGAGTGCTACATAAATCAAGTTGCTGGAGATGACGAACCGTTCAATGGAAAAACCAGTTACTGAGAGAAGAGGTCACAAGGGTGTGGAATAAGAGAATGCGATTCTTGGCACGCACGAGGTGGTCGATACTAGAGATGCCATTTGAGCTGCCGTAAAGGGGTAAAATCGTAAGCGTTCCAATAATATCCTTGGCTTTTAATTAGCCTTTAGTCAGCTCCTGATGTGCTCCAAAAAGAGAACAAATGCTTCCTGACAATGCACCCCGCATTCCAGTTACGGAGAAACTCTGTCCGGATTTAGCTATAGCCTACAGCGGAAATTTCCTCCGCACATGGAGATACTTCTTGAGGGTCTTCTATGCCTATTGGTGGATGGATTTCTTAATTCCAAAAAAATCAGTTTGAAATATCCGCGTGATTTTCGGAGATCAGCTTCAACTTTCCCGATCTGGGTCCGTATATTATATCCACATTTTGAAATAGCTATATAAACTTATCAGGTATTCGTTAATGTTTTCTATAACCATCCATCTCCAAAGTGTTCAAGATGAAGACCTTCGCTACCGTACTACTAGCTTCAACGGTGGTTGTGGCGCAGAACTGCGCTCTTCCATCGACTTATAGATGGTCCTCAACCGGTGCCCTGGCGACCCCAAAGTCTGGATGGGTTTCTCTTAAAGACTTTACAACTGTCCCCTACCAGGGTAAAAACCTCGTGTATGCAACAACTCACGACACAGGATCCGGCTGGGGTTCAATGAACTTTGGACTCTTTACCAACTGGTCTGAGATGGGTTCTGCAAGCCAAAACAAGATGAACGCGGGCACTGTTGCACCTACACTCTTTCAATTTACCCCAAAGAACATCTGGGTGCTCGCTTATCAATGGGGCCCTACCACGTTCTCCTACAAAACATCGACCGATCCTACGAACGCAAACGGTTGGTCCGCTGCGCAGCCACTCTTCACTGGAAAGATATCCGGATCTGACACCGGCGCCATTGACCAGACCGTTATTGGTGACAGCCAAAACATGTATCTGTTCTTTGCAGGAGACAATGGCAAGATCTACCGCGCCAGCATGCCCATTGGCAACTTCCCTGGCAACTTCGGTACTGCATCCACCGTTATCCTTAGCGGATCCAAGAACGACCTCTTTGAAGCAGTTCAGGTCTACTCTCTGAAAGGCCAGAACAAGTACCTCATGATTATTGAATCTATCGGTTCCCAAGGGCGCTATTTCCGATCGTACACTGCGACCAGCCTGGGTGGATCATGGACTGCAGATAAGACTAGCGAGAGCAACCCCTTTGCTGGAAAAGCCAACAGCGGAGCTCAATGGACCAACGACATCAGCCACGGTGAGCTCATCCGCAGCAGCGCCGACCAGACTTTCACAGTGGACGCATGCAACTTGAAGCTTCTTTACCAGGGAAAATCTCCTAGCTCAAGCGGCGACTATGGTTTATTACCTTACCGACCTGGTGTCCTGACTCTACAACGGTAGAAGGTTCACGGCGAGGAATATCAATGGCAATATGGTTCAAGGGATGGTATATAGCAGAGCACTGATATTCTTTGTACACAGCAAATTTCCAAATCGTATATAAGGCATATCTTCCTTTGATTAAAATGACCCAAACCCTTGCCTAGATCAGAGTATGTGTCCTCAGTAGTGATAGAGTATCCGCGAGATTAGAGATAGCCGTATACTACCTTTGCACAACATTAGACATTATGACTTCCTTCCAATCCTTCGTTTTCTCTCAAAGAATTCAGTCTAATGTCGATTACACGTTAATTATACATTCATAGTCAAACTGAAAGGTGTTTGTGAAAAGCTTCCATTAAAATAATCAGCCAAGTCACATTAATCTTTCTGCGCACGTAATGCGCAAAGGAGAGAAGAGGGCTACTTAGGGTAATTTCTCAGCTATTTCTAACAAGAATCTGACCATAGTTTTAGGCGCGTGATATCAAAACAAGGTTCCATATCCGCACTATAGAAAAGAGATTTTTGGATTTTTGACCCGCCAGTTGAATAGTGCTATCTCGCTTCTTTGACTGCTATACCCAGCTAAAATGCTAGGTCTAAATAACTTGTTGCAGCAGCTATCTCCTGTCTGTCCTCCTCGTTCCCTCCCTCTAATGCAATGTGATGGTAAACTTGGAAGCTCGTCGGCCCGGTACCTGCGGGCTATAGATCTGACTTGGTACAGTACAGTACATTGCCTAAGATGATTCAGACACCAAATATTTTCAACCCTTTTCTAGATCCCCCCACCACTTTTTAACGGCTGCTTGGAGTGAGTCCCTCAGTACGTTTGTGCTGAATCCCCTCAAAAAGTTTCTAACGAAATGAAAGTGGTAGCAAGAAAATGATTAGTCTCATGCATGCTACCCCTGGGTTGGTTAACACAAGCACACCCCGCACGGTGTATCCTTCTAAATAGGACGGCCACCTATGGTGGGCATTCATGTCAGTTATACAGGTAGTGTCTGGATAGATCATCATTTACTTTGGCATCTCGCCGAATGAGTCTGGCCAGCGACATGCTTTCCATTTTACTAGCGCTAGCGCTAGCTTCGGACCGAGTTCCTGGCGTACTGACAGATTTAGTGAGGTTATTCCCGATAACAGCGCTCTCAAACAATATCAGGAACGTGAATGGCGGAGAAAATATGGGAGTTCACATTACGTGTTTAGTGATGCAGCTCTAACTAATGGTGCTGCATCGTCATCGTATAGTGTCAGATTCTCTAGGACTAGCCCGAATAAATGAAAATTACGGACATGGGGATCCTAGAAAATAGATAAAAACTCTATGCCTGACCCTAATTTTGAATATATAGGACTTGAACATAACTTAGTGCTACAGATAATGCTTGGAGCTTTGAGCCTTGGTTAATATGGCAACATAAACATACTGAGTGTTCAATATCTAAATAAGTATAATTAACCATCCTGGTGTCTGTTACAGCCTTGGAGTAATCGGGTCATGGGTTATAAACGATGACAGCCCCGGTAGCGTCTTTTGTCTCTTTAAACTCCAAACAAATATCTTATTGTTTAATTCCCCTGTCCGATATTTCAATTGTACCCTCGTTTTGCTCCGACATAATAGGCTTCAGTCTATACTAGATTCATGATCAAGGAAGAGCGCTGATTGAAGGCGTGTCAAGGATCCTATATCACAAATGAGGGAGCTTCGTCAAAATGTAAAAGAAGGGTTCTTGTATATGGTGTAGTCTAAAGAATTGAAGGGGTGCTGCCGCTTCTCGCGATGCTATATACTGTAATGTTAATGCGGGGTTAAACCTAAACGTGCCTTAGGCCACAACAAGGCTGGGATAACACTCAAGAATATTCGTCTCCCCTTTGTAGAATTTGCCCCAGCCTTCTTTTCTACTATAACCTGTCTTCTAATCTCCCCCTCGGCAAAACTCCAAACCTTCCAATTAGCCACGAAGTATGAACATCAAAACATATAAGCGTTGTTATGCTGCCAATAGCTGCAAGCTCCTTTCATACTTCTCGGCCATAACTTTGTCGTATCCTTGGTCCGAATAATGGGGCTTTGCAGCCTGCATGCACGTACCAGGGACGACACTTCCACCCTCTTTCTGAAAGCAGAGGATGAGTGTGAGCTTGTCAGGTGTGCGCCATGATGGCTGATTAAGCAGAAATCCCTGTTATGCATGCTACTTGAAAGCTAATCCTGTGGAACTTGCACGATACAGTATATAAGCCCTCAAACACGGGCTCCGAATAGTAACATCGCACGCGTTCCTACTCCGTCTCCCACAATCATGTATATCTCTACTTACATACGCTACATGCTCCTCACCTTGTCTTTTACCCGTATATACCGTGTACTAGCAACCACAGTCACGAATTCCACTCGAGTGGCCACTTCCCAACAGTACGACTATATAATTGTCGGTGCTGGTCTAACAGGTATCACCGTCGGGAATAAATTAAGCGGTGCTGGTTACTCGGTCCTCATAATTGAAGCCGGGCCAGATGCTCGCTGGAACCCAGCCGTTAGTAATGCAGAGGAGAGGCCGAGTTTGAACGGGTATTGTAATTGGAAATACCCGGCTTATAACGAAGAGGGACAGTTGTTGTGGTGGGCGATTGATAGCGGTGCTTGTATTGGGGGCAGTACTTCGAGTAAGTCATATATGTTTGAGTAATCAAATGATTGAGAGCTCAGTTCAGCATTCAAGCTTGAAAAGCTTGAAAGCATGTAGAACCCGAGTTTGAGATGAATGATAATTGACGGATAGCGTTATTTAGTCAATGGTATGATGTGGTATAGACCTACCGAGGTTGAGATTAATAAGCTGGAAACTATGGGTAATCCGGGTTGGAATTGGGATGCTCTTGTGCCGGTTAGTGTTTTCAACACCCCAGGAGAAGACACAATCGACAGCTAAGACTTCCAAACTGATGGTTTCTATTAGTACATGGAAGCTATAGAACGCAATACGCCTCCAGATGATATACAAATCTCACAAGGTGCAGGTTATGATCCAGCTTCGCACGGTTATAGTGGTGCTATTAATGTGTCATTTCCCGTGAGTCACACTCATGATCTATCTCAGTGCAAGAATAACTGCGAAGTATTTTTTAACCTGTGTATCATACTAGACACCTATGCGTATCCCAGGTGCTCAAAAGTTATACAAGGACGCCCTTCCCCTCGTCTTCCCTGGCCTCACCGTTGGCAGTGATCTTTCGAACCGATCAACTGTTGTCTCGGCTTCAGCTTCCTGGACCATCTGGTATGATCCTGTCACTGGTAAAAATCGACGTTCCTCAGCTGCAGACGGCCTTCTTTGGGCTGCGAGTCAGCAGCGTAATAGTCTCACCATCCTCGCAAATCATAAGGTGGACAAAGTCCTGTTCGACAAGAGAATGAACGCAATAGGGGTACGGTTCGGTATAAACTCTACTACTAAACTCAGCACCGTTTATGCGAGAAAAGAGATTATTCTGGCCGCTGGAACTCTTGGAAGCGCTCCAATTCTCGAGAGATCAGGCGTGGGTAAAGCAAGCGTACTGAAGGCCATAGGTATCAAGCAACGTGTTGATCTCCATGGTGTCGGTGCACATTTGAATGATCAGCCAGGCACGGCGTCATCCGCCCTCGTGGCCACTGCTTATCAAAATAATACTTCGATTATCGATGGTCGAAATCTTTTTGCCCCAGAGATATCACTTGTGAATGTAGATGAGATCTGGGGTGTAGGTCAGTTTAATCTTGATAACATCGCGAGGATCTTGTATCTTATTAATCTGGAGAGCAGGAGCAGCTTCATATGTCAAAGAATTAACATCACCACAGTCTCTGCTCTCTCGTGCACAGGCCCTTGTCAATGTGGGTGCAGCAGCGACAGTCGAGGGTGCCCAGCGCATCCTTAACTCTACTATTGACTTGATTGTCAATTCTGGCTGTAAGTTTCGTACTTCTTCCTGTGCGTGCGCCAGTTAGATCTCAACTATAAATTTAGTACCCGTCGCGGAGTTCATAGCCGAGAGTAACCCAACAGTGCTCACTGCAGTTTTTTGGCCGTCCGTTCCCCTCTCCCGTGGCTATGTGCACATTGGATCTGCAGATCCGTTTCAGAACCCTATCATTACTCCCCGCCTGCTGACAGACAGGTTCGACCAAGAAATTGCAGTCGCCATAACGCGACGTTCACTAGCAGTGTTCTCAAGTCCACCATTCGCCGACGTAGTTGCCGATGCATACTATGACCCGCCGATTGCTGCAAATGGGACGGACGAGGATTACCTTGCCTGGTTCAAAAATACAGCTTACGGAGCCAGTCATTGGATTGGTACCACAGCTATGATGCCAAAGGAGTTAGGAGGTGTTGTTGATCCGAGCTTGCAGTATTCCTCTCGTCTTGTTTTTTCTATCATATTCACATCTACTCCCACGCATTCAATCATATTTGGATCAATAACTAACTTTTACTTCCTTTACAGGGTTTATGGAACTAAGAGGCTGAGAGTAGTTGATGCTGGGATCTTACCACTCCAGGTCACTTCACATCCGATGTCATTATTATATGCCGTGGCGCAGAAAGCGGCACATCTCATAATTGAGAAAAGCTATCAATAGTTAGAATTATAAAATAGCTATACACAAAGGACAGTCAAGCAGGTGTTTTTGAAGTTGAGGGAATCATTTGGTATTCTGAAACACCAGGATATGGATATCAAAATAAGATGATAGTGTCTCAAAACTCATTTGCGTTACATTACTCGATTACTCGGTCATTCGACGTCTCCGATGTGTTCTAATTACCAATACTTCTCTACTAGCTGTTCAAACTTCAGCTTGCAACGTTTGATATATGTCAATCATTCTATTAAAATTAAGGAGTGGGGCTACCGAACTCATATCATATTCCTGGCCACGAGCCAGTAGCTGAATTAAGCTTAACTGAGCCCCTAGCTATCTATAGACCCAAATGCATTGTTGAATTGGCTTCAAATTTAAAATCTCTGCTACTCCCATCCGTGGAAATCGGTGGTTTTATTGTTTTGATTAACTTTCTTTTCATATTAGCCATCTACCTTTCTGTAAACTGCACTATAATCTATGGACTCAATATTAGCAAAATAAGTTTATACACAAAAGACTACTTATCATTATAGTATTGACATGCTCCGACTTTTAAGATAGTGGATTATGGCCACAAAGTCTTCTTGATGCCTGAGGGACACATTCTCTAATTCAAGATTTCGGGAAGCACTATGTATTGTGTCAGGTGGCTTTGTTCACATATACATCAATCCATATGTATATATATACGTGTGTGTGTGTGTGTGTGTAAACGAGTGTGTCAACTTCAGGAGAGTAAGTTTTGCTATTTAGAAGATATCTGATCGGCTAGAAAATGAGTTTTCTGTCTTCGTTCAGATGGTAGAAGACTTTCGGTGTCTTTCATAAAAATAGTTGGCGGCTAGCGAGGATTTACCATGACAATCTACTCGATCGTCCTTCGAAAATGGTAAGTATATAACACATTTAGCACATCCTTGCTTTGGGCTATCATTGCTGTCAAATCTAACCAACTTGTTGATGCCTATGTAAGATATGGCCTAAACATAAACAGAAATTGTAACCATTCAACTATTCTACTGAAATCTTTATACGAGCAAAGTCAAATTGTACACATAACACAATACGCAAGGAACATCCGGTAGACAAGCTCTCAGAGGATAGCCACGCAAGCGGCTATGATTATGATAACACGGAAGTTCGTGTGATCATAATTTCTGCGACCCTTCCGATATAATCCATTCTACCCGCTCAAAGTTCCTCTAGCCTCGATCCCCCGAGCTTAAATAAACGCTTTCCCTCCTCCAAAGCTGATTTGTCCGGCATGCCTATGACACAATCCAAGTTAAACATGTTCAATGGACGTTTGAAAGGAAGGAGCACGTGACATACATAACAAACATCTCTCCTCGCACTTCGATTCACTCTTTCCACCCTTGCATGAGCAAGTGATTTTGTTTCCGCCGGCAGTGCAGGTTGCTGTCTGGCCCGCAAGACCGCAAAATTCCTTGCAGTCATCCTCGTCCTCCTTGTCACAAGCTGACTTGGAGCGCAAGAAAGATAGAGCTGTAGAGTGATTAATACGATTGAATAAACCCAATGATAAGATGGAGATTCCATACCTCCAACACCGCTCGCCTCTGCATGGGCATGATCGTTCAGAACCGACATCTCTTCGTGAGCTGGAATTATCATCCCGTAAGCAATGATTCCCAGCTAGAAGCCAAACAGGCCGAACAGGTTGCCCTACCTTTGCGATCAAACGTCATCGCTGATGCCAGTACCAACACCGCCGACACAGTTAAGGCTGACTTGAAGAACATCATGATGCGAAGATAGTGATAGTGATGGAGTTTTGATATGGTTTGTTCTATTCTGTTATTAGATGAATGCTAAAGATTGACTTTGGTCTTATCGAAATGTAGGAACGAAGTTAATGAATGGGGGGCGAGGTGAGCCTGGTGACGCTTACGTCTCAGCCAAGACTAATCCAGCGTCGTCACGAGATGCTGCAAATATGGGGCGCGGGGGTGCGCTGATCTGTTTTGCGGCCTCGGCTTGAGCCTTAGATTTTAAGGCATTCACGCTATACCCCAAACAGCGATTCTCAATATTAGATTTGGATCATCAATAAAAATAAAAATGAATATGAATATTGCTATAGGTCTCCTTGTACAACTGTTGATTTTCTTTTGAAACTCCCATTAAAGGTAGGCTCCTCCTTACACGCCCTGTTCATCAGTCGGGCCACAGTTATCAGAGAGAATTCCAGAGAGAGAAGTATCCACAACAACCTACAGCTAGTTCATTGTTAAAGGACAAAATTACTTTAAAAAATCTTGACCCAATAGAGATTCTCCTGTTCCGATTATCTAAATCCCCCACAGAACACCTCATGAGATTCTGATTTGATACTAGGTCACTTAGATATCAGTAAATATAAAGCAGATACTCTGTGTTGGTCAACTTTAAGGAATAGGATAACCCAAGTAATCTAGGGCTATGAAACTAGAGCCAAGGAAGCTACCTTGGGCTCATGAACTTGATTTAAGATTTAAACCCCGCTTCTTTGACTACATGGCCATTTGATGTTTAGCATAGCCGACGAGGGGACACGAGATCACTGTTATGGTACACATTCTAAAGGCTATATAATATTTGGGATTAGGAAGAAGATAAATGCACCCCAACCCCCAGTCCCAAAAGTTTTCTTGCTGGATGCACTTTTGCTCAAGTATTAATGTTCTGAACCACGATATTACGTGAGGTGTGCGACACATTTCGTTATTCCAAAAAAGTGAAACGCCACTCGGAAAAACTAGAGATCACACAATAATTTGAAACTTTTGAACGAGTTCCACAATTGAACGAGTTTCCACAATGAGACTCGGGTTACTTAGCGGGAGTTAAAGGGCAATATAACAGTAATAAAATAGTCAGAGAAGCTGCACACACTGGAAATAATTTGATAGTGAAACTCATTCTATACTTCTGGCCGTGAAAGAGTTGGTAGTCTTAAGAAAAGGAATCATTAAGATATACAAGAGAATGTTGTTTGACCTTTCTTATTACTAAAGCAGCGGGTGTAAAGCAACGTTTCTTACGTAATGCGCGTAAGTTGCCCAATATACATGGCAGGTAAACTTCTTCTTAATTGACCATGAATGAGGCCGACAATGTAGAATTTAGGCGGATTTATAAGCCAAACTTAATTGAGCATAGTGCATATCGTCAAGCCGATTACTCGCATCAAGAGGTGAATTTCGTTATGACCCTTCGCTGGATTATATCACCACGGAAACTGCGAAGCATTTCAATATGCTCCAAAAAACTAGTTGAACTATAACGTATAGTAAATTATTTGATAGCTACCAAGTGAAATACTAATTCTTGTTCTAGCCCCTTCTCATGTGTTCCATCTGGAACTCGTATTGTTTGGACGGATTTATATCTGCCAAGTGGCGAGTGATCTGATCTGCCAAGTCGGGTCGATATGTCGTGCGTCCACCAGCAATCAATTCGTTTACGAAAACGGAAATCCGGTCTTTTTTTAGATTTTAAGGTTACAGCGCCGACTATATATCCAGACGAAACAATATAGGCCCTGTCAGTTATGTGCTCTCTGTCTTCTATAGAAAATTCGCTCTGCCCATTTTATGATCGGAGTATCTGAGATGATATCCACAAGCAACATGTTGGCTATCTTTCTTTTCTTTCTCGTCTCCAGAGTCTCGAGCCAGACCCTCAACAATACAGTCGAACCAGGCTGGAATACCGAGTGTAAGACGTGCCCGTATAAGCTCTGTCCGAATGCCAGATACTACGGGACTGGTTATGGCACTGCTGCCCTCACACTGACCTGTTGGACGCGCGGTACTTCTATTGATGGGGACAGGTTTTCTCTCTCTCTCACACACACACTTCTATTGCTGGGCTAATGATTCTAGCACGTGGTTAAAAACCACAGATGGTTGCTACGTCACACAGTACGATCTGGTTGAATATGCTGGCGAGTGTAAGTAGCTTCTAACTTCTGAATACAAAGCAAGAGCAGGAGTACCAAATGGAAGCTGGAACTAATAAGTCAATAGACCAGCGAGATATCCCATACTGTGGCCAGGCCTCAGAAACAGAACTATACACCAAACAAGCTGCCCAGTTAAAATACAACACAGAATGTAACATAGGACCGCACCTCAGTAATGACAACGTGCACTACCACAAATACGGCACACGTTTGACCATAACATGCTACACGGAGAGTGATGTTATTATTAATGACACGTATGTATATTCCTAGTTTGCTTCTCTGCTCTATAATATGGTGTGATGTGGTACTGAAGACTGAAGTAGCACGTGGCTCAAGACGACCTCAAATTGCTACATAGCACAGATCGGTCTAACACATCCTGCTAACCTGGCTACTTTGAATAACTGTGGTCCTATACCATTCTTATATGTGAACTATACGGTTCCCGATGTAACAGAGGATCATTCTGTCTCCCCCAGCAAGGTTGAGAAAACTAACGTAGACGAACACAAACTGAACAAGAGGCATCTTTTCAGCTCTCTTATCGGCGAAGAGTACGCCCTTTGCTATTCAAACCCCAAGCTTTCGTCATCAGTCCAGAGAAGATATCATTTCAAACAAGAGGTCTGGGTGCAGTGCCTGGTGGTTGATCCTGACGCCGGAGCTAATGAGACGTACTGGAGTAAGTTTTCTTTTGTCTTAAAGCGGACTTTAAGGCGGCTTACTGATATGGGCTGTTAGGCTTGTCCACAGATTTCTGTTACGTGAGAAGTGTGGACTTATGGGATCAGCCACAAGAGAATAGTTAGTTTTCCCTATTTCTTTTTGCTGCGCTACTGGAACAACTAACATGTAACAGGTAACAGGTTCCCTCTGTGTGAATGGTTTGTATAAGCTGTGAAAGATAGAAAATGGCGCGAAATAATAGCATTTCTAAGCTCAATTAAGACCTACGAACATGATTAGAAAGTCAATGAGAATGCCAATCCCTTGATATGCATCGGGAAGATATCAGAACAATCAGCCTATGCTACATTATTTCAAGTATAATAAATTATACTTTTGTTCATCATTAGTTTTTTCATGATCTTAATTTGAGAGTACAAAACCAAGTTAGGTGCTACCACGTCATAACTAGCTTCGTGTGATCTAGGGATCACAACCAGAGCTTTCCCCTTCCAATGGACTGAAATACTAGCCTTTTCCGGACAGAACGCCTAATCATCCAGTTCTGTTTGCCGTGGGGCTACTAGACTCCACCCCAAAACATAATGATGCAAAAGTAGTGCTATATATCTATAATTCCTGATTCAAGAATAAGAATATAGCATGGAGAATTAATTGGGGAGCAAGAGAGGGGGTTTTTAGGAATTGGGGATACAACTACCGGTTTGAGATAGTTCTTCCAATATCTCACATATTCCGGGAGAACCTGTCGAAATAATAAAGAAAATTGCGCGCTTGAATGATGATTCCAGAAAGCTTGTGTCGGGAAAACCAATCACACAACGAAGATTCCTGACTAGCAAGCCAAAGCGAAGGGTAACTCAATTTCTTTTTAGATATGTTATATCGCAAAGAAAATCTAGTCTATATATACAAAGATATATATGATGGGCTTGAAAGAGAGAGAGAAGGTTCGTGTACCAGCTGACATGTTAAGTAGTTTTGACTCGGGAAATAAACATCAATATTAGATTGTCAAAATGGTACCGACTCCTGGTCAAATATAAATACCAATGTGTGAACAAGAATATGGTTAGCGTAACATCGGGATGAGTTATTTGTAGATACCCTTCCTGCATGCATCAGAATCGTTCCTTGACATGCTCCACTCGGCTCCTAAGTATGTATGTAAATAATTGGCACGGACGGTTTCTTCCGTGGAGCTCTGGCTCAGGATCATAATGCCAAGGTTATCACTCCCTTGGGAGATTCCCACAGAACGTAATGCAGGAACATTTATTGAACGAACAGGGCAATAATACGTACAGCTGGTATTTGTGGTATGGTTGGGTAGGCCCTACGTAGATCTAAACTACTAGTTGGATCAAGGTAGATTTCTACTGTAACGTTCTAAAATTATCTTGGTGGAATATTGGATAGGACGTGGCTGAAGGTGAACGAAGGGGAGGGGTCGATGCTTAAGGAACTGCTGAGTTTACTTACTCCGTAGAGTTGCAGTAAGAACATTATATTGTTGGAAAGGGCGGATGAACAAAGATTGCCCTCAACAACCACTGCCACCAAACTCGCCCATTGACACTATTTTCAATATCACCACTGCCTGCTAAATGATAAATACTCTACTTGACTTTCTACCCCATTCTTATGGGTTTTAAATTTAATATCATGAAATGTGCTAAATTCTCAGCATGCAGTATAGTTTGATGGTTATTTTAATTAGCACGTGGCTACTCTGCAGGTGGTGAGTTTCTCCAACGCTCGAGCATTCAGTGGGGCAATTAAGGACTCGTGGGATGGCAGAGTCAGTTTCAGTACGGATGGAGGGATGTTAATTAAACCGATATAGGACAATTATCCAAGGCATTGTTTTCAAGGGTTTGCTACCCTTGCAACGCAAGGGTGGAGAGGCTGTGCCGCGAAGGTGTGAATGTGGAGAAATAAATAAGCTTTCACCTAGTGTTGACCCCCATTTAATTAACCGCAGTTAGCCGCAGTTGATTTGGATCTGGAGATACATACCCATAATCCAAGAAAAGATCACACAGAATAGGCGCTTCCTTTGCATATGCCATCCTTACTCCACTAAAACATCAAATTGGTATTGAGAAAACAATGCAATATGGCCAACAAGAATGTACAAATAGAAGCGAATTCCCTTCCATAATCAAAACATCAACACATTCACATCATCATCATCATCATCATCATCATCATCAACAATAACAACAACTACTACAATAATAACAGCAACCAACAATCAATCAATCAACATCCTTCATTCTTCCATCTGTTTTTAACAGTTTCAATATCTTTCACACTTACAACACTTTCTTCCAGCTTCCAGCTTCCAACCGCAAACATGCAATTCCAATTCGCCATGCTCCTTCTCACTGCCCTCTTGAGCTCCACGTATGCACTCTTTTCTCATTATTGCACTTCCAGAATTATCTAACCTTACTCAGTGCTCTCGCTGGCTCCAACTGCAAGTGCCAAACTAGCACCGACAAAGGAGGAAAGCAATACAATGATCGTACTCAAGCCGTGTGCTTGATTATGAAGGGCGAGAAGCGCGATGCCATCGACAAGGTCGTTGGCGCTGCTGCTGGTACAGCCCAAGCCATTGCTGTTCTTCCATTGGTAAGAGTTACACAAAGCACATTCTTCTAAACAATTTTGCTAACAATTCCCAATAGCCTGGTGGACCAGCTGTCAATATCGGGATTCAAGTGGCTGCTATCGTTTCCACCTGGGCGGGTACTGTCTTCTCAGATGCCATGTATCACGGTAATCAAAAGCATCAATGCTCTAGCGCTGGTGGACAGCTTGACAGTGGCAAATTTGTTCAGATTTGCACTGCTATGGCTAAGGAGGCTAAGACTCCAGCCGGTATGGGTGCTTACTGCTGGAAGTAGACGTAGACTTTCGGTCTACACTTGGTTTTGGAGGCGTTTTGTGCTTGGGGGTCGGAGTCCGGGTTTGGGTTTTCCTTTTTTTTATAGATGGTATAGATGGCGGCGCTTAGGATTGATAGCCTTGAAATTTTGAATACCTTTTCCTGAACACCTCACAGGAGAACATTGTGTGATTAGTTGGTTCGAATGCACTAATCGGTCTTCAATTTTGATCAGAATCGTAGATATAATCCAGCTGGCTTATGAGTTGATTGATAGCATAGTGAGGAAAGCAGGAGCTCTAGTTGTTGTTTTCTGTGACACCAAAGCTCTAGAGAGAAAAGGTGGTGAAGTCTGATCGAGGAATTGGTTTTCAGGTTGGCAAGTAAATAAAATTTGAGTCTGCAATTGCTTTACCAATCGTCTGTCTAAGATTCCTTCAGCTAATTTTATATAGACGCATCAGCCTAGTAAGTTGTTCTTTTGAACGTTACTTGTGAGTCTAATTCCCCGAGGAAGAATCATTGTACCATCAATTTATTAAGTGGAATTTGCAGTGATATTAAGACAATGGGCAATCAGACCGACCCCCCAGGACTTGTCCCAATGTTCTCCAGCGACCAAGCCATATCTGTCGAGCTACCTACAACTTTATCATTAACCGGCTCTGCAAATTCAGACAGGAATCTCAACATCCACTGATCGAGTCGAAAAGGTTCATCCATTGAGCTCCTACATGCACGATGGAAGGCTCTCAACCTCGTAAAGCAAACATCCAGCGTAGGCCAGTACGTTCTTAACTGACTCATAATCGCAAAATTGCGTTCTAGTCTTGTCCTTGCAGCAGCAATCTGCTCCTCATTATCACTGAATAGCAGGGTGTGTATTTGAACTGTTGATGCAATGACAAGAATATGTCCTACCATTGTGTATTGTACGTCACATCCAGGAACAGAGTGAGCAGCGTAGACGATTTCGCACAGTGCTTCGGCGTGGAATTTGCATTTACTTGCGTAGAATTGGGCACTGAGAATGGTGCTGTGGCAATCGCCATGTAGGAACTGATAGAAGAGAAGCTGACCAAAGTGGTAGTAGCCAAGATAGACAGCCACGAACATTCTACCAAGTCCCTGTGCTGCGTAGCGCTGAAGATTGCTTGGTGTATCATGCATATACGCTGGAATATTGTTGTGCCAGTCATTCAGCGCGTTGGAAAGATCCATGACTTCATTCTCGAGCATAACACCCGTGCTTGTGCCTGCTACTGTACGTGCATTTAAAGAGTTGATGTCCGCGAGGATCCGATTAAGTTTGATCATTTGTGCGAGGAGTGAAGATGCCGAACTGAAAGCAGCGTTGAAGCCCAAAGTTTGAACACTCCCTCGCCTGAAAATGAGAAATGGCACCTCATCTATCGGCAGTGGTACGTTTTCCATTCTCTGCATCTGTCTTGGGAGGTTAACCCCGGTAGATGACCAGACATCAATCATACATAATGACCACCACACTGATCTCATTAATAGATGCACAAAGTAGAGAAGAGGGACATACCTCTAATATTCACCTCACGCTCAATTGCATCGGAGGATGGCCTGTTGACCAAATCGAGGAAATTGGCAATGCGGCAGGCGGTGCAATAGTAAATGGATTCCGCAGCAGCTTCTCCGCGAGTTATACTGAACGCTCCCAAAAGCACACAAGCCTGTACAGTGGCTAAAGAAACATCGCGTAGATCAAGCAGTCGATTGCTCTGGTCTGCGTACGAATCTCCTCTCTCTCTGGGGTCGCTGTCACCAAACACTGGATTTGTAGAGAAACTAGTCAC
>Ga0247814_10001191_pt1 | contig 15949 bp, 13 predicted proteins | sample UWRJL179409R1_FD_179947 | JGI IMG/M metagenome (GOLD analysis project Ga0247814, IMG submission 179947) | Plant litter microbial communities from Arlington Agricultural Research Station in Wisconsin, United States - UWRJ-L179-409R-1 | ecosystem: Environmental > Terrestrial > Plant litter >...
TCTAATATTGAGAAGGTATATCTTCATACGGATCGATCCACTTATTTTCTTGGTGAAGATTTATGGTATAAAACCTATAATGTACGTGCTTCTAATAACCTACTTTTTGATAATAGTAATATTTTATATGTAGAATTAATTTCTCCTGATTCAAAAATAGTTGCCCGAAACAAAACTAATCTGGAAATGGGATTGGGGCATGGCGATTTTCAGTTACAGGATTCACTTGATGTAAAACCAGGAATTTATCAACTCAGAGCTTATACGAATTGGAATCGGAATTTTGGAGATGATTTTGTTTTTAAAAAAGATATAGAAATTATTGATGTTTTTGAATCACATGAAAAAACGAAAACACCAAAAGATATTCCTGTACTTACTACAAACTCAAAAAAAGGAGCAACTAAACAAAACACTTTTAAAGTTGATTTTTTCCCAGAAGGTGGTTCTCTTTTAGAAAATGTAACTAGTGTGGTTGGATTTAAAGCTATTGATAATAATGGAAAACCAATAGATATTAAAGGTGAAATTTATAATTCTGATAATGAATTGCTCACTGCTTTTGAAAGTGTTCACGACGGTATGGGAAAATTTCAATTATTAGCTGTTGAAGGAAAAAATTATTATGCTAAAATTAAAACAACTACAGGTAATGAACTGAAACTAGAACTTCCACAAGCTGCTAAACAAGGTTATTTATTGAGTTTTAAAGTTTTTAAAGGAAAAAACATTCTAACTATTAATACCAATGAAATAACTTTGGCGCAAAATCCCAATGCACCAGTTACAATAGTTTTTAAATCTAAAGGCATAAATTATTTAGAAACTACGCAAACACTTACCGAAATAACACTATCATTTGAATTACCAAAAGACAAAGCTCCTGAAGGTATTAGTCAAATTACCTTATTGGATAATACCAATAAACCCCAAAGTGAGCGATTAGTTTATATCGAAAAAGATCAGGATTTAGATGTGCAGCTTATCACAGACAAACCGATTTATCAACCTAATGAAAAAACAATAATTAGTGTTTCTTCCAAATCGAAAGTAGGAAAAGTAAAACCAGCTAGCTTTTCTTTAAGTGTAACCGATACTAATGGGGTAGAAGATAAAGATTTTGGTACCAATATTAGTTCTCATTTTTTGATGGAATCAGACATTAGAGGAAAAATACATCATCCAGGTTATTATTTTGATACAAACAATCCCAAAAGATTAGAACATTTAGACAATTTACTTTTAACTCAGGGTTGGCGAGATTTTCTTTGGAAAACAACTCCCAAATCAGATGATAAAATTAATTACAAAGTAGAAAAAGGAATTACAATATCAGGGAAAGTAAAACAAATATTTGCTGATAAGCCATTGGTAAATAATAACCTGACATTGGCTTTAATGAATAAAAAAAAGCATAATTTTTTTAGTGTAACTACAGATTCTATAGGCAGATTTCAATTTGAAAATTTGATGTTTTCTGGAAAAACGAATATGTATTTAAATAGTGTAAATGAAAAAGGAAAATTTAGGGGTGAAATTGTTTTGGATTCTATCGAACATTCTCCAATGTTTGTTTTTTTTAAAAAACAACTAATTGTTCCGCCAGAAACAAATTACTCTATTATTGAAAATGTTTCAAAGAAATACATTGCTTTTGGAGTAAAACCAGAAAATATGTTAAATGAAGTTGAAGTGAAAGCTAAGAAGAATAATATAAGTCCATTATATGGTGTTCCTGATTACAGTTATAAAGTAGATCAAAAAGAAGCAAATAAGTTTTACAATTTTGCTGATTATCTTGAACAAAAATTAAGAGGTGTTGTTACTGTTAATTTTGATAGTATAGTCTCAACAGATGCTTCAAAATTACCATTTGCAATATTAATTGATGGCTTTCAAGCTGTAGATGGAAATCAATTAGTTTCAGTATCCCCTGATGAAGCTCTTAAAATAGAGGTTGTAAGTGGATATCATATAAAAGAGTTGTACGGAAAGTTCACCCTTATTTCCATTTTTACAAATGCTAAAACTGGGCAACAAGCTAAAAAAGTACCTGTTTATGCTGTAAAACAAGAAATAGAAGGATTTTATACAGCCCGTATTTTTTACTCGCCAGACCCCGAAAAACCTAATCCCGAGTTAGATAGAAAAGCAGTTATAAGAAATACAATTTATTGGAATCCTTATGTGCATCCGGACAAAACGGGTAGTACAACTGTAAATTATTTCAATAGCGGTGTTGAAACTAAGGTAAAAGTGAATCTCGAAGGAATTACCAGTAATGGTATTCCTGTAGTTAAGAATATCTATTACGCTATTAAAAAATAATTTTGCTATTGTGATTTTTTTTTATTCGGGACAGTACAGGATGATTTTGTGCTTTTCCTAATTTATATTAGCCTCCTTAATACTATTAATTTTCCAAATTATGATAAAAAAAAGTGGTTTAAAGTTGAGGTCTAAACTAGTAATGATTGTAATACTGTTGTTGTGTTCTACAATAGAAATAGTAGCACAAAGCCAAAATATAAAGAACGATGTTTTTTGGGATACTAAAGAAGGCCTTCCTATTTATAGTCAGGGTGGTGGTGTTTTTCAATTTAAAGATCCTAAGACAGGAATTGAAAAGTATTATTGGTACGGAGTGCATTATGAAGAAGCCGAAAAATACCGCAAAGAACCTATTGTAACTTATCCAAATTGTACATTTAAATCCATAACCTGCTATAGTTCTACTGATTTAGTGAATTGGACTTTTGAAAGTGATGTTTTTACAGATAAGCAAGCATTTCCTGATGGAAGAAAAACATGGGTTGGACGTTTGGGAGTCGCTTTTGTAAAGGAAATAAATAAATACGCACTTTTTGTTCAACATGGAAATCAGGTTCTTATTATGCTGGGAGATTCGCCTACAGCTTCCTTTTCATGGCATCAAAAAATAAACATGCAACCTTGGATTGGTACAACAAATACAGGCGACCAAACTGTTTTTACTGATGATGATGGAAAATCTTATTTGATTTATTCTTATGGAAAAGGGCGAAATAAAATTTATGTTTCTGAAATAGGAGTGAAAGATGGAAAAGTGAATATTTTAGATTGTACCAAAGTTTTTCAGGGAGAAAGCAGAGAAGGAAATTGTATGTTTAAATACAAAAACAAGTACTACATGGCTGCTTCTAATATTTATGGCTGGGATTCTTCTTTCGCTTATTATTTGGTTTCTGATCATATCAGAGGACCTTATTTGCCTACTAATGATATGCAAATTATGGAAGGCTCTGCCGAAGATTATGCACACGTAACACAAACTGGATTTTTCTATACTATAAAACGAAATGGCAAAGAAACCGTTGTTTATTGTGGCGATCGTTGGGCTGATTTTGCGGGTAATGGTTTAGGGTATAATCAATGGTTTCCACTTTCTTTTGATGGTGCTAAACCTTATTTTAATTCGTTAAGCTCCTGGAATCTGGATGAAAAAACAGGAGATTGGACTGTTGGTACAGATAATAATTATGTAAAAAACGGCAGTTTTGAAGCCGATAGAAATAAAATCCCAAGCAACTTTAAGCCCATTCAGGAACAATTATTAGGTTGGAAAAGCGTAGTAATCAAAGGAAATTCGATTAAGGTGAAAAGCGAAATCTCACCGCAATTGAATTATTTTAATACTGAAAATGATCGAAAAGAAGTCATAGGAGAAAAAAGTTTGAACATTACCGATACAGTCGATTTTACAAGAGAAGTTACGCAGCAAATTACTTCTTCCCCTTATGTAGCCTTAGAAGATGGCGTTTACAATTTGACTGCTAAAGTAAAAAATAGCAAAGCTTTCAACGAACTTAAAATGACTGCAAATACGGGTGGTATAGATTATAAATTTGCTATTGAAGAAGAGAATGCTTCCTGGACAAGTATTAACATTTCGGATGTTTTGGTAAAAAAAGGCAAAATCACGATTGGCTTTTTTGCTAATGGAACTGCTAATGCTGTTTGTTTGGTTGACGATGTGGCTTTGGTGAAAAAATAAGTGGTTTAGAATTTACCGCAGATTTTGCAAAGGCTTGCGCAAAGTAAACACAAAGTTCTTTAATGTTTTATTTTATGGACTTTCTGATCTTTGCGAAAAACTTAGTGTCCTTTGTGGTTAAATTGTTATGTAACATCGTACCTTTGCGGCTTAGAAAAAAGAATAAAATGCTTAAAATAGGAAAATACAACAGCTTAACGATATTACGTGATACCAAAGTAGGATTGTTTTTAGGAAATCCCGAAAAAGATCCGGAAGGGATTCACGATGTCCTTTTGCCAAATAAATATGTGCCTAACGAATTTGAAATAGGCGAGGAGCTTATTGTTTTTGTTTATTTAGATCATGAACAACGTCCAGTGGCTACCACATTGGAACCTTATATATTATTGAATGAATTTGCGCTTTTGCGTGTCAATTACATCAATCAGGTGGGTGCTTTTATGGATTGGGGAATGGAAAAAGACATTCTGGTTCCATTTAAAGAACAAGCCAGGCCAATGGAAAAAGGAAAACGTTATTTGGTTTACCTTTATATGGACGAGAAAACCAATCGATTGGTTGCTTCAAGTAAGACCAATCAATTTCTTAATAATGATGATCTTACCGTTGAAAATGGCGAAGAAGTAGAATTGATTGTTTCGCATATTACCGAAATCGGGATTAATGTAATTATCAACGAAAAGCACAAAGGGCTTTTATATAAGGATGAGGTTTATGATGATGCTATTCGTACTGGTGACAGAATGCGTGGTTTTATTAAAAACATTCGACAGGATAATAAAATAGATGTTTCGTTACAAAAACAAGGTTACGAAAGTATCGAACCAAATGCCGAGAAAATTTTAGGCGAATTAAGAGCGAGTCGCGGTTTTTTAAGATTAAATGACAATTCGCATCCTGAAGATATTAAAACGGTACTGAAGATGAGTAAAAAGACTTTTAAGAAAGCCATTGGAGCTTTGTACAAAGAAAAACTAATCGAAATTAAAGAAGACGGAATTTATCTGGTAAAAGAATAAAAAAAAGAAAGACTAATCCTTGTGGTTAGTCTTTCTCTTTTTACAGCTATTTTTTTTAGTTTAATTAGCTATAATGTATTTAACAATTGGAAATCTTTCTTGTAGATTTCACGTTAACCGTTCTTTCTTTATCTTTTTTTAACTTCTAAAAACTATTTGGAATCTCATTTTGCAATAAAAACCGTTGGTATAAAAATTTTCTTTGGATTTTACAATTTCATTTTAATGATGATTTCATCTTGTATAGTAATCCAAATGTCTACCTTAGGTGCTACTTTGAATAAATTCTAATAGGCTTTAGTGTTCCCCATTTGGGCTCTTTTCTTCCGAAGTTTAAATTTAGTAACGTACAAAAAAGAGTGATAAAGCTTGTTGTTTGTTTCAATATTCTTTTTTTAAGTTAATAAATCAGTGAAGTAATTTCCAGTTAGTTTGTATTGTAAATATTTTACCAATTCCTGAACTAACTATGTCTAAATTAGTAAAAAAAATGTTTCGGCTTTCAAAAAAAAGCTTTTATTCGATAAAATTTAACACTTTTAAAGGATTAACGGGATAAGGATTACTCCAAAGTCAATTTGAGTCAAAATTTAGAATAAAGGATATATTAAAAAGCATTAATTAATTTTTATCGTAACGTATGCTTTCTGATTTAGTGACAATTTCTTTAATGATTTCGTCTAATTCGTTACTCGAAACGATTATGTTGTCTATTAGAAATTTTTTTTCTTCTTCTGTATTATCGTTTTCTTTTAAAAGATTAGTAATAGCCATTAAACGTGATAATGGCGTTCTGACTACATGAGATTGAATCCAGGTAATTTCTTTTAAAACCTCATTTTGTTTTTCGATTTTTTTGGTATGCTGGATACTGTTTTTAAAACTTTCATCAAGTCCGTTGAAAAGTTTAGGGACTAAAGAACAAACTAAAAAGCTTAGGAAAACTAGATTTGAAAAAACTGCAAAAAGTTCACTCGATTTAAAATTGATATTGTGTGGAGGAGTTAAATCGAGATAATATAAGCATATATAAAAAATAGAAATGTAGACATTAAATAGAGCAGGAGCATATTGGTTTTTAAAAGTATATATAAATGTCGCTAAGAAACAAGCTGCCAGTAAATATAGTGTACTGTTTAGACCTACAAAATAAGTAAGGAAAGAACTTAAAATGTATACCATTCCTATAAAAAGTAGTTTCCGTTTTTTAATGTTTATTTCTTTTTTCACTCCCACAAAGACAGCTAGTGAAACGGATAAAATATCAATGAAAAACATCATGTAATACTTTGATTCGAAAGCCCAAATTAAAGAAGGGATCAAAGCAATAGCGCTTAATGGGATGATATATATGATGGTATTCGCAAACATATCATCGCGCCAATATTTCAAATCTTTATTTTTTTCCGAAGAAACCAGGATGTTCTGCCTGACAGTTGAAGTGTATTTATTCCATATTTTCATAATCAAATTGTGTTTTGTATGTTAGGAATAAGGGCTAGTGTAAATGTAAAAAATTAAAGTAATAAAATACTTATTTTAAGCTGCTTATTTATGAGTTATTATTTTATCAAATGCCTTTTGTTTTTGAGCTAGCAATTCTTTTTTAATGCTAAATAAGGGATTGGATAGATAAAGTGTAAAAAATGATTTATTTTTACGCTAAAATAATTTAAACCCAATAAAATGGATTGGATCACAGCAAAAGAATACGAAGATATCACTTATAAAAAATGCAACGGCGTTGCCAGAATAGCATTCAACAGACCAAATGTTAGAAATGCCTTTAGACCTAAAACTACTTCTGAATTATATGACGCTTTTTATGATGCCCAAGAAGATACTTCTATAGGGGTTGTTTTATTGTCTGCCGAAGGACCATCAACTAAGGATGGAGTTTATTCTTTTTGTAGCGGTGGCGATCAAAATGCACGGGGTCATCAGGGATATGTAGGCGAAGATGGTCAGCACCGATTGAATATTCTGGAAGTACAACGTTTAATTCGTTTTATGCCAAAAGTAGTTATTGCTGTAGTTCCAGGCTGGGCTGTAGGCGGTGGACATAGTTTACATGTAGTTTGTGATATGACTTTGGCAAGTAAAGAACACGCTATTTTTAAACAAACGGATGCCGATGTAACCAGTTTTGACGGAGGCTACGGTTCGGCTTATTTGGCTAAGATGGTCGGACAGAAAAAAGCACGTGAAATTTTCTTTTTAGGTCGTAATTATTCGGCTCAGGAAGCTTTTGAAATGGGAATGGTTAATGCTGTAATTCCTCATGACGAATTAGAAGCTACGGCTTACGAATGGGCGCAGGAGATTTTAGCAAAATCGCCAACATCAATCAAAATGCTGAAATTTGCGATGAATCTAACTGATGATGGTATGGTTGGTCAACAGGTTTTTGCCGGAGAAGCAACAAGATTAGCTTATATGACCGAAGAGGCGAAGGAAGGTAGAAATGCATTCCTTGAAAAAAGAAAGCCTAACTTTGAAAAGAAATGGTTGCCATAATTTAGTAAGCAGTACTCAGTACTCAGTGAACAAATTCAAGATAGTAACTAAAAAAATATAAAAGCTTTGAAACTTAGAATCTTAGTTTCTTGGTAACTAAAAAGAGAAAAATGAAACACTGGATTGAAGCCGCAAGATTGCGCACCTTACCTTTGTCTGTATCAGGAATTATTGTGGGGAGTATGTATGCTCTGGCACATCCTACTGATGAAATATTAACACCAACCGACGTTTTTAACTGGAGACTTTTTGGTTTTGCCATTCTAACCACATTAGGGTTGCAAATCCTTTCTAATTTTGCCAATGATTATGGAGATGGAATCAAAGGTACGGATAACGAAGATCGAATAGGTCCTAAACGCACCATTCAGAGCGGTTTGATTACGCCTGCTGCTATGAAACGCGCTATTATTATCACTTCTCTTTTGACCTTACTTTCGGCAATAGCATTGATTTATTATGCTTTTAGAGATACTAATTTATTCTATTCATTATTTTATCTTGCTTTAGGTATTCTGGCTATTTTATCGGCTATTCGTTATACCGTTGGAAATACTGCTTACGGCTATCGTGGTTATGGCGATTTGTTTGTATTTGTGTTTTTCGGATTGGTAAGTACTTTAGGAGTTAATTTTTTGTATTCAAAACAATTGGATTTCGAATTAATTTTGCCAGCTATAGCTATCGGTTTTTTAAGCGTTGGTGTTTTGAATTTGAATAATATGCGCGATGAAGTTTCAGATAGAAAAGCAGGAAAAAATACAATTGTAGTGAAAATTGGAGGCGAAAAAGCTAAAAAATACCACTACTTTTTAATCATTGGAGCAATGGTTGCAATCCTAGTATTTGCAATTGTAAGCAATTTTAAATTTGACCAGTACTTATTTTTACTGGCTTACATTCCTTTAACGAATCATTTAATTACGGTTTCTAAAAATCAGGAGCCTAGAAATTTAGATCCTGAATTAAAAAAACTAGCCTTAAGTACTTTCTTGCTTTCGGTTTTGTTGTCTTTGTGTATGATTTACTTTTTTTCAGATATAGTTGTTAACACGCTTTTAGGCGGAAGATAAAATTTTAGATATGAAAATAACTTATTACGGTCATGCCGCTTTAGGAATTAAAATTGGCGGAAAACACATTATTGTGGATCCTTTTATTTCAGGAAATCCATTGGCAGAAAACATTAATGTAGACGAATTAAAAGCCGACTATATTTTGCTAACACATGCGCACGGAGATCACGTTTTAGATGTGGAGGCTATTGCAAAACGTACTAACGCAGTAATTGTTTCCAATGCTGAAATTGCGGGTTATTATGCCGCAAAAGGTTTTGAAGCACATCCGATGAATCACGGCGGAAGCTGGAGTTTTGATTTCGGAAAAGTGAAATATGTAAACGCCATTCATTCAAGTTCGTTTCCTGACGGATCAAATGGAGGAAATCCAGGCGGTTTTGTTATCGAAGGCGAGCATAAAAACATCTACATTGCAGGAGATACTGCTTTGACAATGGATATGAAATTGATTCCGATGCGTACCAAATTAGATTTAGCCATTTTTCCAATTGGCGATAATTTTACAATGGACATAGAAGATGCTATTCTGGCTTCTGATTTTGTGGAATGTGATAAAATTTTGGGTTACCATTATGATACTTTTGGATATATAAAAATCGACCATAAAGAAGCAATTCAGCGATTTTTTGACAAAGGAAAAGACTTGATGTTACTCGAAATAGGAGACAGTATCGAATTGTAATTGCGAGAAGAGTGGCAATCTGGAGTTGTTCCTATTCTCGTTTTTTGGATGAGAGGCTATTTTTGTATCGTTAATAAACCAAATCAGTGAAGAAAATAATTGTAGTGCTATTGATTAGCATTTTTTACCAATCCGTTTTTGCTCAAAAATCAGGTTATTGGGATAAAGAAAGAGCTACTTATAAAGAAATTGTTGTTTCGGCAAGAGATCGAATAGTTATTGAAACCGATGATTTTCCGTCAGGAACAACGGAGTTGATTTATAGAATTACGCTTTTGGATGACAATCAGCAAATGGCGAGTAGTCTTGTTTCTGTTCTAAAATCGATTCCAGATCCCACAGGAATTAGTCAGGGTTCGGCAGGAGCAGTTTTTTTATTGTCTAAAATTTCAGGAGATGATAAATGCAAATACGCTATTTTTTCTACCAATGAATTAGCTAAAGCCTACAGCTCAAAAGGAGAAATGACTAATGCTTGCTTGGCTCAAAATGTGGCTTTAAGCAAAGATGCCAAACGACTTTCTATTGATAAATCGAGTTGTATTAAAACAAATACGACCAAATTGTATTTTGGTTTCGAAAGTTCCAATTGGTTTATGAAACAGAAAATTGTTCTGGAAGTAGTGCCTTGGGTGGATGCAAAATTGAGTAGAGGCTGGACTTTGGAAAACAGAAAGAATATCATTAATCAATGCAAAACTTCGGCCCTGGCCAGAAAAATGGCAAATTCAGACGATTTTTGCGTTTGTATTGGCGAAAAAATTCAAAAACAATATAGTTTTCAGGAATTCCAAAAACTCTTGCCTATGGAGCAAGCTAAAGCGTATAAGGATTTTGGTGCCAGTTGCTTTGAGGAAACCGGAATTGCGAAAACTGTTTTTAATGATTTGAGAGCAAAAGCTTCGAATAATATTAAAAAAGGCGATTATAGCTCAGCAATAAAAAACTATAATGAAATTGTCAACCAACAAAAAGCAACTGCTTTAGATTACAGCAATTTGGGTTATGGGTATCTATTGACCAAACAATACGGAAAAGCCATTAAAGCTCTAAAAGAAGGCGAAAAACAAGATGATACAGAGTTGTTGGTAAAATTAAATTTGGCTCACGCTTATTTATTAAACAATGAATATGTTAAGGCCAAAAATATTTACAAGGAATATCAAAATCAAAATGTTACCGATAGTCTAAGCTGGACGCAAAAAATAAAAGATGATTATCAGGCTTTTACTAAAGCAGGAATTCAAAGTGAGGATTTTGAAAAGGTTTTGAAACTTTTAGAAAAATAATTCGCTTAAAAAAATATAACCATTAAGGAGTTAAGTGTTATTAAGTTTTTCTCTTAACTTCTTAATGGTGAAAAAGCTTAGAGAACTTTGCGAAAAACTTCATGCCCCTTGCGGTAAAATAATCAGCGGTTAGAAAAAAATGAAAGCAACCTATCATAAATACATTCTTAATTTTAAGCGACCATCTGGAACTTCCAGAGGTGTGATGACCGAAAAAGAAACCTGGTTTCTGGTTCTGGAAAAGGACGGAAAAAAGGGAATAGGAGAGTGTGGAATTCTAAGAGGTTTGAGTGCTGATGACCGACCTGATTATGAGGCCAAATTACAATGGACTTGTGCTAATATTCATTTGGGAAAAGAGGCGCTTTGGGAAGCTTTAATCGAGTTTCCTTCGATACAGTTTGGAGTCGAAATGGCGTTTCAGTCTTTAGTAAGTGAGACTCCTTTTTTGCTCTTTCCTTCTGCCTTTACTGAAGGCGAAAAATCAATCGAAATTAATGGCTTGATTTGGATGGGAGAGGCGGTTTTTATGAAGCAGCAAATCGAGGAAAAACTAGCCCAGGGTTTTCGTTGTGTGAAACTTAAAATTGGTGCTATAGATTTTGATAAAGAATTGGAATTATTGCGCTTTATCCGGGAACATTTTACTGCTGATCAAGTTGAAATTCGGGTAGATGCTAATGGTGCTTTTGGTTTAAATGAAGCTTTATATAAATTAAATCAATTATCTGGATTTGAATTACATAGTATTGAGCAGCCTGTTTCGAAAAACAACACTGACAGGATGGCAGAGCTGTGTAAGACTGCTCCTTTTTCCATTGCCTTAGATGAAGAGTTAATAGGTGTGTTTTCTTTAGCTGAAAAAGAGCAGTTATTGCAAAAAATCAAGCCGCAATACATCATTTTAAAACCGAGTTTTATAGGTGGTTTTCGAGGAACTCAAGAGTGGATTTCGTTAGCCGAAAAGTATAATATTGGCTGGTGGATTACTTCAGCTTTAGAGAGTAATGTGGGCCTAAATGCCATTGCACAATGGACCTTTTTGCAGCATAATGAAATGCCTCAAGGACTTGGAACGGGTGCGCTTTATACCAACAATTTTCATTGCCCGCTTGAAGTTACAGCAGGACAATTGTGGTATAAAAAAGCTAAAAAATGGGTTTTTGATTTATAAAATAAAAAGTTGTCGATACATTTTTTCTGCTGTTTTTTGTCACAAAAAATCATTCGAACTAGTAAATTTGTCCGAATGATTTTTTTGTTTTCCAAGTTGAGTTTGTGATTTTATTTATTAATTAAAGGAATCACCTTTTTACCAATTAGTTCAATAGATTCCATCAACTGCGAATGTGTTAAACCTGCACTGTCCATTTGAAAAGTCAATCTTGAAATTCCGCCTAAATCTTCACTAAATTGAAGAATTTTCTCTGCTACTTCTTCAGGTTCTCCAACAGTTAAAGCACCATATTTACCCACCTGAGCATTGAAATGAGCTGGTGTTATTGGTGGCCAGCCTCTTTCTTTTCCTATTTTGGTAAAGGCTTCTGCATAACCAGGATAAAAATCTGCTAATGCTTTAGTGCTGCTGGTGGCTACATAACCCAAACAATGAATACCAACTTTTAATGTTTCTGGCGAATGTCCCGCTTGTCTTCCTGCTTCTTTATACAAATCGACTAAGCCTCGAAAGCGCCTTGGTTCACCGCCAATTATAGCAATCATAAGCGGAATTCCTAATGTTCCTGCTCTTACAAAGGATGCTGGTGTACCACCCACACCAATCCACAAAGGCATTTGATCCTGAAAAGGTCTTGGGTAAATTTTTTGATTGACTAAAGGTGCTCTAAATTTTCCAGACCAGTCTACCGTTTCATTATTTTGAATTTGGAGAAATAGTTCCAGTTTTTCCAAAAAAAGAGAATCATAATCCTGAAGATTGAATCCGAACAAAGGAAATGATTCAGTAAAAGAACCTCGTCCAACTACTAATTCGGCTCTTCCTCTTGAAATAAGATCAAGAGTAGCAAACTCCTGAAAAACCCGAACTGGATCGGCAGCACTCAATACTGTAACAGCGCTACTTAGTTTAATTTGTTTGGTTCTGGCAGCTGCTGCAGCCAAAATAACCGCTGGAGCTGAATCAAAAAATTCACGTCGATGGTGTTCACCGATGCCAAATACTGAGAGACCTGCCTGATCAGCCTGTTCTATTCGGGTCAATAAATCTTCGAGTATATCTGCGCCATCCACGGCTTTTTGAATTTTGCCAGATGCAAAACTGTCTATTCCAATTTCCATAGTGTTTTAGTTTAAATTATAATTAACCAAATAACAAAACGATGCTGTTACTTTATTAAGTATCAAAGCTAGTTTTTTTCATTGTAATTATGCTTTAATTTTATTGTAGAAAAGATAAGAAACTCCTAAAATTACTAAGAAAATTATAGGAGCAACAATTGCTGATGCTGGATCTCCACTTACAGAATGTGCAATAGATGCAGAAACAAATGTCAATGCAAATCCGAAGTAAGCAAATGATTTAATTTTATCTGAAACTATTGGAAGCAACAATGCTAAAGCTCCTAAAACTTTTAAAATAGCCAGTTCAATTCTGAAATAATCCGGAAAACCTAAATGTACAAATGCTGCTTTCATATCTGGATTGGTAACATAACTGAATGCACTAAAAAGCATCATAAAAGAGATAATTCCTGTTGTTGTCCAATAAATAATTTTGTTTGTTTTCATTTTCTAATTTTTGAGAATTTAATTTTTGGTTTATTTTGATGATGTAAAATTGCAACAGAAACAAGCCCTAAAACGATGCGATATGATAAAAAAAACCGTTGATAAATGTCAACGGTTTTTAAGGATTGTTTGGATATGTATATCGTAATCAAATTATATATTCACTACAATTTTTCCAAATTGCTTGTTGGATTCTAAATAATCATGAGAAGCAACGATGTCATCAATACTAAAAACTTTATCAATAACTGGTTTCAATTTTTCTTCGGCTAATCCTTTATCAATAAAAGTGATAGCTTGTATTAAAACTTTCATATTTCCCATTACTTCAATCGCTGAATAGCCTCTAATAGTTGGTGTTTTCATCAAAACATCAAATGCAGGGAAACTGGCAGGTTCGTGACTTAATGCACCGTAAACAAAAACTTTTCCGTTTTCGGCAACCGAGCTTAAAAGATTACTAAATTTAGCACCCACAACAGGATCTAAAATGATATGAGCTCCAATATTATTGGTGATTTTTAAAACTTCTGTTGCAATATCTTGTTCTGATGTTACAATTACGTGGGATGCTCCCGCTTTTAGTAGCGCTTCCTTTTTCTTTGTCGAAGTAGTTAAGGCAATTGCAATTCCTCCAACATAATTAGTCATTTGGATAGCTGCCAATCCTGCACTGCTCGAAGCGGCATTAATTACCACAAATTGTCCCGCCTTTAATTGACCCGAATGTACCACCATACCATACATTGTTAAGTAACTTGTCCAAACAGATGCTGCTTCATCAAAAGACAAATTAGAAGGATACTTGTGTATTGCATAGGCTGGCATATTGATATATTCGCCATAAGAAGCATAGTTGTGTAAAGAAAAACCCGGAACAATATTTACGAGATCACCCACTGCCAAATGCGAAACTTCAGTACCAACTGCTTCGATAATTCCAGCGGCTTCATAGCCTAATTGAGCTGGAAATATAGGATTTTCGATATACATTCCCTGACGATACATTGCATCAGCTCTGTTAATTCCGATTGATTTCACCTGAATTCTTACTTCTTGTGGTCCAGGGTAAGAGACTGCTATATTTTCTACTTTTAATACTTCAGGAGCTCCAGCTTCATGAAAAACCACTGTTTTAGACATTTTTGATAAATTGCTCATTGCTTTATTTTTTTAATATTTTTATTGATTTTGATAAAGCAAAGTTGCATCAAGGGTACATCTTTCAACAATGAGATATGATAAAAAAAAACGTTGACATATATCAACGTTTTTATAATTTAAAATCTAAAATGGAGTTTATTTTGTTCCTTGCTTTCTAATTCTGCTTAACGTTTCTTTGGTAATACCCAAAAAAGAAGCGATAAGATGTTGTGGAAAACGTTGAATAAATTGTGGATGATGGGCCGCAAATTCTTCATAACGCTTTTCAGCCGTGTTACTTATAGTCGAACTTAATCGGCGTTGGTTAGCAATAGCATTTCTTTCATCCATTAAACGTGTCATTTGTACTAAAGCGGGTATTTTGTCCATCAAATCCATCATTTCAGCTCTTGTGGTAATTAGGAGTTCAGTATCTTCCCAAGCATCAATATTATATTTGGATGGCGTAAGCATTATAGAGCTTTCACGATCGTTTGCCCAATAGTTTTCAATTAAAAGATGTACAATATGTTCTGTACCTTTCTCATCAACACTGTATTGGCGCATGGCTCCTTTAACAATAAAACCAACATATTTAGACACATCACCTTCTTGCAAAAAGTATTGTTTTTTTCTCAGCTTTTTAGGTTGAAAAGTGATTACAATTAACGCTTGCTCTTCAGCTGTAAGTGCTAAATTTGAATATTGATTAATATAGTCTATTAATTTTTCGTGCATTAGTTTGATGATTCATTAAAACAATGCAAGGTATAAAAAAAATGACTTTATTTCACAGCATCATTGACTGTTTGGCTATCTACAAACTGCTCAAAACTGATGATTTTACTGTCTTTCAATTTCCAAATGTGAGCTACTCTGGCTGAAAATGATTTGCCTGTAATTTTATAAGTTCCGGTGTAATTTCCGTAAGCCACAACTTTATCATCACTGGCAACATAATCTTCAGGAGTAAATTTATAATCAATCCATTCGCTTCCCAATCGGCTAAAGACATTTTTGGTAATTTCTTCTAATCCAATATAAGTTCCTGCATACGGAAAACCTTTGGCTTCTGTCCAGGAAATATTTTCAGCGGAATATTGCGCTAGATTTTTACCGTTTTCTTCCGAGGTTTTTCCTTCGTAAGTGCTTTTAACTATTTCGAGGTTTGTCATTGTTTTTTTATTTAAAGAACAGCCTGAAAATACCAAAAGTATCATCAGGCTGTAAAGAATTGATTTTACCATTTCATTTCTCCTGTATTTACTTTGGCACCAATTTGTAAGGCGGTTTCAAAAGTAAGTGTTGGATATTTTGCTTTCAAAGCTGTAATTAAAGTTTCAGATGTTTTATTGTTCTTTAAAGCTTCTTCATAAAATTGAATATAACTTTTAGTATGATTTACGGCAGTGATATCAAATGGAGAATTGGAATTG
>Ga0247814_10001192_pt1 | contig 15936 bp, 10 predicted proteins | sample UWRJL179409R1_FD_179947 | JGI IMG/M metagenome (GOLD analysis project Ga0247814, IMG submission 179947) | Plant litter microbial communities from Arlington Agricultural Research Station in Wisconsin, United States - UWRJ-L179-409R-1 | ecosystem: Environmental > Terrestrial > Plant litter >...
GCGCATAAATTGCCTTCGCCTAAAGAAATCAGCGGCATCCTTGATCAATATGTGATTGGTCAGGAACGTGCCAAAAAGGTTCTGGCCGTAGCGGTGTACAACCACTACAAGCGTCTGAACCAACGCGACAAAAAGAATGACGACGTCGAGCTCGGCAAGAGCAACATCTTGCTGATCGGCCCGACAGGCTCGGGTAAAACCCTGCTTGCCGAAACGCTGGCCCGCTTGCTGAACGTTCCGTTCACCATTGCCGACGCAACCACCCTCACCGAGGCGGGTTATGTAGGTGAGGATGTGGAGAACATCATTCAGAAGCTGCTGCAGAAGTGCGATTACGATGTAGAAAAAGCCCAGATGGGCATCGTCTATATCGATGAGATCGACAAGATCTCGCGCAAGTCTGACAACCCGTCGATCACTCGGGATGTTTCCGGTGAAGGCGTGCAGCAGGCCTTGCTCAAATTGATCGAAGGCACGGTTGCTTCTGTTCCACCTCAAGGTGGTCGCAAGCATCCGCAGCAGGAATTCCTTCAGGTTGACACGCGCAACATTCTGTTCATCTGCGGCGGTGCGTTCTCTGGTCTGGAAAAGGTTATTCAAAACCGTTCGACCAAGGGTGGCATTGGCTTCAACGCGGAAGTACGCAGTAAGGAAGAAGGCAAGAAGGTCGGCGAATCCCTGCGTGAAGTCGAGCCTGACGATTTGGTCAAGTTCGGTCTGATCCCTGAGTTTGTGGGTCGTCTGCCAGTTCTGGCGACTTTGGACGAGCTGGATGAAGCTGCACTGATGCAGATTCTCACCGAGCCGAAAAATGCCCTGACCAAGCAATACGCCAAGCTGTTCGAAATGGAAGGTGTGGACCTTGAATTCCGCACTGACGCGCTGAAATCCGTAGCCCGCCGAGCGCTTGAGCGTAAAACTGGTGCACGTGGATTGCGTTCCATCCTTGAAGGCGTTTTGCTCGATACCATGTATGAAATCCCCTCGCAGTCTGAGGTGAGCAAGGTGGTGATCGACGAAAGCGTTATTGAAGGCACGTCCAAGCCGCTGTTGATCTACGAAAACAGTGAGCCGCCGGCGAAGGTTGCACCTGACGCGTAAGCTACATTGCTGCATGAGTAAGTTGCTGCACGAATAGAAAGGGGCCTTCGGGTCCCTTTTTGCATTTCCTGCCTCAAGGCTTGTTTTTTCAGGGAACTACCCCCATCTTGAATTCAAGCTCATTCCTGTCCACGGCCACATGGCCGCCGTAGAGGCGAAATCATGAAAACGACCATTGAATTGCCTCTCTTGCCATTGCGCGATGTTGTGGTTTATCCGCACATGGTTATCCCGCTGTTCGTGGGGCGCGAGAAGTCTATCGAAGCCCTTGAGGCGGCGATGACAGGCGACAAACAGATCCTGTTGCTCGCGCAAAGAAATCCTGCAGATGATGATCCAGGTGAAGACGCTCTTTATAACGTCGGCACCATTGCAACCGTATTGCAATTGCTCAAACTGCCCGATGGCACCGTCAAGGTGCTGGTCGAAGGTGAGCAACGCGGCTCTGTCGAGCGCTTCATCGAGGTCGACGGACACTGTCGCGCAGAGGTTGCGCTGATCGATGAGGTCGATGCGCCTGATCGTGAATCCGAAGTGTTCGTGCGCAGCTTGCTGGCTCAGTTCGAACAATACGTCCAGCTGGGCAAGAAAGTACCAGCTGAAGTCCTGTCTTCGCTTAACAGCATCGATGAGCCTGGCCGTCTGGTAGATACCATGGCGGCGCACATGGCGCTGAAAATCGAGCAGAAGCAGGAAATTCTCGAAATCATCGATCTGTCAGCCAGGGTCGAGCATGTACTTGCCTTGCTGGATGCAGAGATCGACTTGCTGCAGGTCGAGAAGCGCATTCGCGGCCGCGTCAAAAAGCAAATGGAGCGCAGTCAGCGCGAGTATTACTTGAATGAGCAGATGAAGGCCATTCAGAAAGAACTCGGCGACGGCGAAGAAGGGCACAACGAAATCGAAGAGCTGAAAAAGCGCATCGATAACGCTGGTTTGCCTAAAGACGCCATGACCAAAGCAACTGCTGAGCTGAACAAGCTTAAGCAAATGTCGCCGATGTCTGCTGAGGCGACTGTTGTTCGCTCCTATATTGACTGGCTGGTCCAGGTGCCTTGGAAAGCGCAGAGCAAGGTTCGTCTGGATCTGGCTCGTGCTGAAGACATTCTCGACGCAGACCACTACGGTCTCGAGGAAGTCAAAGAACGCATCCTGGAATATCTCGCTGTTCAAAAGCGCGTGAAGAAAATTCGTGGTCCGGTTTTGTGTCTGGTAGGTCCGCCAGGCGTGGGTAAAACCTCGCTGGCGGAGTCGATTGCCAATGCTACCAACCGCAAATTTGTTCGTATGGCCTTGGGTGGCGTGCGTGATGAAGCTGAAATTCGCGGTCACCGCCGCACCTATATCGGTTCGATGCCGGGAAGATTGATTCAAAAGATGACGAAAGTGGGCGTGCGCAACCCGCTGTTCCTGCTTGATGAAATCGACAAGATGGGCAGCGACATGCGTGGCGACCCGGCTTCGGCACTGCTCGAGGTGCTGGATCCGGAGCAGAACCACAACTTCAACGACCACTATCTCGAAGTCGATTACGATCTTTCTGACGTAATGTTCCTGTGCACCGCGAACTCGATGAACATCCCGGCGGCTCTGCTGGACCGGATGGAAGTGATTCGTCTGCCTGGCTACACCGAAGACGAAAAGATCAACATCGCCGTCAAGTACCTCACGCCGAAACAGCTTCAGGCCAATGGTTTGAAGAAAGGCGAGGTAGAGTTCGACGAAGAAGCGATCCGTGACATCGTGCGTTATTACACGCGTGAAGCGGGTGTACGGAGCCTTGAACGGCAGATTGCCAAGGTCTGCCGCAAGGCGGTCAAAGAGCATGCGCTGGAGAAACGTTTTGCAATCCGTGTCAGCGCAGAAATGCTCGAACACTTCCTGGGCGTGCGCAAATTCCGCTACGGTCTGGCCGAACAGCAGGATCAGATCGGACAGGTTACCGGTCTGGCATGGACTCAAGTCGGCGGGGAATTGCTGACTATCGAAGCGGCAGTTGTGCCTGGTAAAGGTCAACTGATCAAGACCGGTTCTCTGGGTGATGTGATGGTGGAATCGATCACCGCTGCCTTGACCGTGGTCCGCAGTCGCGCCAAAAGCCTGGGAATCCCTCTGGACTTCCATGAGAAGCGTGACACCCACATCCACATGCCGGAAGGGGCAACCCCGAAAGATGGGCCTAGCGCAGGCGTAGGCATGTGCACGGCCCTTGTTTCAGCCCTGACACAGATCCCGGTACGTGCAGACGTGGCAATGACGGGCGAAATCACCCTGCGCGGGCAGGTTCTGGCCATTGGCGGTTTGAAGGAAAAACTGCTCGCAGCACACCGTGGTGGCATCAAGACGGTGATCATTCCTGAGGAAAACGTTCGCGATCTGAAAGAGATTCCTGACAACATCAAAGCGGATCTGCAGATCAAGCCAGTTAAATGGATTGACGAAGTCCTGCAAATTGCGCTGCAATACGCGCCGGAGCCCTTGCCGGATGTAGCTCCCGAGATGGTTGCAAAGGATGAAAAACGCGAGTCTGACTCTAAGGAAAGAATTAGCACGCATTAGTCTGGACTGCCTGCCTTGACAGCTTTTTGGAGCCCTTGTTATAAAGCGGCTCTTCTAAGCGTCTGCAGGCCATTCAGCGCTTGTTTTTGCTACACCAAAAAAACTTAGAAACATACTCAATATAGACATAAGGGGACTTAGAGTGAACAAGTCGGAACTGATTGATGCTATCGCCGCATCCGCTGATATCCCGAAAGCTGCTGCTGGCCGTGCGCTGGACGCAGTAATCGAATCCGTCACTGGCGCTCTGAAGGCTGGCGACTCTGTTGTACTGGTTGGTTTCGGGACCTTCTCCGTTACTGATCGTCCAGCGCGTATCGGTCGTAACCCTCAGACGGGTAAGACGCTTGAAATCGCTGCTGCGAAAAAACCAGGCTTCAAAGCCGGTAAAGCCCTGAAAGAAGCTGTCAACTAAGTTCTCAAAGCCTTTGCCCAACCGAGCAGAATTCGTTCTGTGTCGGCAAGCGCAGCGGTGGTGCGGTCGGTTTGAATCCGGCCTGACACACCGGGGTCGCGGTTACCAGCCCCCGTCCGCTTCGCCAGTTACGAGAAGGCGCATCCTCGGATGCGCCTTTCTTCTATCCGCTTTCTACCCACGCTCCGCGGTTGGTTAGTCAGTACAACCGTTTTGGGGGACGCATGCTGCAGAACATCAGGGACAATTCACAAGGCTGGATTGCCAAGACAATCATCGGAATCATCATTGCGTTGATGGCTTTGACGGGGTTCGATGCGATTTTCACTGCCACGAGCACCAGCCAGGACGCCGCCAAAGTCAACGGTGAGGAAATCACCAAGAACGAGTTGAGCCAGGCGGTCGACATGCAACGTCGGCAGCTCATGCAGCAACTGGGCAAGGATTTCGATCCTGCCTTGCTGGATGAAAAAATGCTCCGCGACTCGGCCCTCAAAGGTCTGGTTGATCGCAAGCTGCTGCTTCAGGGCGCCAGCGATGCGAAGTTCACGTTCTCCGAAGCTTCGCTGGATCAGCAGATTTTGCAAACACCTGAGTTCCAGGTCGATGGCAAATTCAACGCCGACCGCTTTGACCAGGTCATCCGCCAGTTGGGCTTTACCCGTCTGCAGTTCCGCCAGATGCTGGCTCAGGAAATGCTGATCGGTCAGGTCCGTGCCGGTGTGGCGGGCAGTGCCTTTGTTACCGACGCACAGGTTGAAGCATTCGCCCGTCTGGAAAAACAGACCCGCGACTTTGCTTCGCTGACCCTTACCGCTGATCCGTCCTCTGTGAAAGTGACCGAGGACGAAATCAAGGCTCACTACGATGAACACGCAAAAGAGTTCATGAGTCCTGAGCAGGTAGTGTTGGATTACATCGAGCTGAAGAAGTCCTCTTTCTTCGACAAGGTTCAGGTCAAGGATGAGGATCTGCAGGCGGCGTACCAGAAAGAAATCGCCAATCTTGCCGAACAGCGCCGTGGCGCGCACATCCTGATCGATGTGAACGACAAGATGACCGACGCCCAGGCCAAAGCGAAGATTGAAGAAATTCAACAGCGCCTGGCCAAAGGTGAAGACTTCGCAGCATTGGCGAAGGAGTTTTCCCAGGATCCGGGTTCGGCATCCAAAGGTGGTGACCTGGGTTACGCAGGTAAAGGCGTTTACGACCCGGCCTTTGAAGACGCGCTGTATGCGCTGAACAAAGATCAGGTGTCTGCTCCGGTACGTAGCGACTTTGGCTGGCACCTGATCAAGCTGCTTGGCGTTGAAGCACCGTCGGTGCCTACGCTGGCGAGCCTGAAAGGCAAGCTGACCAACGAGCTGAAATCCCAGCAGGTCGAGCAACGTTTCGTCGAGGCGACCAAGCAACTCGAAGACTCCGCGTTCGAAGCTTCCGATCTGGCCCAGCCGGCTCAGGAGCTGGGTCTGAAGGTGCAAACCAGTGCTCCATTCGGTCGCGAAGGCGGCGAAGGTCTGACGGCCAACCGTGCAGTCATTCAGGCCGCATTCAGCCCTGAAGTGCTGGAAGAAGGCTCCAACAGCAACGCGCTGGAACTGGATCCTGAAACGGTCGTCGTGGTGCGCTCCAAAGAGCACCGCATGCCTGAGCAGCTACCACTGGAAGCCGTTGCCACCGCGATCCGGGCCAAGCTGGTCAAGGATCACGCTGCCGACGCAGTAAAGGCCAAGGGCGAGGCGCTGTTGGCTGGCCTGCGTGATGGCAAGATTCCATTGGCCGCCAAGCAGGATGGCCATAGCTGGAACGTCATGGAGGCGGTCACTCGCGGCCAGGAAGGTATCGATCCAGCTGTGCTGCAAGCGCTGTTCCGCATGCCCAAGCCTGAAGCCAAGGACAAGCCGGAATTCACCAGCCTTGCGCTGGCTGACGGCAGCTTTGTGATTGTGCGCCTCAATGGTGTGAATCAGGCGGCAGCACCGAGCGACGCAGAGAAGGCTCAGTACCGTCGCTTTCTCGCGTCACGTGCCGGCCAGCAGGATTTCGCTGCTTACCGTGCGCAGCTGGAAAGCAAAGCGAAGATCGAACGGTTTTGATGGTTTGATCGGACGTAAAAAGAAGGCCGCTCATTGAGCGGTCTTTTTTTTGGTGAAATTACCCTAAGCATTTACCGAGGGGTTGTGGATTAAGTACGACAGGCTGGATTCAGGTTCCAGTGCTCCATGGTGTGAGAATTCGAGTCTCTCCGTCCGAAACTGGGGTGTCGTTTGTGTTCGACTCGAATTCTTTGGCTGCTGCACCGACGTAATCGCGGGCAAGCGCGCTCCTACGGTTGGATCGCGCTTTAGCAGTAGGAGCGCGCTTGCCCGCGATTGCAATTTAACGAACGCCGATGTGCCTCGGGCTGTATCCGGAGGTCAAAAAAAGCCCGCAAATCTCTCGATTCACGGGCTTCGGGTCACGCTGCGAAGATTACTCTTCGATGTTGCCCATCGCAGTAGTGTTGAAACCACCATCCACGTACATGATTTCGCCGCTGATGCCAGACGCCAGGTCCGAGCACAGGAACGCGCCGGCGTTGCCGACTTCATCGATGGTCACGTTACGACGCAGTGGAGTCTGCGCTTCGTTGGCGGCCAGCATCTTGCGGAAGTTCTTGATACCGGAAGCGGCGAGGGTGCGGATCGGGCCAGCCGATACAGCGTTCACGCGGGTGCCTTCCGGGCCAAGGCTGCCAGCCAGATAACGTACGCCCGCTTCCAGGCTGGCTTTGGCCATGCCCATCACGTTGTAGTTAGGCATGGTGCGCTCGGCGCCCAGGTACGACAGGGTCAGCAGGCTGCCATTGCGGCCTTTCATCATTTCCCGGCCAGCCTTGGCCAAGGCCACGAAGCTGTACGCACTGATGTCATGCGCGATGCGGAAACCGTCACGGGTGGTGGCTTCGGTGAAGTCACCATCCAGTTGATCACCAGGCGCGAAGCCTACGGAGTGAACGATCACGTCCAGGCCGTCCCACTTCTTGCTCAGGTCTTCGAAGACCTTGGAGATTTCTTCGTCGCTTGCTACGTCACAAGGGAAGCACAGCTCAGGGCCCGAGCCCCAGCCAGCGGCGAATTCTTCGACGCGACCTTTGAGTTTGTCGTTCTGATAGGTGAAAGCAAGCTCTGCACCTTCGCGATGCATGGCGGCAGCGATGCCGGATGCGATGGACAGTTTGCTAGCGACACCGACGATCAGGACGCGCTTACCGGCGAGAAAACCCATGTGTTGTTCCTCTTCAGGTTAATCGACAGCCACTGGTGCCAAAAAGGCGGCTTCCAGCAGCTGCTGTGTATAAGGATGTTGCGGTGCGGCAAATATGGTTTGCGCGTCACCCTGTTCGACCACTTGGCCTTGCTTGACCACCATCAACTGGTGGCTCAGCGCCTTGACGACAGCCAGGTCATGGCTGATGAACAAATACGTCAGGTTGTACTTGGTTTGCAGTGACCGCAGTAGCTCCACTACCTGACGCTGAACTGTCCGGTCGAGAGCCGAAGTCGGCTCGTCCAGCAGAATCAGCGCCGGTTTCAATACCAGCGCCCGGGCAATGGCGATTCTCTGCCGCTGCCCGCCGGAGAACTCGTGAGGGTAGCGGTGCCGGGTTTCCGGATCCAGACCTACTTCCCTGAGTGCTTCGATAACGGCCATTTCCTGCTCGTTTGCCGTACCCATGCGATGAATGCGCAGGCCTTCGCCCACGATTTCACTCACCGACATCCGCGGGCTGAGGCTGCCAAACGGGTCCTGGAACACCACCTGCATCTGCCGGCGCAACGGACGAATCTGTTGCTGAGACAGGCAGTCTAGCGTTTCACCCTGGAAACGTATGGCCCCTCGGCTACCAATCAGCCGAAGTATCGCCAGACCCAGTGTCGATTTGCCCGAACCGCTTTCGCCGACAATCCCCAGCGTTTGCCCTTTGGGCAGACTGAAGTTGATGCCGTCCACAGCCTTGACGTGATCGACGGTCTTCTTGAACAGCCCCTTCTTGATCGGAAACCAGACCCGCAGATCGTCCACTTCCAGCAGTGTCGGGCCCGCGGGGTTGGGCGAAGGCCCGCCGCTAGGCTCTGCGCCAAGCAGAACTTTGGTGTACGGATGCTGCGGCGAACGAAACAGTTCGTCACAAGACGCTTGTTCGACGATGCAACCTCGCTGCATGACACATACGCGATTGGCTATTTGCTTCACAACATTCAAATCATGGCTGATCAGCAGCAATGCCATGCCTAACCGCGCCTGTAGATCCTTGAGCAATTCGAGGATTTTCAGCTGCACGGTAACGTCCAGGGCGGTGGTCGGTTCGTCGGCGATTAGCAGTTCCGGTTCGTTGGCCAATGCCATGGCAATCATGACTCGCTGCCGCTGGCCGCCTGAGAGCTCGTGTGGCAGGGCTTTGAGGCGTTTGACAGGTTCGGGGATGCCTACCAGCTCCAGCAGCTCCAGAGTGCGGCGTGTGGCGTCCTTGCCGGTCAGGCCTTTATGCAGGCCGAGCACTTCATTGATTTGTTTTTCAATCGATTGCAGCGGGTTCAGAGAGGTCATCGGCTCTTGAAAAATCATCGCGATGCGATTGCCGCGAATGCCTTGCAGTTTTTTCTCACTCAATGTCAGCAAGTCCTGCCCGGCATAGTGGATTGTGCCGCTGGGATGACGGGCGAGGGGGTAGGGCAGCAGGCGCAGGATCGAGTGCGCCGTGACCGATTTGCCGGAACCGCTTTCGCCCACCAGCGCCAGGGTTTCGCCGCGGCGGATATCAAAGCTGATGCCCTCGACTACCCGCTGGCAACCTTCGCCGGAGACGAACTCGACGGCCAGATCGCGGATCTCGATCAGATTGTCATTGTTCATGTCATTTCCTTGGGTCGAAAGCGTCGCGGGCGGATTCGCCGATGAACACCAGCAGGCTCAGCATGATGGCCAGTACCGCGAACGCACTGATGCCCAGCCATGGCGCCTGGAGGTTGGATTTGCCCTGGGCGACAAGCTCGCCCAGCGACGGCGAACCGGCCGGCAAGCCGAAGCCAAGGAAGTCCAGTGCAGTCAGGGTACCGATGGCGCCGGTGAGGATGAATGGCATGAAGGTCATAGTCGAGACCATGGCATTGGGCAGAATGTGTCGGAACATGATTGCCCCGTTCTCCATCCCCAGGGCGCGTGCGGCACGCACGTATTCCAGGTTGCGGCCGCGCAGGAACTCGGCTCGCACCACGTCCACCAGGCTCATCCAGGAAAACAGCAGCATGATGCCCAGCAGCCACCAGAAGTTGGGCTGGACGAAGCTGGCGAGAATGATCAGCAGATAAAGCACCGGTAACCCGGACCAGATTTCCAGAAAGCGCTGGCCGAGCAAATCCACCCAGCCGCCGTAGAAGCCCTGCAAAGCGCCGGCGACCACGCCAATGATGGAACTGAGAATGGTCAGGGTCAGGGCGAACAGTACCGAAACCCGGAAGCCGTAAATCACCCGTGCCAGCACGTCACGACCCTGATCGTCGGTGCCCAGCAGGTTATCCGCTGATGGCGGGGCCGGGGCCGGGACTTTCAGGTCGTAATTGATGCTCTGGTAGCTGAAGGGGATCGGAGCCCACAGGGTCCAGCCGTCTTTCGCGGCCAGGAGTTCCTTGATGTACGGGCTTTTGTAATTGGCTTCCAGAGGGAATTCCCCGCCAAAGGTGGTTTCCGGATAGCGTTCGAACACCGGGAAGTACCAACTGCCGTCGTAACGCACGGCCAAGGGTTTGTCGTTGGCGATCAGTTCTGCGCCAAGACTCAAGCCAAACAGAATCAGGAACAGCCACAGCGACCACCAGCCACGTTTGTTGGCTTTGAAGCGCTCGAAGCGGCGACGATTCAGAGGAGACAACTTCATATCAATGTTTCCTGCTTTCGAAGTCGATGCGCGGGTCCACCAGTGTGTAGGTGATGTCACCGATCAGTTTCACTACCAGACCCAGCAGGGTAAAGATGAACAGGGTGCCGAACACCACGGGGTAGTCGCGGTTGATCGCCGCCTCGAAGCTCATGAGGCCCAGGCCGTCGAGGGAGAAAATCACCTCCACCAACAACGAGCCGGTAAAGAAAATGCCGATGAAGGCCGAGGGGAAGCCGGCAATCACCAGCAGCATCGCATTACGAAACACATGGCCGTACAGCACGGCGCGGTTGCTCAGGCCCTTGGCCTTGGCAGTGATCACGTATTGCTTGCCGATTTCGTCGAGGAAGCTGTTTTTGGTCAGCAGGGTCATGGTGGCAAAGTTGCCGATCACCAGTGCCGTGACCGGCAAGACCAGGTGCCAGAAGTAATCGAGGATCTTGCCGCCCAGGCTCAATTCATCGAAGTTGTTCGAACTCAGGCCCCGCAGCGGGAACCAGTCGAAATAGCTGCCGCCGGCGAACATCACGATCAACAGGATCGCGAACAGAAACGCCGGGATGGCATAGCCGACGATGATCGCCGAACTGGTCCAGACATCGAAGTGACTGCCGTGCCGGGTGGCCTTGGCGATGCCCAGTGGGATGGACACCAGGTACATGATCAGCGTGCTCCATAACCCGAGCGAAATGGACACCGGCATCTTCTCGACGATCAGATCAATGACTTTTGCGTCGCGAAAAAAACTGCTGCCGAAATCCAGGTGCGAGTAGTTCTTGATCATGATCCACAAGCGTTCCGGGGCCGACTTGTCGAAGCCGTACATCTTCTCGATTTCTTTGACCAGCGCCGGGTCCAGGCCTTGGGCGCCGCGATAGTTGGAGCCGGCGACCGACACCTCGGCACCGCCCCCGGCAATGCGGCTGGTCGCGCCGTCGAAGCCTTCGAGTTTGGCGATCATCTGTTCCACCGGCCCGCCAGGAGCCGCCTGAATGATGACGAAGTTGATCAGCAGAATGCCGAACAGGGTCGGAATGATCAGCAGCAGGCGCCGGAAGATATAGGCCAGCATGTTATTGCTCCGTACTGGCAGGGGTGGAGTCAGGTTGCGGCACTGGCGGCGCCGGACGGGCATCAGGTTTGTACCACCAGCTGTTGAGCCCTATGTCCGACAGGGCTTTCACCCCGGGATGGCCGATGTGATCCCAGTACGCCACGCGCCAGGTCTTGATGTGCCAGTTCGGCAGCACGTAGAAACCCCAGAGCAGCACCCGATCCAGTGCTTTGGCATGGTCCACCAGTTCCTGCCGGGTGTTGGCGTTGATCAGGCCGTCCACCAGACTGTCCACGGCCGGGTCTTTTAGGCCCATGAAATTGCGGCTGCCGGGCCGATCGGCACTGACGGAGTGAAAGTATTCGCGCTGTTCGTTACCCGGCGAACTGGACTGGGGGAAGCTGCTGACAATCATGTCGTAGTCCCTGGAACGCAGACGGTTGACGTATTCCGCGGTATCCACCCGGCGGATGGTCAGTTCGATGCCCAGATCACTGAGGTTGCGCTTGTAGGGCAGCAGGATGCGTTCGAACTGGGTCTGGGCCAGCAGGAACTCCAGTTTCATCGGATTGCCTTGCGCATCGCTCATCTTGTCGTTCTTGACCGTCCAGCCTGCTTCTTGCAGCAGCTGGAAGGCGCGCCGCAGTTGCGGCCGGATCATGCCGCTGCCATCGCTGACCGGCAGTTTGAATTCTTCGTTGAATACTCGATCGGGGATCTTGCCGCGCAAGGGCTCGAGGATTTTCAGTTCTTCGCCGGAAGGCAGGCCACTGGCGGCCATCTCCGAGTTGTCGAAATAACTTTTGGTCCTGCTGTAGGAGCCATTGAACAGCTGTTTGTTGGTCCATTCGAAGTCGAGCAGCAGGGTCAGCGCTTCACGTACTTTCGGATCCTGAAACACCGGGCGCCGCAGGTTCATGACAAAACCCTGCATGCCCTGGGGGTTGCCATTGGGCAGTTCTTCCTTGATCAGACGGCCTTCACGTACAGCCGGCGTGTCGTAGGCGGTGGCCCAGTTTTTTGCGCTGGTTTCCAGCCAGTAATCAAACTGTCCGGCCTTGCCTGCCTGGAGCGCCACATCGAAGTCGCGATAGTAGTCATAGCTCATGACGTCGAAGTTGAACTGCCCGCGATTGATCGGCAGGTCTTTGGCCCAATAGTCCTTGACCCGTTCGTAACGCACCGATCGACCGGCCTTGACCTCGGAGACCTTATAGGGGCCGCTGCCCAGCGGGAAATCGAGGTTGCCCTTGGTGAATTCGCGATTGGCCCAGAAATGTTTCGGCAGCACGGGCAACTGACCGAGGATCAGCGGCATCTCCCGGCTCTGGCTGTCCTTGAACTTGAAAAGGACTCGCAGTGGATCTTCGACCACCACCTTGTCGACGCCGGCGTAATAAGCCCGGTACATGGGGGCGCCGTCCTTGATCAGGGTATTGAAGGAAAACTCCACGTCTTCGGCGCGGATCGGGTGGCCATCATGAAAACGCGCTTCGGGGCGCAGGTAAAAGCGCACCCAGGTGTTGTCCGGGGCTTTTTCGATCTTGCTGGCGATCAGCCCGTACTCAGTCATCGGCTCGTCGAGGCTGGAACGGGCCAGGGTGTCATAGATCAGGCCGACGTCTTCTGCGGGGGTGCCCTTGTTGATGAACGGATTGAGGCTGTCGAAGCTGCCGAATCCCGCCTGGCGAAACAGTCCGCCCTTGGGTGCATCAGGATTCACGTAGTCGAAATGCTTGAAGTTGGCCGGGTACTTTGGCGCTTCGTCGTACATGGTCACGGCATGCAGAGGCGCCGCTTGAGCGGTACAGGCGAGCCCGGCAAGAAAGAGGCCGCCAGCCTGCATCAGCAGGGAACGCAAAACGGTCATTGAGTCTTCTCCAGGGATTTGAGCCACCACGCGCGCAGCCCCAAGGTATAGGGCGGGGTGGTGACCATGGCGAACCGGTTGCGGTAAGCCAGACGATGATTGTTCAGATACCAGTTGGGGATCATGTAGTGCTGCGACAGCAAGACACGATCCAGTGCCCGTGCCGCTGCGACTTGTGAATCACGGGTTTGTGCGCCGAGCAGTTGATTGAGCAGCCCGTCGACCACCGGATTGGCGATGCCTGAATAATTCTTGCTGCCCTTGATATAGGCCTGGCTGGAGTGAAAATACTGCCATTGCTCAAGTCCCGGGCTGAGGGTTTGCGGCATGGTCATGCTCACCATGTCGAAATCGAATTGATCCAGGCGCTGCTTGTACTGCGCCCGGTCCACGGTGCGCAAGCCGGCATCGATCCCGATGCGTCGCAGGTCTTCGATAAACGGCTGGAAGATTCGTTCAAGGCTGGGATTGACCAGCAATATCTCGAAACGAAGCGGCTGATTGTCGGCATTCACCAGCCGTTGATCCGACCACTTCCAGCCGGCCTCAGCCAGCAGCTTCAGGGCTTTGCGCATGGTTTCCCGGGGGATGCCGCCGCCGTCGGTTTTCGACACGCTGAACGGCTGGGTGAACAGGCTCGCCGGCAACTGGTCGCGATACGCCGAGAGCATCAGCCATTCGGCACCCGTGGGCAGGCCCGTCGCGGAAAATTCGCTGTTGGGGTAGTAACTCATGGTGCGCGTGTAGGCATCGTTGAACAGCGTGCGATTGGTCCATTCAAAGTTGAACATCAGGCCCAGGGCTTCTCGCACTCTCACGTCGGCGAAGCTGCTGCGGCGGCTGTTCATGAACAGCCCTTGAGTCTGGGTCGGGATCTTGTGCGGGATCTGCGCCTTGATCACCTGACCATTGGCCACGGCGGAGAAGTTGTAGCCGGTGGACCAGTTCTTGGCCTGGTGTTCGATATAGATGTCGAACTCACCGGCCTTGAAGGCTTCGAAGGCCACGTCACTGTCGCGATAGAACTCCACCTCCACCCGGTTGAAGTTGTACTTGCCGCGGTTGACCGGCAGGTCCTTGCCCCAGTAATCCTTGACCCGCTCGAACACCAGTTGCCGACCGGGCATGACTTTAGTGATGCGATACGGTCCGCTGCCCAATGGCGGCTCGAAAGTGGTGGCCTTGAAGTCGCGGTCTTTCCAGTAATGCTGCGGCAGCACTGGCAGCTCGCCCAGACGCAGAATCAACAGCGGGTTGCCGGCACGTTTCAGGACAAAGCGAATGCGATGGCGATTGAGGATGTCGACCCGTTGCACTTCCTGTAAAGCTGTGCGGTATTGCGGATGTCCATCCTTGAGCAGCGTTCTGTAGGAGAAGGCGACGTCGTAGGCAGTGATCGGTTTACCGTCATGGAAACGGGCCTGAGGCCGAAGGTTGAACACCACCCAGCTGCGATCTTCACTGAACTCCACGCTCTGGGCGATCAGGCCGTAGCTGGACGTCGGCTCATCGCCGGAAGGGTCGTATTGCCCGGTACCGACCATCAGCGGCTCGTTCAGCTCATTGACGCCGTATTGCAGGAAATTGCCGGTGGAAACAGGGCTGCTGCCCTTGAAGGTGTAGGGATTGAGGGTGTCAAAAGTACCGAACGCCATCATCCGCAAGGTGCCACCTTTCGGCGCCTCGGGATTGACCCAGTCGAAATGCGTGAAACTGGCCGGATACTTGAGCACACCAAACTGCGCATAGCCGTGGCTTTCGCTGATGGCTGCGCATACGGGAAAGCTCAAGACCAGGCTTAGGGCGAACAGGAGGGGACGTATCACGATCCAGACGGCTTGGGCTTTTGGGTCGGTAACATTAACAGCTTGTATCGACTGGAAAAAGGGCGGGGGAGTTAGATGCCGAGCCTGTGGTGAAAGGTTTTTGGGAGAGCGGTGCTTGCTGGCGATAAGAATGGGAGATCTACACATTTTTCCGAAGTTGGTTTTGTGTACATATCCTTTATCTAGGTAACGGCTGCTTAGGGTTCCGCCCTTACGGCGGGTCACTTTTGGCAAACAGCCCCAAAAGTAACCAAAAGGTCCTTGCCCCACCACTCGGCACCTCGCTTAGGCTCGGTGTACCCGACCGCAGACCTTAAACCGTGGGCCGCCGCGAAGCGCCATCCCTGGCCCAGCGCGGCTAACCCGGCGTCCTGCCGGGTTGCCCACGGTTCAAGGCCCGCGTTCGGCCAGCGTGGTTTGACGGGGCGCTTAAGATCAAAAGCCAGATCAACGGCCAGATCAACAGCAGAACCGGATCTTGTAGGAGCCAACTTGTTGGCGAGGGCGATGGACCTGCGTGCATAGCAATATCGCCTCGCGAACAAGTTTGCTCCTACAGTTGAAATTCGAGCTTGCTCGCGAATCAGGCGCCGCGGTTGTCAGCGCGAAATCGCTTTCGCAGCCTTCGGCAGCTCCTACAGGGTTGGCGGATTTTCAGGCATAGCCCGGACCTGTAGGAGCTGACCGAGGTTACGAGGGCTGCGAAGGCGGTGTATCAGACACACCGCGTTATCGTTCTTCGCGAGCAAGCTCGGCTCCCACATTAAGCAGTGCAGACGGCAAATACGGTGCGGTAAGTTCACGCAACAGGCCGGCTTTCAGGCCGCCTCGCGCGCTTTTGATTTGGCTTTTGATTTGGCTTTTGATCTTAGGCGCCCCGTAAAACCACGCTGGCCGTAATCCGATATTGATTCGGCGGGCAACCGGCATGGATGCCGGTTTAGCCGCGCTGGGCCAGGGATGGCCCTTCGCGGCGGCCCGCCGAATCAATGTCGGATTACGGGCATGCCGAGCCTAGGCGAGGCACCGAGTGGTGGGGCAAGAGCCTTTTGCTTACTTTTGGGCTTTGTATGGACCGGACACATCGCTTACACGTGTACGGGGACATGGTTAACACTTTCTAGCGAACCCACGTCGCCGGGAAGCCATCATGCCTTGGAATACGAGAGATGCCATGAGCCTGAAAAAAGA
>Ga0247814_10001193_pt1 | contig 15934 bp, 14 predicted proteins | sample UWRJL179409R1_FD_179947 | JGI IMG/M metagenome (GOLD analysis project Ga0247814, IMG submission 179947) | Plant litter microbial communities from Arlington Agricultural Research Station in Wisconsin, United States - UWRJ-L179-409R-1 | ecosystem: Environmental > Terrestrial > Plant litter >...
CATACTTTTTTTGGAGCATCAGGTCGGTCTGTATCAGGTCTTTATGTTTGCCTATGTACAGGTCGCGGTCAAACCGTTTGATCGTGATATCTATTTTTATATCCCCAACATCGGGTTTATTACCCTGCTTACAGGAAAAAAATGTAACTACACACAGAAAAATTAGATAAATTTGGGGATGTTTTACGTTATATATCATTTATAGCAAATATAAACAGAACGGACAGGAAACCATCATCAGCAACTGCCTAAAAAAGGCAGATAATTGCGTCCTGTGCTTACATTAAAAAACAGATACGAATGAAAAGGATACTTACCGGACTACTATTGACATTTTTAACCAGCAGTGCTTTTGCACAATACAATTCTGAACCTTACTATGGATTCAGACTGGGCTTAACAGCACATCCAACTATTGGATGGGTTAAACCTGAGACAGGAAAAAGCAACGGTGTAAACCTCGGTTTTTCTTATGGTTTAATGGCTGACTTCAATTTTGCAGAGAATTATAGCTTCACTACCGGGCTTACCATCACCACAATTAATGGTAAAACGACAGAAATTGATCCGGCTCCATATCACCAGGCAACAGTTAATCCTGATCGTACAGCTTATGACCTGAAATATATGCTGCAGTATGTAGAAATCCCACTTACACTAAAATTGAAAACAGAGAAAATAGGCGATGTACGCTGGTTTGGACAATTCGGTTTATCTAATGATTTTAATATTGGGGCAAGACAGGATGTTGCGCTTGCCGGAAGGGTGCTTTATGATGATATACACATCAAAAAGAATATCAATTTTTATCGTGCAGGACTGATTATTGGCGGAGGAGTGGAATATGATGTAGCTAAAAATACGAGCGTAACTACAGGGTTAACGTTTAATAATGGTTTTACAGATATTTCTGATGACAAAAGCAGAAGTGTAAAAAATCATTATTTAGGTATAAACTTTGGGGTATTCTTTTAGCAGGACATGAAAATAGCACTAGCACAACTCAATTACCATATTGGTAACTTTGAACATAATACAAAAAAAATAATCGAATATATCGACCTGGCAAAAACTGATGGGGCGGATTTGGTAGTGTTTGCTGAACTTGCTGTATGCGGTTATCCGCCACGCGACTTCCTGGAATTTGAAGAATTTATTGCTCTTTGTGAAGGTGCGGCAAAAGAAATTGCGGGCCATTGTAATGGGATTGCCTGTATCGTCGGATTGCCGGTACGTAATGATGCCCCTGCGGGTAAAGACCTGTATAATGCGGCTTACTTTATTGAAAACGGGATAGTAAAAGCAGTAACAAGGAAAGCACTGTTGCCAAATTACGATGTTTTTGATGAATACCGTTATTTTGAACCAGCAACCCAGTTTGACTGTATAGAATTCCAGGGTACAAGGATCGCACTGACGATCTGTGAAGATCTTTGGAATATTAATAACAATCCATTGTATATTTCTAATCCAATGGATGTGCTCATTACACAGAAACCTGATGTGATGATTAATATCGCAGCTTCACCTTTCTCTTATCAGCACGATGATGAGCGCAGGGCAGTGCTTGCAGATAACGCAAAAAAATACCAGTTGCCTTTATTGTATGTGAACCAGGTTGGGGCACAGACAGAGATCATTTTTGATGGTGGTTCACTAGTATATGATAAACAAGGTAACCTGTTGGATGAAATGCCTTATTTTAAAGAGTATTTAAGGACGTATACGCTCAGTGGACAGGAAATTGAAGGATATAATCCTGTAGAACATCAACCTGTGTCTGACGTTGCGCAGATACATGATGCGCTGGTTATAGGGATACAAGACTACTTCAGAAAGTCAGGCTTTTCCAAAGCTGTGCTCGGTTTATCCGGCGGTATAGATTCTGCCATTGTATGTGCGCTGGCTTGCCGGGCATTGGGGCCAGAAAATGTTATGGCAGTACTGATGCCTTCAAAATATTCCTCTGATCACTCTATCAAAGATGCAATGGACCTGGTAGAAAACTTTGGCTGCAAGCATGAAGTGATACCAATAAAGGAGGCAGCTGATGCATTCGATAGTATGATGGCACATGCTTTCACTGGTTTATCATTTAACCTGACGGAAGAGAACATCCAGGCAAGGAGCAGAGGGATTGTAGTAATGGCTATGTCTAATAAATTTGGCTATATATTACTGAATACATCAAACAAAAGCGAGTGTGCAGTAGGATATGGAACGCTATATGGTGATATGTGCGGAGCAATTGGTGTAATAGGTGATGTGTATAAAACGCAAATTTATGAACTCGCTCATTACATCAATAAGGACGGAGAAGTGATCCCGGAAAACACTGTTGTTAAACCGCCATCAGCAGAGTTAAGGCCTGGTCAGAAGGATTCTGATTCGCTGCCGGATTATGATACGCTTGATGCAATTTTATACCAGTTTATAGAATTGAAGAAAAGTTCTAATGCCATTATTGCTTTAGGTTATGATCAGGAATTGGTGCGCAGGATTATAAAAATGGTGAATGCTGCGGAGTTTAAGCGCTATCAGACACCACCGATTTTACGGGTTTCTCCAAAGGCATTTGGAATGGGACGCAGGATGCCTATTGTGGGTAAGTATTTGGCATAAAGTTTTGTGAGGGAGATCGTCTCCAGGTAAAAAAAGGGTACCTCTGTTTTCTTCGCCATTCTTCTGAAAAGAAGAATGCATGTCAGAAAACAGAGATACCTTTTTTTTAAGGGATACTCACAGGGGGGCATCCAAGGTATGGCGCTTTACCTTTTCCGTGTTAAATTAGACTGTGCTTATATAGACTTTGATGATCAGCACCTTGTTTATACAATTTTGGTGTGAGATGATCTGATTAAAAAATAAAACAACACCTGTTTTCTGACATGCGTTTTTCCCTTCTGAAAAATGGCGAAGAAAACAGGTGTTGCTTTATTTTGGAGGATAAACTTATTACTTTAATTGGTTTTTCCGGGTGCTTTCTTTCTGATAAACGTATGATATGGAATGAAAAGGGCTAATATAACTCCTATAATGCTTAATAACTGTGCAAGGATATCACCGCTTTTTACGTACGAAGTGATTTCATCATTGAGATTGATATCCATTTTTAACGCATCACGTGTCCACCATTTGGATTGTTGCACAACATCACCGCGCTGATTAATAAATCCTGAGATACCTGTATTTGCCGAGCGTACTACCCATCTGCGGGTTTCTATTGCACGGAGTTTGGCATACTGAAAGTGTTGGTCTTTACCTGTTGTATTTCCCCACCAGCCATCGTTGGTGATGATGGCGATAAATTGTGCACCATCTTTAACAGATTCTCCTATCCAGCCTCCCCAAAGGGATTCGTAACAGATTACCGGGGCAACACCTACACCACTTTGGGAATAGAATACACCAGGATGGTCCTGCCATCCCCAACCCGAAACAGTTCCGCCCAATCCGGCGAATACCGGGGCAAGGAAGGATAAGGTTTTTGGAAAGGGCATTTTCTCTACACCAGGTACAAGTTTGGATTTATGGTAAAATTGTACGTTCGCAGAATTTTCTACCTGCATGGCCGAGTTAAAGTTGTCAAAATAAGCGTGGCTTGACGGATCGTATTTTGCTGATATGGTTTTTTTATCATTATACCATTTTTCGCTTTCAATACCAGTGATCAAGGTTCCATTTTTGTATTTGTTCAGGAAGTTTTGTGCATTCATGAATTCTATTGTACCCCGGATATTGTCTTCATTAGCATAACTCGGAATAGCGGTTTCGGGCCATATAAAGTATTCGGTGTTTGGCTGTGCTACTGAGTCGGACAGTTTGATAAGTGTTTTCAGCTGATCCATAGGAGAGATTACTCCCATTTTGTCGTAAGGATCAATATTGGGCTGTACCACAATTACATTTACAGGTACTTCTTTTTCTTGGTACCCGTAATATTTAGCCAACGAAATCGCAGCAGGAATGATCAGGAACAGTAACCACGCCAGTACAGGCCTGATTTTTAAATATACCCGGTCATGGTTCAGTTTGTAGTTTTTATAAGCTTCAAAAGCCAGGATATTGCTGACTATAATCCATACTGAACCGCCATATACGCCGGTAGTTTCATACCATTGTGCAAGTTGGTGCATGCCGGCCAAGCCATTGCCTAGTGTCATCCAGGGGAAGGCAAGATCCCAGGTAGCATGCAGGTATTCCATGCCTACCCAAAAGCTTACTAAGGCAAGGTAGGCTACTCTCTTATTGCTTACTATAATGCGGAACCTATAATACAGCCAAAAGGCGAAGGTCATTAACAGGGCACCTAATCCATAAGGAATCAGTGAAATCAGCAGTGCTACTGCCGGATTATTGTATGCACTAATGGCATTGTATACCCAATAAATGCAGGTGGTATTCCAGATCAGGCAGGTTAGTCCTGCAGTAAGGAAAACCTTCTTACCGGTTTTTTTTTCGTTTCTTAAAATGATTGCGTCCAGTGCAATTAGCAGCGGAACAAACCCAATCAGCAATAGGGGAGCAGCAAAAGTGTGTGGCGGCCAGGCCAGCCACATCAGGAAAGCGCTTAATAAAGCGGCAAGCAGGGGGGATTTTAATTTCATTACTGATGGGTAAGTACTAGAAGCTGTCTAAGATATTGGCTTTTTTTGCCTCATATTCATCCTGGGTGATCAGCTGCTTATCGTACAAAGTTTTTAGTTTTCTCAATTTGAGGGTAGTTTCATCTTCCGGTTCTTCGGCCGGTGCAGTTGCAGGTACTGGAGGGGTATACGGTGCAGCAGAAACAGGCAATATTTCAACAGGCGTAAATTCCTCAACCGGAGGGTCAATACCAACTGCTGGTTGTGCAGGTCTTTTTTCCTCGATTTCTATTATCCTTTGTTGTTCTTTGAACCCTTCCAGTTGTTCATAAGCAGCCTGGTAAAGTTTCCGTGCCTGTACCTTTGGAATATATTCGGTGATTATATTTTCGCCGTGCTGCGGTACACAGATAAATTTAGAGCCAAAAAGTTCTTCTTTAAATGATACTTCTTTGATGCTTTTCCAGGAAATATCAGTGAAATTCATGGTGATACCAAAATTGGCAGGCTCACAATAGAAGATACGCTTTGTACTTACCGCAATACAATCGGGCATCAGGTTTACTGCCGGTTTTTTTTGTACAGCAAGATAAATCAGCTCTTCGTTGCTGGTTAGCATATCATTTAGCTTGCCCAGCACTTTTTCTACAGCTTTAGGGTCTTGCTCATCGCTTAAAAATCTGTCTATTAAAATCATGATGGTTATATTTTAGGGGCGCCAATAAATTAGTCTTTATCGTACACGCGTTTTTCTTTTTTTACTTCTTCCCTGCCGGCCACACAAATTACGAATTCGCCTTTTAAAATATTGTTTTCAAAATGTGATTTTATTTCTATTAACGTACCCCTAACAGTTTCTTCATACATCTTGGTTAGTTCCCGGCTCACAGAAGCTTGTCTTTCCTCACCGAAAAACTGCGCAAACTCTTCAAGGGTTTTTAGCAGCCGGTGCGGACTTTCATAAAGCACAATGGTGCGTTCTTCATCGGCAAGCTTCTTCATACGGGTTTGTCTGCCTTTTTTTACCGGTAAAAATCCTTCAAAAACAAAGGCATCGGTAGGTAAACCCGAGTTTACCAGCGCTGGTACAAAAGCCGTTGCACCAGGTAAACATTCTACAGGCAGGTCGTGCTTCAATACTTCACGTACCAGGAAAAAGCCGGGATCAGAGATGGCCGGGGTTCCTGCATCAGATATCAGCGCCACATTCTTTCCTTCTTTCAAAAATTTGATAATTTCTGAGGTAGCCTGGTGTTCGTTATGCTGATGATGCGAATATGCTTTTTTATCAATTCCGAAATGCTTTAACAATGGGGCACTTGTGCGTGTATCTTCCGCCAAAATAACATCAGCTTCTTTAAGTATGCGGACCGCCCTGAATGTCATATCTTCCAGGTTACCGATAGGTGTGGGTACCAGAAATAGTTTACCGCCCATATTATTCTCCAAACTCTTGTTATATTTGTTAAAAAAAGTAAATAATGCTGCAAGTTAACTATATCCGCGAAAATAGAGAGAAAGTTTTAGAACGCCTCAGTGTCCGTAATTTCAAACAACCCGAACTGGTAGATGAAATTATCAAATTTGATGAAGAACGCAGACAGACTCAAACTTCGATGGATAACCTTTCTGCTATAGCCAATGCCAATGCCAAACAAGTTGGCGAGCTGATGCGCAATGGTAAGAAAGATGAAGCTGAAGAAATTAAGGCGCAGACTGCTGCGAACAAAGATCAGATAAAAAAACTGGCAGACCAGCTTGCTGTAGTAGAACAGCATTTATACAATGCTTTAATACAGTTGCCTAATTTACCTGGGGAACTTGTTCCGGCAGGCTCTACTGCAGAAGAAAATGAAGTGGTTGATACCTATGGTGAGCCGGCAGTACTGCATGCGCAGGCCTTGCCACACTGGGAACTAACGGCTAAATATGATATCATAGATTTTGAACTGGGCACAAAAATTACCGGTGCAGGATTTCCTGTTTACAAAGGAAAAGGTGCCCGTTTACAGCGTGCATTGATTAACTTTTTCCTCGATCGTGCTACAGCTGCCGGATACAGGGAAATGCAAGTGCCTTTAATGGTTAATGAGGCTTCAGGTTTTGGAACCGGTCAGCTCCCTGATAAAGAGGGGCAGATGTACCATTCTACGGTAGATAACTTATATCTGATCCCTACCGCCGAAGTGCCTGTAACCAATCTTTACCGTGACGTGATTCTGAAGGAAGATGAACTGCCAATCAAAAATACCGCATATACTCCATGCTTCCGTCGTGAGGCGGGTTCTTATGGTGCGCACGTACGCGGACTGAATAGGTTACACCAGTTTGATAAAGTAGAGTTGGTGCAGATTGTACATCCTGATAAATCATACGAAATACTGGAAGAGATGAGCGCTTATGTACAGGGATTGCTGAAAGATCTTGGCTTGCATTTCCGTGTACTCCGCTTATGTGGCGGAGATATGGGTTTCACTTCTGCTATGACTTATGATATGGAAGTATGGAGTGCTGCACAGCAACGCTGGTTGGAAGTTTCATCTGTATCTAATTTCGAATCTTACCAAACCAACAGGCTGAAGTTAAGATATAAGGGAAATGCAGGGAAAACACAGCTTGCCCATACCTTGAATGGTAGTGCATTAGCCTTACCACGTATTGTAGCCGCTATTCTGGAAAACTACCAGACTGCTGATGGAATCATGATCCCTGAAGTACTGGTTAAGTATACAGGTTTCGATTGCATTGATTAATTAGTTTTTCGGTCAAAATTTTCCTGTAAAATCCACAGGAAAAACATCTTTAAATAAAAAAAGCTTCCCCGAAATCGGGGAAGCTTTTTTTATTTAAAGATGTTAGATTACAAGATCAGGATCAATAATAAGATAATGATAATAATTGCACCAACTGAAAGATAAACACCACCACCCGCAGCACGAGCTTGTTGTTTCATTTCTTTCAATTCTTTACGTAATTCTTTTTTCTCAGCACGTGACATGTCTGATTTGTCCATTGCTTTGATTTCTTCAACACGGTTAGTGATTTTTTCAACCAATGCTTTTTGTTCTGCTGTCATTTCAACCTTGTCTTTAGTTGTAGCTGCAGATACAGTGTTTGCAGAAAGACCTAACATGAAGATTAATGCGAAAGAGTAAATTAATTTTTTCATAATTTTGTTATTGATTAAAGGGTTTGTGATATTACCCAGATAACAAAAAACCTACCAAAAGTTTTGGTAGGTTTGTTAAAACGTGTTAGTAGTTGATTTTGAGCTAGTTGTTTGATTTTATTTTTTTAATAGCAGTTAAACAAAATCAAATACAGCTTATATTATTGTATATTCTTTTAGTCGTTATTTGATTTCAAATACTGTATTCATCACATAGCTTAACTTGATCTTCTTAAAATCGATGTCTTGTGCAGGTGCCGATTCGTCTGAACTTACTGCTGACTTCATCATCATCGCATTACGGTACACAGGCTGTGGAAACGACTCATTATTTATTTCCTGTATATCTATTACACTACCTAATTTATCTCCTAAAGCTTCTACTAAATAGGTCGCTTTTGCTTTTGCGGCCTGCAGTGCTTTAATTTTCAGTTCTTTTTTGAGGCTCTCGATCTTCGAATAATCATAACTATCTATATTAGTATAAGCTACACCTTTTGCATCAATAGCTCCAATGATAGCGTTCCACTTATTCAAGTCATTTACCTTTAAGCGGTATTGTTTGCTTACCAGAAAATCAGGGTTTTTCTTTTTCTCTGCAGGCGTATTATAACCCGAAAGATTACTGATCGTTAAGTTTTCTTTAGCAATGCCGGCATTTTGAATGGCGTTGAACAGTTGGTTTTCGAGGTCGTTGATTTCTACTTTTTTCTTGCTGTTGCCATCTTTAAGATATTCCTTCAGCGAGATGCTGATATAGATAATATCCGGAGTTACTTCTGTTTCTGCAGTTCCGCTAACGTTAATTTTTTTGCGCAGATCTACTTGTTGGGCCATGGCACTTAAACTGAATAAGGCTACAAAGGCTAAGGCGAATAAATTTTTCATAATAATTGTATTTGTGTGTAATTACCGGATGGATGTAAAAACTATACCGATTCCATACAAATAATAATAAAAATTTTTTATTTACAAACAAGGATCAGGTTTGTAGTAGTTAAATAGCTATTTTCGAGAATTTTAAGTAGTTAGCCTGAAATGTTTTTTTATAGAAAAGGCCTGCAGTAATGCAGGCTTTTCAGATGTATTTAAGCGTTTATTTAGTCTTCAACTACTTCATTGTTGGGGCCTATCTCCTCTTTTACATCTTCTTTGAAATAATCTTTCTGGAAGATCAGGATGGCAATTACACCTACCGATATAGCAGCATCTGCTATATTAAACACAGGTCTGAAGAAGATATAGTCTTCACCTCCCCAAATAGGCACCCATTTTGGGAAAATCCCCTCCATCAGCGGAAAGTAGAACATATCTACTACCTTACCATGAAAGAGCGGGGCATAGCCATATATTTTCCCATAGATTACAGAATCTATGATATTGCCTAATGCACCGGAAAAAATCAGCGCCACATTTAAGATCAGTCCCCTGTGGTATTTATGTTTGATCAGGTAAACCAATCCGTAACCGATTCCGGCCACAGCACCTATCCTGAACAGAGAGAGCGCAAGTTTTCCGAATTCACCACCAAATTCCATTCCGAAAGCCATTCCATTATTCTCCGTAAAGTGGATAATGAACCAATTACCGATGATTTTGAATTCCTGGCCTATAAACATGTTGGTTTTAATCCAGGTTTTTAAAGCCTGATCGGCTAGTAGTACCAGAAAAACAATCAGTAAAGGTTTAGTAAAGCCTTTCATTATGCTTGTTTCAATTTGGCTTCCATACTCAACGTAGCATGTGGTACCGCCATTAAACGCTCTTTCTGGATTAGTTTTCCGGTTTCGCGGCAGATACCATAAGTTTTGTTTTCAATACGTACCAAAGCTGCTTCCAGGCTATCAATAAACTTTTTCTGACGGGCAGCTAATTGATTCAATTGTTCTTTTTCGAATGTTGCTGATCCGTCTTCCAGTGTTTTATATGCACCTGAAGTATCTTCAGTTCCATTAGAATTAGGACTGCTCAAAGAATTGGTCAGGTCAAGAAATTCTTCTCTGGAAGAACGTAGTTTACCTTGGATCAGTTCTTTAAATTCCTGAAGTTCACTATCTGAGTAACGCGTTTTTGTGGGTTTTTCCATAATAATTATTGTTTTTCAATCGAAATCTGCAATTCAACATCATCGATTATTATTTTATTTCCTTTATCCAACTGATCTGCCAGATTGATCTGGTCAGCTAAAATTTCTGCGCAAATGTAGGTTTTATTCTGCGCTACAGCCCCCGCAATCAAATTATGATTCTGTAAAGTTACTGTGATGCGGTCGGTCACTTCAAAATTCAATTCTTTCCTTAAGTTCTGGATCCTGTTGATTAATTCCCTTGACAATCCTTCTTCCTTCAGTTCTGCTGTGATGGTCACATCCAGTGCTACAGTAAGGCTGCCAATGTTGGTTACCTGCCAGCCCGGAATATCCTCTGCTATGATCTCTACATCTTCTAAAAGAACAACATATTCAGTACCCGGTACTTTATAGGTACCATCAGTTTCAAACTGGGTTAATTCTTCCAGGCTCATACCACTAATAGTTGCTGCAACTGATTTCATATCCTTACCAACCTTTGGTCCTAAAGCTTTAAAGTTCGGTTTGATCTTCTTCTTTATAAAGCCCGCAGTGTCCGTAATATACTCAATATTTTTAATGTTCGTTTCTGATAGAATAATTTCTTTTACCAACTCAATTCTTTCCTCAAAATTTTTGTCAAGTACAGGTATTAAGATCTTGGCAAGGGGCTGACGGACATTAATGCTGCTTTTCTTCCTCAGCGATAAAACCATCGAAGAAATATTTTGCGCCAGTTCCATGCGTTCATTTAACTCATTGTCAATCAGAGAAATGTCTCCAGCTTTCCAAAGGCTCAAATGTACGGATTGTTCGGCTGCAGCGTTTTGGTTAACAGTTAAATTCTGATACAGCCAGTCTGCAAAGAACGGTGCAATAGGAGACATCAGCTGTGAAATACTCATTAAACAAGTGTATAATGTCTCATATGCCGCTTTTTTATCAGCAGTCATTTCACCCTTCCAGAAACGGCGGCGTGATAAACGGATATACCAGTTACTCAGGTGTTCGTCTACAAACGTCTGTATAGCCCTTGCCGCTTTGGTTGGCTCGTAGGTATTAAAACCTTCATCAACCTCATTAATCAGGTTCTGCAGCAGAGATAATATCCATCTGTCCAGCTCGCTGCGCTCACTAACCGGCGTTTCGTTTGCTTCATCGATCTCAAACTTGTCAATATTTGCATATAAAGCAAAGAACGCATAAGTATTGTACAGTGTTCCGAAGAATTTACGCCTTACTTCATCCAGTCCGTCTGTACTAAACTTCAGGTTATCCCATGGAGAAGCATTGCTGATCATATACCATCTGGTAGCATCGGCACTGTAGGTATCAATAGTATGAAAAGGATCAACTCCGTTGCCTAAACGTTTAGACATCTTGTTGCCGTTTTTATCCAGTACAAGTCCGTTAGATACCACATTTTTATAGGCTATACCTTTATTTCCAACACGTTCGTTAATCGCTTTAATTTCGTCACTGGTTTCACTCAGCATTACCGCTATAGCATGCAGCGTAAAAAACCATCCGCGGGTCTGGTCTACACCTTCAGCAATAAAGTCTGCAGGGTAGGCATTTTCAAACTCTTCCTTATTTTCAAATGGGAAGTGCCATTGTGCATAGGGCATAGCGCCACTATCAAACCAAACATCAATCAGGTCCAGTTCGCGTGTCATCTTTTCTCCTTTTGAAGAAGTTAAGATTACATCGTCTACAAATGGACGGTGCATATCTTTCAGCTCAAAAGAAGCTTCCATAAAACCGGCGTCTACAGATTTTTTGATTTCTGCATTTAGTTCAGCTATGCTTCCAATACATTTTTCTTCTGTACCATCAGCTGTTCTCCAGATCGGAAGCGGTGTACCCCAGTAACGGGAGCGCGACAGGTTCCAGTCTACCAGATTTTCCAGCCAGTTGCCAAAACGACCTGTACCTGTAGCTTCAGGTTTCCAGTTGATCGTTTTGTTTAAGGCTACCATTTTTTCTTTAACGGCTGTCGTTTTAATAAACCAGCTATCAAGCGGATAGTACAATACAGGTTTATCAGTTCTCCAGCAATGCGGGTAACTGTGTTCGTATTTCTTTACGTCGAATGCCTTGTTTTCTTCTTTTAACTTGATGGCAATCAGTACGTCGGTCGGCTTAAAGTCTGCCGCAGCACGTTCCTCATCACTGTAATATTCTTCTTTTACATAGCGGCCGGCAAAATCAGTTACTTCATTTACAAATTTTCCCTGCTTGTTTACCAATGGCAGCTCATTCCCCTGCTCATCAAAAACCATTACTGACGGAACACCGCTTTCTCTGGAAACCCGGAAATCGTCTGCACCAAATACGGCCGCGATATGCACAATACCTGTTCCGTCTTCAGTAGTTACATAATCTGCCGGGATCACACGGAAAGCATTTTCCTGTAGTTCCGGGTTAGTTACATATTCCATCAATTGATGATAACGTAAACCAACCAGGTCTTTACCCGTAAATTCCGCAGCTATAGTCCATGGAATTAATTTGTCGCCACCCTTGTAATCTTCGAAAGACAGGTTTTCTGCTTCTTTCTTAAAATGTTTAGCTACGAGTTCTTTTGCTACCACTACGCTAACCGGCAGAAAAGTATATTGGTTGAAAGTCTTAATCTTTACATAACTGATCTTCTCTCCAACAGCTAAAGCACCATTTGAAGGCAAAGTCCATGGGGTAGTGGTCCAGGCAATAACCGCAGTTTCTTCGGTTTCATTTTCAAAAAGCAATGGCATTAAAGCATGCTGCTGATCTTTTTTAAGGAAAAACTGTGCAGTGATCGAAGTATCTTTCAGCATTTTATATGTGCCCGGCTGGTTCAGTTCATGAGAACTTAAACCTGTTCCTGCAGCAGGAGAATATGGCTGTACCGTATATCCCTTGTATAAAAGACCTTTATCGTAAAAGGTTTTTAAAATCCACCAAAGAGACTCTATATATTCGTTTTCGTAAGTAATATAAGGTTTCTCCAGATCTACCCAATAACCCATTTTCTCGGTCAGGTCATTCCATACATCTGTATAGCGCATTACCTCTTCACGGCAGGCAGCATTGTATTCTTCTACGGTAATTTTTACACCTATATCTACTTTGGTAATACCAAGTTTCTTTTCTACAGCCAGTTCAATAGGCAGTCCGTGTGTATCCCAACCTCCTTTACGTTTCACCTGGAAACCTTTTAAGGTTTTGTAGCGGCAGAAAATATCTTTAATAGCACGGGCCATTACATGGTGGATACCAGGCATTCCATTAGCTGAAGGCGGGCCCTCATAAAAAGTAAATGGGTTAGATTTTGAACGGGTTGAAATACTTTTTTCAAAGATGTTTTCCGCTTTCCAAAACTCCAGTATTTCTTTACCTATTTTAGGTAGTTCTAATTGTTTAAATTCCCTATACATCAATCCAGTATCTTAAAAAAATAAGGATGCAAAGTTACATATTAAGAATGAAAAAAGGTAGCGTTTAGCTTAAATACATTGAGCGTCAAAAACTTAAACTGGTTTGATTTTTGTTCTTACATTTACAGACAGAAATTAAACGTTTAAATCTTGGTATTATGATTAGAGTAATGAAACTTCAAAAAGCAGTAATCGCCATTATATTAGGTGTAATTGCACTCGTTGCCTACATCCTGATGAGTGCTAAAGATATTGAATGGAGCAAATATATCCTGGAAGCATCAGGCCTATTTCTAATGCTGGGTGCCTTATTATTCCTTTATCCTATTTTGTTTGCAAGAAAAGATAAGGAAGGATGTGTAGAGCTCGATCCGGATGCGCCATTAGTAGACAGAACGGGAACAGCAAAAGAATAACCGGTTTTACCGGATACTATAAAGGGGATTGACCAGTTGGTTAATCCCTTTTTTTAGTTAAAACTGTCTATTTCTAAGTCGTTCTTAACATTGCCCTATAGCAATAATCCCAGGTAATATTTTTTTGTAAAGCTATAAGTGATCATATACCGGTTAGTTGTACACTGCGTTTAACAATAAGATCAGTTAATATCAGATTAGTATGGAGTAAAATAATCGAACTTTTTTTATAGCGTAAAAAGTAGATTTGAGATACAAGCCATTAATTTTCTGACAGATGTCCCGTTTCAGCCGTATTTTATATTTTTTCTTCTGTATACTGCTGGGCCAGGTAGTCTTTGCCCAGCAAAATACCTATTTGTCCTCAGGAGCTGGCAATCCGTTAATCCCGGGATATTTTGCTGACCCTACGGTTAAGAAATTCGGGGATACTTTTTATATCTACGCTACTACAGATGGTAATGGCGGCGGTTTTGGTCCGGCCCAGGTATGGAGCTCAAAAGATTTTGTAAACTGGAGACTGCAGGATATGAACTGGCCAACTACACCCTATTACTGGGCACCGGATGTAACCCAGGCTACAGACGGAAAATATTATATGTATTACTGCCAGCCTGTAGAAATATTCGGCGCCTGGGCTACTACTCCTGTTGGTCCATGGACACCGCTTTTGCCAGACAAGCAACCGGTAGTCAGAAATTTCCTTGTGCCCAATGTGATTACGCTCGACGGGCAGACTTTCCTGGACAACGATGGCAAGATGTATCTGTTCTGGGGCACCTGGGGTATTTATCCCAACCACGGCTGCGGGGTTGGGCTCTTCAATCCGGATATGAAATCTTTCGCAAAGTTGGCGCAGATCCCTAATACCGATGCCAAAGAGTTTTTTGAGGCCCCTTTTATGTTCAAAAGAAACGGTGTCTACTACTTAACTTATTCTTCCGGGCGATGCGAAGATGGTACCTACAGGGTCCAATATGCTACCAGCAAAACCGGGCCAATGGGTCCATTTGTATATGGAAAGAACAACCCTATCTTAACTACCAGTGATGATGGAACGGTTCATGGGCCCGGCCATCAGTCGGTATTACAGGAAAAAAATAATTTCTATCTGATTTATCACCGGCATAATAACCCTCATTCGGGTGGCGGGTACCACCGGCAGATAGCGGCAGATCAATTGGAATTTGATGCCGACGGAAGTATTAAAAGGATTATTCCTACCCATAAAGGGATTGGGTTTCTGGGAAAAAATGAGAACCCATCAGCAAACCTTGCCCTTGGTAAAAAAGTTGAGGCTTCATCTGTATATAGCGAAGACTTTACAGCAGAATTTGCTGTAGATGATAACAACGGCACTTTATGGAAGCCAGTAAATAATACCAGTGCGTCTGTGCTTACCATAGACCTGGAGGAGGTACAGCGGATCAGGAGTGTACATACACAGTTCGAATATGCAACCTGGTATTACCAGTACCTGATTGAAGCTTCTGTTGATGGGAAGCGGTGGTTCACTTATGCCGACCAGACAAAAAATACTACTCATGGCAGCCCCATGATTGATGCCGGCGATGTAAAAGCACGGTATCTGAGGCTAACCATCACCAATACAGAATATCCGGGGTTAAATAAGGCTGTTTGGAATATCAGGGCTTATGGAGATAATCACTATCACCCGGTAATGGCTGTTAAAGCTAAAGATCCTGCATCGATACCTGCTATTCAGCCGGCAGGACTGCTTATAGATCTCAACGCCGGTAAGTTTGAGCAGGGCGACGTAGTTACAACCTGGCAAAATACTGGTAAACTGGGAGGAATGTTCAAGGCAGATTCTGCTGCAGTTCACCTTGCAGGAATAGTTGGCGGTAAAAAAGCAGTTTTCTTTTCGGGTCACTCTGCTTTTAAATCTACTTTTAAAGCTCCTGCATCCTTAAGTGGCAATAGCAGTTTTTCTGTAGCAATGTGGGTTTATAATCCTGATATTACAGATGAGGAGCCAGTATTATCCTGGACAGCAAGGGGCGGAGTAGACATGACAAATGCAACAATTGGCTATGGGAGCAATAAAACCTGGGGTGCCGCTGCACATTGGGGCTGGGCTGATATGTCGTATCATAACTTACCAGCAGCTGGTAAGTGGCATCATATTGCTATGGTATTTGATGGCACAAATGAACAACTTTATGTAGATGGCGTATTAGATAAAAAGGAGTTAAAAATGCTTTTTCTGGCCAATCTAAATAATTTTTTACTAGGTACCACCGCCGATAGAAATT